>Ga0268266_10002276_pt1 | contig 20864 bp, 21 predicted proteins | sample KBSS13metaG_FD_190356 | JGI IMG/M metagenome (GOLD analysis project Ga0268266, IMG submission 190356) | Switchgrass rhizosphere microbial communities from Kellogg Biological Station, Michigan, USA - KBS S1-3 metaG (SPAdes) (version 2) | ecosystem: Host-associated > Plants > Roots > Rhizosphere... | reverse complement strand
GGTCCAGCAGGGCGCGCGCGATTATGGCGGTTTCATCCATTTAGCCATCGGGGTAGAGTTCGGCATGTCTCATGAAATCGACGCGCGCCTCGCCGCGCAGGGCATCACCCTCCCCTCCCCGGCGGCTCCGGCCGCGAATTACGTCCCCTTCGTCCTCGAGGGCGGACTGCTGACGATCTCCGGTCAGCTGCCGATCGAAGATGGCGCTGTCGCCGTCACCGGCAAGCTCGGCGCCGGCGTCAGCCTTGAGGACGGGCAGCGCGCCGCCCGGCTGTGCGCCGTCAATATCCTGGCGCAGGCCCAGGCCGCGCTCGGCGATCTCGGCCGCATCCGCCGCTGCGTCAAGCTGGGCGGGTTCGTCGCCTCGACACCGGACTTCGTCGAGCAGCATTTGGTGGTCAATGGCGCCTCGAACCTGATCGCCGACGTGCTGGGCGAGGCCGGCAAGCATGCCCGCGCCGCGGTCGGCGTGCCCAGCCTGCCGCGCAATGCCGCAGTGGAGGTCGAGGCGCTTTTCGCCGTCGATTAGGCGCCTACATTCGGCTGGAGACATGCCCGACTCCGAACAGGTTACCCTCCGCATCGAGACCGATATCACCGCCATCCCGGCAGCGGATTGGGATGCGTGCGCCGGATTCGACAATCCGTTCGTCAGCCATGCCTTCCTGGCGGCGCTGGAGGAAAGCGGATCGGCCGGGGGTAAGACCGGCTGGCTGCCGCAGCATCTGGTCATGGAAGACCTGGCGCAACGGCTGCTTGGCGTCGTACCTGCCTATGTGAAGTCCCATTCCTATGGCGAATATGTCTTCGACCACGGCTGGGCTCAGGCGATCGAGCGCGCCGGCGGGCGCTATTATCCCAAGCTGCAGGTCTCCGTGCCCTTCACCCCCGCGACCGGGCCGCGCCTGCTGGTGGCGCCGGGCGAGGAGGAATGGTCGGTGCGCCGGACCCTGGTCGCCGGGCTCAAGGCCGTCGCGGAGAATCGCGGCCTGTCGTCGGTCCACGCCACCTTCCTGGAACCGCAGGACCGCGAGGCGTTCGAGGATGACGGCTGGCTGATCCGCTATGGCTGCCAATATCATTGGTACAATGAGGGCTACGGCACCTTCGACGATTTCCTGGGCGCCCTGTCGTCGCGCAAGCGCAAGGACATCCGCAAGGAGCGGCAGCAGATCGCCCTAAGCGAGATCGAGATGGTAACGCTAAACGGCGCCGATCTGAAAGACGAACACTGGGATGTGTTCTACCGATTCTATATCGACACGTCGGACCGCAAATGGGGTTCGCCCTACCTGACCCAGGACTTCTTTTACCGCCTTGGCCAGACCATGGCCGACCGTGTCGTCCTGATCCTGGCGCGCTATAACGGCAAATGGGTGGCGGGCGCGCTCAACCTGCTGGGCTCGGACACGCTCTACGGCCGCAACTGGGGCTGCGGCGCCGACTTCAAGTTCCTGCATTTCGAGACCTGCTATTACCAGGCCATCGATTTCGCCATCGCCAACGGACTCGTCCGGGTCGAGGCCGGGGCGCAGGGCGAGCATAAGATCCAACGCGGCTATCTTCCGGTGCGGATGGAGAGCGCCCACTGGATCGCCCATCCCGGCCTCAAGGACGCCATCGCCCATTTCCTCGACCGCGAGCGCCCGGCGATAGAGGATCAGATCGCTGAGCTCTCCGAGCATTCTCCCTTCCGGAAAGAATTCTGAATGTCAGACCGCACGCCGACCTTCTTCATCCCGCATGGCGGCGGCCCCTGCTTCTTCATGGACTGGACGATGGGGCCGCGCGACACCTGGGACGCCATGGCGGCCTGGCTGAAGGCAATGCCGGACGCAGTGGGACGCAAGCCCGACGCGATCGTCGTCATCTCCGCGCACTGGGAGGAGCCGGAATTCACCGTCACCACGTCGCCCAACCCGCCGCTGCTGTTCGACTATTACGGCTTTCCCGAGCACACTTACCGCCTGCGCTATGATGCCCCCGGGTCGCCCGAGCTGGCCCACGAGGTGCGCCGTCTGCTGACAAGAGCCGGCATCGTATCGAAGGAGGATGCCGCGCGCGGGTTCGATCACGGCGTCTTCATCCCGTTCCTGCTGATCTACCCGCAAGCCGATATTCCTGTGGTTCAGCTTTCGCTCAAGGTCGGGCTCGACCCCGCGGAGCATCTCGCCGCGGGCAAGGCGCTGGAAAGCTTACGCGACCGCAACGTGCTGATCGTCGGCAGCGGCATGAGCTATCACAATATGGAGGGCTTCCTCCGCGGCCTGCCGCCCACTCTGTCAGGCACGTTCGATGCTTGGTTGACCGAGGCCACGACCGACCTGAATCCCTCGGCGCGCAACGAGAAACTCGCCCACTGGGCGGCAGCGCCCGCCGCCCGCGACGCCCATCCGCGCGAGGAGCACCTGATCCCGCTGATGGTAGCGGCCGGCGCGGCAGGCGACGATGTCGGGCATCGCACCTATTCCGACCGGGTCATGGGGTCGGCGATTTCGGCCTATCGGTTCGGAGACGCTTGAAGCATGAAGCACACGATCTCGGGCACCACCATGCCGGTGCTGCAAATCCAGCTCGAGCCCGGCGAGCGGATCATCGCCGAACCCGGCGAATTCTCCTGGATGACCGAGAATATCGAGCTTCACACCACCACCCAGACGGCCGGGGCGCGCGGCCTGTTCAGCGTGCTGGGTCGGGCGCTGGCCGGCGGCGGCCTGTTCATGACCGAATACAGCGCGCAAGGGGGGCCGGGCATGATCGCCTTCGCCGCCAAGGTGCCGGGCACGATCCACGACCTCGAGGTCGGCCCCGGCCATTCCTACATGATCCACAAGCACGGCTTCCTTTGCGCGACAGAGGGGGCGCAGCTGTCGATCGGCTTTCAGCGCGGGCTGGGCGCCGGCCTGTTCGGCGGCAACGGCTTCATCCTCCAGCAGCTCTCCGGCCCCTGCACCGCCTTCGTCGAGCTGGGCGGCGAATGCGTGATGTACGACCTGCCGCCGGGCCAGACGATCCTGGTCCATCCCGGCCATATCGGCATGTTCCAGGATACGGTGAATTTCGACATCACCTTCATGCGCGGCATCCGCAACGTCTTCTTCGGCGGCGACGGCCTGTTCATCGGCCGCCTGACCGGCCCGGGCAAGGTGTGGCTCCAGAGCATGACCGTGCCGGGGCTAGCGCATGCCATCGCGCCGTATATCGGTGAGGTCGACAATACGTCGACCGCCGCTACCGGAGGCGTTGCGGGTGCGGTGGCTTCGACGTTCCTGAAGGATATTTTTGGGCGGTGAAGCTGGCGACGTTCATAGCGGCGTCGCTGTTCCCGATATTCTTTGTGCTTCTTATCTGGTTTGCGACCAGGAGATGGAGGCCGCTCTACAAAACCAGCATGCTGATCCTGTCATCTTTCTTAAGCTTTCCCCTTGGGTGGGAGCTTGTCGAGCGAGCCCTCAACTTGGATTTCACGCATCACTACAGCCCTGGTGTGGGCGTAGCGTTTCTCCCCCTCGCGGGGGCGTGGATTGTCAGCCTGCTCCTGGCAATTCTGCTGTAGCGGTCTCGCTTGTGCCCCGCGAACTACCTGGCCCGGCAGCATGCCGGTTGAACGGTCGTTACGCCGGATAACCTTTCCCGAGACAATGGTCGCCTCATAGCCTGTCGCCGCCTGATCGAGGCGCCGGCCGCCAGCGGGCAGGTCGTATTTCACTTCCGGCGCGTGCAGGTTCAGCTGGTCGAGGTCGATGATGTTCAGGTCGGCCTTGAAGCCGGGCTTCAGCACGCCGCGATCGAGCAGCCCGACCGTCCTGGCGGGATCGTGCGCCAGCGCGCGGACCGCCTGCTGAAGCGGCATGCGCGCGCCCTGCCGGTCCCGCACCCAATAGGTGAGGAGGAAGGTTGGATAGGAGGCATCGCAGATCGCGCCGTAATGCGCGCCGCCGTCGCCCAGCCCCATCACAGTGTGGGGGTGGTTCATCAGGTCGAGAACGGCGTCGAGGCGGCCCTCATAGAAATTGCCGACGGTGATCAGCAGCTTGCCGGTGCCGTCATTCTCCATCATCAGCTCATAGGCGATCTCAGCCGGCGAGACGCCCCTGGCCCGCGCCTGTGCCGCGATGCTGGTCTCGCGGGGCGGCTCGTAGTTCGGCGGGTCACCGAACGGGAACATCCAGTCGAAATAGCGGCCGATATTGGCGAGCGAGACCGGCGCGGCCGAATCCTCGGCGATCAGCCGGGCGCGGACCTCGGGCTTGCGCAGCTCGGCCAGCCGCTGCGCCCACGGCAGGACGGCGAGCGGCTTGAAACTCTCCAGCTGGCAGAACGGGTGAAAGGACAGCTCGAAGCCGGCCACCACGCCGACCGGACGGGGCAGAATCTCGCCCATTAGGGTGGCGCCCTCCGCGTTGGCCTGCTCCATCATCGTCAGCGCCTCCTGCCAGATCGGCGGCCCTTCGTTAGGCGTGCCGAGGCCGAAGGCGACGGGCCGGCCGGAACCTTTGGCTACGTCGATGACGCAGTCCATCTCCTGGCGCCACGGCACGCGCGGCACATCGAGGACCATCTGGAAGATGCCGGCATTCGCGTCGGCCAGTCCGGCGGCCAGTTCCCGAAGCTCCTCTTGCGGCGCATCGGTGCAGGGGATATCCCGCCCGTCCTTCATCTGGTGGACGAAGATGCGCGACGAGGCGACGCCGAGCGCCCCGGCCTCCACCGCCTCCCGCGTCAGGCGGCGCATCTCGGCCAGGTCCTCCGCCGTCGCCGGCTCACGGTCAATGCCGCGCTGCCCCATGACATAGACGCGGAGCGGCGCGTGGCCCAGGAAGGCAGCGACATCGATATCGCGGCGGCGCGCCTCCAGCGCGTCGAGATATTCGGGAAATGTCTCCCAGCTCCAGTTCAGGCCCTCGGCCATGACGATGCCGGGAATGTCCTCGACGCCCTCCATTACGTCGATCAGCGTCTGATGATCGGCGGGCCGGCAGGGTGCGAAGCCGACCCCGCAATTTCCCATCACCACCGTGGTCACGCCGTGCGAGGAGGACGGGTTGAGCCGCTCGGACCAGATCGCCTGGCCGTCATAATGCGTGTGGATATCGACGAACCCCGGCGTGACGATCCGGCCGGCAGCGTCGATCTCCTCATTCCCCGCGCCGGGCACGATGCCGATGGCGGCGATGCGATCGCCCTGGATGGCGATATCTGCCTTGAACGGCCCGGACCCGGTACCGTCGACCACCAGGCCGCCACGGATGACGAGGTCGTAGGTCATCGCGCGATGTCCGACAGAACCTCCGCCAGCTTTGCGGGATGGGACAGGAACGGCGAGTGGCCGCCCGGCAGGGCGACAGGCGTGATGCCGAACCGCTCCTCAGACATCTTGCGATGCTTCTCCGCATCGATGATCCGGTCCTCGGTCGTGTAGATCACATGCGCCACCTGGCCCGCATAGGGCGCGATCGGATCGACCTTATTGAACGCCTCGGCCCATTGCGGGCGCAGGCCGGCTACGGCGCGGTCGGCGATCTCAGGCTCGACATCCTGGTAGAAGGCGGTGATCGCGTCTTCCTTCGACATGGTGCAGCGGCCCTGGTCGTCGACGATCAGCCAGCCGAAGAAATCGCCGGTGGTGGCGGCCATGCTCTCCAGCCGCTCCTCCTCGCTGGTATTGGCGAAGCCGGCGCAGAGGAAGATCAGCCGCGCCTTCGGCATCTTGGCCGCCATGCGGGGAATGACCATGCCGCCCATCGAATGGCCGACCAGGAAGGCATCGTCCGCCACCTGGCCCTCAATAGCCTTGAGCGCGGCCGTCGCATAGCCGTCCATAGTGACGCCCGGCTGGTCGATCGGCAGATCCATGGCGAAGGTGCGATGGCCGCGCCGCTCAAGCTCCGGCCGCAGCAAATCCCAGCACGACGCGCCATGCAGCCCGCCATGCACCAAGACGAAATCGGCCATCTTCCCCGCCTTCTGTTTGTTCAGGCGGGAAAGGTAGCATCAATTTTCATAAGTGAAGCAAGAGTCATCATGCGCGGGCCGCACCCGCGCATGATGCCCGGAAGCAGGGCCGGCTCGGCCTACTCCACGAATTCCGGCGTCTTGGGAACGTCCACCTTCGGCGGCTTCACGTCCGGATATTCGAAGACGATCTTATCATCCTTGACGTCGAGGCGGACCAGCCCGCCCTTGGCCAGGCGGCCGAACAGCAGCTCTTCCGCCAACGGCTTCTTGACGTTCTCCTGGATCGTCCGGGCCAGTGGGCGGGCGCCCATCTTGGGGTCATAGCCCTTGCGGCCGAGCCAAGCGCGCGCCGCGTCGGTCAGCTCGATCATCACGCCCCGGTCGGCCAGCTGGCCTTCCAGTTCGATGATGAACTTGTCGACCACCCGCTGGATGACGTCGGTCGACAGAGCCGCGAACGGGACGATCGCGTCCAGGCGATTGCGGAATTCCGGCGTGAACATGCGGTTGATCGCGTCCTCGTCCTCACCCTCCCGCGACATGCGGCCGAAGCCGATCGCCTCTTTCGCCATGTCGGCGGCGCCGGCATTGGTCGTCATGATCAGGATGACGTTGCGGAAATCGACAACCTTGCCGTTATGGTCGGTCAGCTTCCCGTAATCCATCACCTGCAGCAGGATGTTGTAGAGGTCCGGATGGGCCTTCTCGATCTCGTCGAGCAGCAGCACCTGATGCGGATGCTGGTCGACCGAGTCGGTCAGCAGCCCGCCCTGATCGAAGCCGACATAGCCCGGCGGGGCGCCGATCAGGCGGCTGATCGTGTGACGCTCCATATATTCGGACATGTCGAACCGGGTGAGCTCGACGCCGAGCGCACGCGCCAGCTGCCGCGCCACCTCGGTCTTGCCGACGCCCGTGGGGCCCGAGAACAGGTAGGAGCCGATCGGCTTCTCCTGGTCGCGCAGGCCGGCGCGGGCCAGCTTGATCGCGCTGGACAGCGCATCGATCGCCTTGTCCTGGCCGAACACCATGGTCTTCAGCGTCGCCTCGAGATGCTTGAGCACCTCCTTGTCGTCGCGGCTGACGCTCTTGGGCGGGATGCGGGCGATCTTGGCGACCACCCCCTCGACGTCCTTGATGCCGATCGTCTTCTTCCGGCGATGCTCGGGCAGCAGCATCTGCGCCGCGCCGACCTCGTCGATGATGTCGATCGCCTTGTCCGGCAGCTTGCGGTCGCCGATATAGCGGGCCGAAAGCTCGACCGCCGCCTTCACCGCCTCGGCGGTGTAGCGGACGCGGTGATGCTTTTCGTAGTACGGCTTGATCCCCATCAGGATCTTGATCGAATCCTCGACCGACGGCTCGTTGACGTCGATCTTCTGGAAACGGCGGACCAGCGCCCGGTCCTTCTCGAAATAGCTGCGATATTCCTTATAGGTGGTCGAGCCGATGCAGCGCAGCGTGCCGCTGGCCAAGGCCGGCTTCAGCAGGTTCGAGGCATCCATCGCCCCGCCCGAGGTGGCGCCGGCGCCGATGATCGTGTGGATCTCGTCGATGAACAGGATCGCGCCCGGCATCTGCTCGACCTCGGCGATCACCGCCTTCAGCCGCTCCTCGAAGTCGCCACGATAGCGGGTGCCGGCCAGCAGCGAACCCATGTCGAGCGCGAAGATGGTGGCGTCCTTGAGCACGTCCGGCACTTCTTCATGCACGATGCGGCGCGCCAGGCCTTCGGCGATGGCGGTCTTGCCGACGCCCGGGTCGCCGACATAGAGCGGATTGTTCTTCGACCGGCGGCACAGGATCTGGATTGTGCGTTCGATCTCCGCCTCGCGGCCGATCAGCGGGTCGATCTTGCCCGACACCGCCTTGCGGTTGAGATTGACGCAATAGGCGTCGAGCGCCTCGCTGCCCTTCTTCACCACTTTCTCGGCCTGGGCGTCGCCGTCGGCGCCGCTGACCCGCTTGGCCTCGGAATGGGCCGGTATCTTGGCAATGCCGTGCGAAACGAAATTGACCGCGTCGAACCGAGTCATCTCCTGCGCCTGCAGGAAATAGACGGCGTGGCTCTCCCGTTCTGAGAAGAGCGCGATCAGCACGTTGGCGCCGGTCACCTCCTCCCGGCCGGAGGACTGGACATGGATGGCGGCGCGCTGCAGCACGCGCTGGAAGCCGGCGGTCGGCTTGGCGTCGTCAGGACGCGAGACCGCCAGATTGGCCAGCTCCGCATCGATATAGTCGGTGACGTCCTTGCGCAGCTTGGCGATATCGACGCCGCAGGCCCGCATCACGGCCACGGCATCCTGGTCTTCGGTCAAAGCGAGAAGCAGATGCTCGAGCGTCGCATATTCGTGCCGGCGGGCGTTGGCCTGTGCAAGGGCCTGGCGGAGCGTCTGCTCGAGGTTTCTTGAGAGCATGGGTGCCTCAGTCTTTCTCCAGGGTACATTGAAGAGGATGTTGGTGTTGGCGGGCAAAGTCCATGACCTGCGTCACTTTTGTTTCCGCCACCTCATATGTGAACACGCCGCATAGCCCCACGCCCCGTCGGTGGATATGCAGCATGATCTGAGTCGATTCCTCGCGGCTTTTCCGGAAAAAACGCTCAAGCACGTGAACGACGAACTCCATCGGAGTGTAATCGTCATTCAGCATCAAGACCTTATACATAGACGGCTTTTTCGTCTCGACCCGGGTCTTGGTGACCGCGCCGATGACAGGTCCGTCGTCGTCGTGCCTGTGATTATCCGCCATGCTTCCGAATGCTCCGACCTAATTTCAGTCGGTCTTTAGAGGATCGTCAAGTTAATATGGCCTCTTCCCGCCTTGGTTCAAAGGCTGGAGTCGCCCAAAACGCACCCATAAAAAATAAGGCCGCCGGCATCGCGCCGGCGGCCTTGGCAACTGAGCCCCGTGGGGCCGGATTTTCAGCCGAGCACGATCTGCACCCGGCGGTTCTGCGGCTCCCGCACGCCGTCGGCCGTCGGCACCAGCAGGTCGCGCTTGCCCTTGGCGACGATCGCGATCTCGCCCTCGGGCACGCCGTCATGGATCAGCTCTTTCTGCACCGCGACGGCGCGGCGCATCGACAGGCGCATATTATAGGCGTCGGAGCCGACCGTATCGGTGTGGCCGGTGACCGTCAGCTTCGTCGAATTCTCCTTCGCCGCCTCGCCGGCCGCGGTCTTGATGATGGCGCGGGCATCGCCGGTCAGATCGGACTTATTGAAGTCGAAGAAGACGAGATAGTTCCGGGCCGCGACCGGAGGTGGCGGCGGAGGCGGTGTCGGGGTAACCGCGGCAGTCTCGGTGACCGGGGCGGGCTTGCCGAACAGCGGAATGGACAGCGTCAGCGCCGCGATCTCGACGCCGGGATTCAGCTTATCCTGCCCGTTGTTGGAAATATGGTGCAACACCGCGCCAAGCCGCCAGCCATTATCGAACTCATAGGCAACGCCGCCGCCCAGACGGAACTCCGCGGGGTCGCCGAAGGCCAGGCGCTTATCATCGCCGCGGCTGTAATAGCCGACGGAGGCATCGGCCACGATGAAGAAATGATCGGTCACCGGAAGGTCGAACGTGAAGCCGCCATAGCCCATCAGGGCGCTCCGGGTCGTGACCATGCCGCCGATGAACACGCCGAAGTCCCATAGGCGCCAGCCGGGCCTCAACTGAAGATCGAACGATGCCGAATCGGCTTTGTGGAAGACATCGAACGAGCCGACTTCGAGCTGCGAGCGCCAAAGATCGTCCTCGGCATGAGCGACGGACGCGAAGGACAGCACGGCCGCACCGGCGGCTAACATCAGGCCACGAATCGTCATGGAACACCCTCACCCGACTTTTTGCTGTGCCTTCAATAGCAAGGCGCGCACCGTTCCACCAGAGACATCGATTTGTTCTGTGGTATTGGCGAATCCCGCCGTATTAACCGATAGGCGGGGACAAAACGGGGAGCGGGGCGGATGTTCGCGGCAAGGGCTTTCTTCTCGGTTATGGGCGTTACCGACCCGACCAAGCACCGCACCTATAACGAATACCATCAGCTGGACCACCGGCCGGAGAACTTGTCTCTGCCCGGCGTCGCCTGGGGCGACCGCTGGGTGCGCCCGCCCGACTGCGCCGCCGCATCGGCGGGATCGGACCGCGATTTCGACGATTCGCACTATATGGCGATGTATTTCCTGCGCGAGCCGCTGGAGCAGAACACCAAGGCCTGGATCGACCTGGGGGAGAACGGCTATCAGTGGGGCCGCCGGCCGGACCTGGCCTGGCGCAAGAACCATTTCCAGAACTTCATGCGCCCGGTCAAAGGGTATGCCGCGCCGCGCGTCCTGGTCTCACCCGACGCCCTGCCCTTCCGGCCGGTGCGCGGCATTTATTTCACCCTGTCGCGCTTCACTGCCAAGGGCGACGAAACCCACAATCTGTTTGCCTGGTATGACAGGGTACGGATTCCCGACCTGCTGACCTGCCCGGGCGTGGCCGGCGCCTGGACCTTCGTCAGCGAGGACGCCTACGCGCCGGGCAGCACCACGCCGCCCACACGCATCACCATGCTGTATCTGGATGAGGACCCGCTGGAGGTTCTCGACGGCATCCAGAGCCGGGAAACGGCCTGGCGTACGGCCGGGCGGACCCGCGACATCAGCGGTATCGAGGATATCCGCTTCGCATCGCCCTACCGGACGATCACGCCCTGGGAGTGGGGCTGGTTCGATCCGAAATGAAGCAGACAGCAAAACGCCCGGCCTTTTCGGGGCCGGGCGTTCGTTGCCGAATATCCGGCGGCCTTAGGCCGCGGTGAAAACCGGCTTGGACATCTGCTCGATCGTCGCGGTGACACGCGCGCTCAGCGGCTCGATCGCCTCGTTGGTGATCTTGATCGCCAGCTCGGACAGGTGGGTCGCCTCGGCGACGGCATGATCGAACGTGCTCTTGGCATAGGCGTTCTGCAGGTCGGTCAGCTCGGTCACCGTCTTGGCGGTGATCAGCGACTTCGCCGTGTTCATGCTCGCCTCGACCTGGGCCTGGGTGATCCCGACCACGGTGCGCGCGATCTCCTCGAAGCCATGGAAGAAGATCGTCCCGGCCTGAATGAAGGCATCGACGTTCGACTTGCCGAAAGCGGCGATCTCATCAGCGGCCTTGAGCTGGGTCTCGGCGGCCTTGGCGAATTGGTCCTGGGTTGTCTCGATGACGCTGGCGGTGGTACCCGCCACTTTTGCTTTAGCAGTGGTCATTACGCTCTCCTCAACTAGAAGGTTGATGCGACCGCTCGACCAATCCAATCTGGTGATGGGCCACTCATTGACTGGGATTATGTTGCAGCGCAACACACAAATGCTGTGGTGCGATAGAAATGTCAAGGCGTCCGGCGTATTGTCGCATTTCCGTCATTTTTTGCTGGACACGCGAATCGCCGACTCGTAACCATGATTCGCGGCTTGCATTTACCGAGGGGGCGCGCCCAGTTGCTCATGAAAACCGGGCCTTACGATACGTTCTTAAGTCTTTGCGCCATTTTCGGAAAACGTGCCGGCGCGCCGCTTTTTTGCGGCCTTTTACTGTGCTTACAGCTGGTGGCGGGACCGGCCCTGGCGATCGACGCCTCGATCGTCATCGACGCCAACAGCGATACGGTGATCAGCCAGGATAACCCCGACCGTTTGCTGCATCCGGCCTCGATGAGCAAGCTTATGACGCTGTTTCTGACGTTCGAGGCGCTGGAATCAGGGCGGATTTCGTTGCAGCGCACATTCCCGGTTTCCGCGCATGCGCAATCCATGTCGCCGACCAAGCTGAACCTCGTCGCCGGCCAGTCGATCAAGGTCGAGGACCTGATCCTGTCGATGGTGACCCTGTCGGCCAACGATTCCGCCGTGGTGCTGGCGGAGGGGCTGGGCGGATCGGAAGACCGCTTTGGCCAGTTGATGACCCGCAAGGCGCATCAGCTCGGCATGGTGAACACGAATTTCCGCAATTCGAACGGTTTGCCCGATCCGGCGCAGATTTCGACCGCGCGCGACATGGCTATCCTGTGCCGGGCGCTGATTCGCAAATTTCCGCAATATTACCATTACTTCTCGGTGCGGGAGTTCACCTATAACGGCATCGAGCACTCCAACCACAACCATCTGATGAGCCGCTATGAGGGGATGGACGGGCTGAAGACCGGACTGACCAATGCCTCGGGCTTCAACCTCGCCGCCTCGGCCATACGGGGTGGCCGCCGGCTGATCGGCGTGGTCTTCGGCGGCACCAGCGCGGTCCAGCGCGACAACTATATGGCCGACTTGCTGGACGCTGGCTTTGGCAAGACCAGCAATGTGGCGATGACGACCGCTGCGCCGCCGCCGGTGCCGAGCCATAAGCCGAACGAGCTGATGGGTTCGGGCGGCTCGGCCACAATATCCCAGCTGCCGCCGGCGCCGACGCCGGTGGCACCGTTGCCAAAGCTGGTCGGCGAGGTTGCCCCCCCGCGCCCGAGCGCCGGCCAGAACGGCGTTACCCTCAACGCACAGCGCCCTAAGACCATCGCAGAGCTTACGGCCGCCACCGGCCAGGGCGATGTCGAGGCGCCCGACGACGTCAAGCCGGCAGCCAAGTCCAAGGCCTCGGGCGCCCAGGGCTCGGGCGAACGCGTGGCGATGCTGGTCACACCAAAGTCGCAGCGCGCGAAAGCCGCCAAGGCGCCGGCCGCGAGCGAGGCGCGCTGGAGCATCCAGGTCGGCGCCTATGCCACCCGCGAGGCTACCGAAGCCGCGATCAAGCAGGCGATCAAGAAAGCACCGAGCCTCCTCAAGAATGCAAAGGTCGTCGTCGCCGCCTTGCCGCAGAAGAAGGGCACCATCTATCGCGGTCGCCTGTCGGGACTGGAAGCCGGCGACGCCCGCAAGGCCTGCCATCTGCTGGCCCATTGCATCACGGTTCCGCCCGGGGCATCGTAACCAGAACTGTCATAATTCGGGAGGACGCAGCATGCGCCAGTCGAGCCACCTCATCATTCGCGGGCGGGTTCAGGGCGTGAGTTTCCGTGCCTGGACGGCGCGCCAGGCGCAGAATTGCGGTGTCGACGGCTGGGTGCGCAACCGCGAGGATGGCGGTGTCGAGGCGATCCTGGCCGGAGAGGCCGACGCCGTGCGGCAGATGGTCGAGGCCTGCCGGGTCGGGCCGCACCATGCGGTCGTCACCGACCTGATCGAGTTGCCCGCCGACGAGGACCCCGGCACAGGATTCCACATCCGCCACTGATCCGTTCTCCGCCTCCCGCGTAAACGGAACATGGAGCGCAGGATCGTATCCTCCGCTCCGTACCAAGATCGTCTCTATTTCGCCATGATTGTCACGTTTATTGGCAGAAAGGGACGAAATGCTCCGCCGCAATGGAGGAGATTGGAGGTCAAGATGTCGGTGCCTGGACGGATCGGAATTATCCTCATCGTCGCGTTGGCGGTTGTCGACGCACTGATCCTGGCGAGCGGTGCGAAACACGCCGCCACTGCGATCGAGACCCATGCCTTGATTGAGCAGACCGCGATGCAGCCCCAGGTTGCCGTGGAAGACGGCCAGACCAAGATCGACCCGAACAAGACGCTGCTTTCGACCGCGCTCCACGAAATCAACTTGCTGATGAGCAAGAAGGCCGAGAAGCCGACGAAGATTTAATCTAGGTCGGCGGCGCAGCACAGGCCAGACGTTGGGCGGTCTACGACAAGATCGTAATTCCTGAATAGTTTACTCCCCGTCATTGCGAGCGAGCGAAGCAATCCACGGCCATCCGCGCCAAAGCTGTGGGGGCAGCCCTGGAATTGCTTCGTTGCTCATCTATCGCAATGACGACGCCAAACGGCATGGGACATCAAATGGACGGACTATCCGGCAAAATCGCTCTTGTGACCGGCGGTGCGCGGGGCATCGGGGCGGGGATCGCGCGACGGCTGGCGGCGGAGCGCGTGTCCGTCGCCGTCACCTATTCGGCATCCGCCGCGAAAGCGAACGATCTGGTCGCGGAGATCCGGGCCGATGGCGGCAAGGCGATGGCAATTGCCGCCGACGCGGCCGATGCGGATGCCGTAGCGGCGGCGGTTGCCCGCACGATCGCCGAATTCGGGCGGCTGGACATTTTGGTCAACAATGCAGGGATGGGGATCGCCGCGCCGATCGAGGAGATAACCCTGGAGGACTATGACCGCTGCTTCGCCATCAATGTCCGCGCCGTGTTCGTCGCCATGCAGGCGGCGGCGCGGCATATGGGACCGGGCGGGCGGATCATCACGATCGGCAGCGTGAACGGCGACCGCATCCCGTTCGGCGCCGCTTCGGTCTATGCCGCGACCAAGGCCGCCGTCGCCGGCCTGACGCGCGGCGCCGCCCGCGATCTGGGTCCGCGCGGCATCACGGTGAACGTCGTGCAGCCCGGACCCATCGATACCGACATGAACCCGGCCGATGGGCCCTATGCGGCTTCGGGCTTGGCGGCGGTGGCGGTCGGCCATTACGGACAGCCGCGGGATGTCGCCGCCATGGTCGCGTTCCTGGCCAGCCCCGAGGCCGCCTTCATCACCGGCGCCAGCCTGAATGTCGATGGCGGGTACAACGCCTGAGACGGCATCCTGATCCAAGCGCGCCGCTGGCTATTCGCGACGCGCCCACTGCACGAATACTTCGCCGGCCATACGCAGAACGGCCTCGCGCGCCTGCATCTCCAGCCGAGGGGCATCGCAGTAAGCCGCAACCAGCAACGGATCGCGCCCTGGCGGCCTGACGATCGCGTAGTCATTCGTTTCCCGATCCACGCTCGTGCCAGGGCGGTCCCCTGCAACCCAGTCGGCCGGCAAAGCCGCGCGGATTCTCTTCAGACCCGGCTTGCAGCCAATCATCCAGCTTTCCAACATTTCACGAGACTGCGGAGCCAACACATCTCCGAGAAGGATCGCCCGGACCGATCCAGCGACGGCCCGAGGGGATGTCGTATCCAGATCGCCGCTATAGCTGTTCGAATCCGGCTCGTATCGATCGGAGTTTGTCACGGCATCACCGAGACCGCGGACGAATTGCGTCAAGGCAGCCGGACCACCCATGCGCCTCATCAGCAAAATCGCGGCCGTATTATCGCTGACCTCCACCATAGCCTGGCAGAGGGCTTCGACTGACAGGGCACCTTCCCGAACGTGGTCCTTCGTAATCGGAGAGGTGAAAATCAGGTCCTTTTCGCCATAGGGCACCAGTCGGGCCAATCCCTCCTCGCCAGCATCGACGCGCGAGAGAACCAACGCTGCAAGCAGCCCCTTGAAGGTGCTGCACATCAGGAAACGCTCGTCGACGCGGTGACCCAAAGTACGTCCTGTGCCGGTGTCGACCGCGAATACCCCGAGACGGCCGCCGCCCATGCGCCGTTCTATGTCCGCGAGCGCGGCCTCCTCGGCGATCGTCGGAGCAGCCGCCGTCATGGTCATGAACAGCGGCAGGCCGAGCGTCACCGCCCGGCGGGTGATGGGAAGCATTGCCACGCGGGATGGTTCAGTCGTCGATCGCCTGGTAGATCGCGGTCTCGCAATCGGTCCGCATTGTACCGCCGGCGCCGAAATAGAGCTGGATCATCATCAGCGCGATCAGGTCCTCTTTCGGGTCGGCCACCCACCAGGTGCCATAGGCACCCGGCCAGCCCAGCCGGCCGGGTGAGCCGAGCCAGTCCTGGCTGGTCGGATTGTCGGTGATCGAGAGGCCGAGGCCGAACCCCATCGAGGTCCAGAACGGCAGGCCAAGGAAGGGCGTCGCCCGCTCGGCCGGCGTCAGATGGTCGAGCGTCATCATCTCCCAGGTCTTGCGCGACAGCAGGCGCACGCCGCCCGACTTGCCCTTGCCCAGAATCATCCTGGCGAACTTGAGATAGTCGTCAGCGGTCGAGACCAGGCCGGCGCCGCCCGAGGGGAAGCTGTTCGGGTTGCGCCAGCGGCTGGTCGAGGGATGATCCTGGACGATCCGCCTGCCGGTCTTGGGATCGGGCGTATAGGCGGGGCCGAAACGGTGCAGCTTGTCGTCGGGCACCCAGAAGAACGAATCCGTCATACCCAGCGGCTCGAAGATCCGGGTGCGCAGGAAGTCCGGGAAGCTCATGCCCGAAGCGCGCTGGATCAGCACGCCCAGCACGTCGGTCGACATGCCGTAATGCCAGCGCAGCCCTGGCTGATAGACCAGCGGCAACGCGCCGAGCCGTGCCATCCAGTCGTCCATCGGATCGTCGCCGGGCAGCACCAGTGCGTTGAACTCCTTGATCGCGCCCGCCATCGGCCCTTCTGCGGTCAGCAGATAGGGAATGCCGGCGCGGTGGAGCAGCAGGTCCTTGAGCGAGATCGGGCGGACGGCGTCCTCGACATCGTCGAGCGGCCCGCCCGGGCTGCGCAGTACCTTACGATTGGCGAGCTCAGGCAGGAACTTGTCGACCGGTTCGCCGAGGCGAAGCTTGCCCTCCTCGACCAGCATCAGCGCCGCGACGCTGACGATCGGCTTGGTCATCGAGGCGATGCGGAACAGCGTGTCCCGCCGCATCGGGATTTTGGCTTCTTCGTCCTGCCAGCCGAGGACATCGGAATGCAGGGTCTCGCCATGGCGATGGACCAGGGTGACGACGCCGGCCACCGAACCGGCATCGACATGCGCTCGCATCGCCGCCGTCAGCCGCCCCAGCCGCTCACCCGAAAATCCCGCCGGTCCCGTCATGTCCTACCCCAATGATTTCGTTGCCCAACCAATTCGTTGATTGGCGGATGAGTTCTACGTCGATGCCGAGGACGGAGCCAAGGGGCTCGTTACGAAATCCAAGCCCGGCCATCCGGATAGTCCATCTCCCTCTTCGCCGACAGCGCCCGGATGATCGCGCGCTGGAAGCCGAGATAGGTCATCATCGGCGGCTGGACTCCACGGGCGGTGAAGATTTCCTGGTGCAATTCCTTCAGCCGAAAGAACGGCACCGAGGGGAAGGCGTGGTGGGCGGTGTGGTACTGCATCTGCCAGCAGAGCCAGCGCATGACTGCGTTGGTGCGGGTGCTGCGGGTATTGGCGAAGATGTCGTCGCTATGCGGCAGGCCGACATGCTCGATCAGGTTCTGGAGTTGGTGGACCGGCTTGGTCAGCAGCAGCGGGGCCAGCCAATAGAGAACGGCGGCCCAGCTTTCCGCAGCCACGGAAATAACAGCGATCACGGCATAGCCCGCCAGATGCAGCCGCGCCTCACGGATGACCAGGGCGTGCTGCGCCGGCTTCACGTAAGGTTCGTCGACACGGCCCAGGGCGTAGAGCAGCAGCGCGGCAAAATTTGATCGCCAGTAGGCGATCCCTGACAGCCGCATCAGATAAGATTGCAGCGTGTAGCGCTCGCGGAACAGCTCGCCGTCCTGGTGCCAGATCTGGGTGTGGCGGTGATGGGCGAAATGCTGAATCTGGTCTGCGTCGCGCGGGGCGATGACAATGAAGCCGATCACCCGACCCCAGAATTCGTTGAGCCAGCGCGTGCGGAACACGGTCGAATGGCTGAGCTCGTGCTGGCCGCCATAGAGATAGTTGATCAGCACGCCATGGATCAGGAAGGGCACGACGACCCAAATCGTGCCGAGCGTCATATAGACCGCGGCGCCCGTGGCGCCGATCGCCGCGAAGTGGCTCAAGGTCTGCAGCCAACCGCGCAGGTCCGAGCGGCGGCTGAGCGCCTTGAGACGTTCAGGCGCAAGCGCATCGTCGCAGGCGAAGACCTGATCCATCGGCGTATTCTTATCACTGGCGGCAAAAAGCAAAAGGCCAGCGGGTTGCCCCGCCGGCCTTCGCATTTCCGACTGTTCAGCTGGTGACCGGACTTAGAAGTCCATGTCGCCCATGCCGCCCATGCCGCCACCGCCCGGCATCTGCGGGGCCTTCTTCTCAGGACGCTCGGCGACCATCGCCTCGGTCGTGACCAGCAGGCCGGCAACCGACGCGGCGAACTGCAGCGCAGAGCGGACAACCTTCACCGGGTCGATGATGCCCGACTTCACCATGTCGGTGAACTCGTTCTTCTGGGCGTCATAGCCGTAGTTGGTGTCGGTCGATTCCTTCAGCTTGCCGACGACGACGGCGCCGTCGATGCCGGCATTCTCGGCAATCTGGCGAACCGGAGCGGTCAGCGCCAGACGGACGATGTCGATGCCGCGACGCTGATCGTCATTGCTGTACTTCACGCTGTCGAGCGCCTTCTGGGCATAGAGCAGGGCCACGCCGCCACCGGCGACGATGCCTTCCTCAACCGCGGCGCGGGTCGCATGCATCGCGTCTTCGACGCGGTCCTTGCGCTCCTTCACCTCGACTTCGGTCGCACCGCCGACGCGGATGACCGCAACGCCGCCGGCCAGCTTGGCCAGACGTTCCTGCAGCTTTTCCTTGTCGTAGTCCGACGTGGTCTCTTCGATCTGCGCGCGGATCTGGGCGGTGCGGGCCTCGATGTCGGCCTTGGCGCCGGCGCCGTCGATGATCGTGGTGTCGTCCTTGGTCAGGCGGACGCGCTTGGAGGTGCCGAGATAGTCGACGGTCACGTTCTCAAGCTTGATGCCCAGGTCTTCGCTGATGACCTGGCCGCCGGTCAGGACAGCGATGTCTTCCAGCATTGCCTTGCGACGATCGCCGAAGCCCGGAGCCTTCACTGCCGCGACCTTCAGGCCGCCGCGCAACTTGTTGACGACCAGGGTCGCCAGCGCTTCGCCTTCGATGTCTTCCGCGATGATGAGCAGCGGACGGCCCGACTGCACCACCGCCTCGAGCAGCGGCAGCATCGGCTGCAGGCCCGAGAGCTTCTTCTCGTGCAGCAGGATGTACGGGTTGTCGAGCTCGGCGACCATCTTCTCGGCGTTGGTCACGAAGTACGGCGACAGGTAGCCGCGATCGAACTGCATGCCCTCGACGACGTCGAGCTCGGTCTCCAGCGACTTCGCCTCTTCGATCGTGATCACGCCCTCGTTGCCGACCTTTTCCATGGCGCGGGCCAGCATCTGGCCGACCTCGGTGTCGCCATTGGCCGAGATGGTACCGACCTGGGCGATCTCGTCATTGGTCGAAACCTTCTTGGAGCGGGACTTGATGTCCTCGACCACCGCCGCGACGGCGACGTCGATGCCGCGCTTCAGGTCCATCGGGTTCATGCCGGCCGCGACGGCCTTCACGCCCTCACGGACGATCGCCTGGGCCAGAACGGTGCCGGTGGTGGTGCCGTCGCCAGCCAGGTCGTTGGTCTTGGAAGCGACTTCGCGCACCATCTGGGCGCCCATGTTCTCGAACTTGTCCGAGAGCTCGATCTCCTTGGCGACGGTGACGCCGTCCTTGGTGATGCGGGGCGCGCCAAACGACTTGTCGAGGACGACGTTGCGGCCCTTCGGGCCCAGCGTGACCTTAACCGCATCGGCGAGAATGTCGACGCCGCGCAGCATGCGCGAACGGGCGTCGACGCTGAACTTTACGTCTTTAGCAGCCATGTGATTGATCCTTGTCTAAAGAAAATTTCGTGGAAGACTTCAGCGAAATCAGGCGACCACGCCCATGATGTCGCTTTCCTTCATGATCATCAGGTCTTCGCCGTCGATCTTGACCTCGGTGCCGGACCACTTGCCGAACAGGACGCGGTCGCCGACCTTCACGTCCAACGCATGGACCTTGCCCTGCTCATCGCGGGTGCCGGTACCGACGGCGAGGATTTCGCCTTCCATCGGCTTTTCCTTCACGGTGTCGGGGATGATGATCCCACCCTTGGTCTTCTCTTCGGCTTCGATGCGCCGAACCAGCACACGGTCGTGCAACGGACGAAAATTCATGGAGTGTCTCCGATTAATTAAATGGGGTCCTCGCCCCGGCGGCGGCTTGTTAGCACTCCCACCCGGTGAGTGCCAGACAATTATGAACATGACAGGGCGAGTTCAAGGCGCTGACGAAACAAAAATCCCGGGTTTTTGCTTTGGCAGCACTCTTTTTGCCGGGCTGCCAATATTTGCTGCGGCGCACAATAGACGTTGTGCGGACCGATTTCCTGTTGTCACACTTCCGATCAGTCGGGGCTGAACCGGCACGAGTCGACCGGTTCTCACGTTGCCCCGTCAGCAACGGGGTCCTGCGTATGGCAAATCTATCGCTTCAGCTCAACGATTATCGCCTCACCACAGCGCAAATACTCTACCACATGCCCGATCACCCGTCACTGCTGCAGAGCTTCATCTGGCAGAACTACGACATCGCGCCCCGCTATCCGGAGCTCCGCAAGTTCCTTGATTTCTGGGTCCGGCAGATCGAGGGCAAGCTGCATTCGGTCGTCCTGGCGAGCCGCGGCATCGTCAGCGCCGCCGAAATCCGCCATGCCGGGACAGAGTTTCGGCTGCATTAAAATGCAATTTAATGGGACGGGCTTTGACCGGCATCCGCCGGTCGCATAGAGTTATGCCATGTCCCAATCGCAAATGGTTCGGGCCGCCCCCGACCTTCACATCCTGCCCGGCACGCCCCTGGCGCCCGTGCCGGTGGCCGTGCGGGTGTGGCTGTTCTCGATCGCCGGCCTTTGCTTCCTGGTCGCGGTCGTCGGCGCGATCACAAGGCTGACCGAATCCGGCCTGTCGATGGTCGAATGGAAGCCGCTGATCCAGGACATCCCGCCACTCACCGACGCGCAGTGGCAGGAGATGTTCGCCAAGTACAAGCTGTCCCCGCAATATATCCAGATGACCCATGCCTGGATGGGCCTTGCCGAGTTCAAAGGCATCTTCTGGTGGGAATGGACCCACCGGCTGATCGCCCAGTTCATTGGCGTCGCCTTCGCCGTCCCGTTCCTTTATTTCCTGATCCGCCGGCAATTGCCCAGACGGCTGGTGCCCTATCTGGTTGGGCTGTTCGTGCTGGGTGGG
>Ga0268266_10002275_pt1 | contig 20864 bp, 15 predicted proteins | sample KBSS13metaG_FD_190356 | JGI IMG/M metagenome (GOLD analysis project Ga0268266, IMG submission 190356) | Switchgrass rhizosphere microbial communities from Kellogg Biological Station, Michigan, USA - KBS S1-3 metaG (SPAdes) (version 2) | ecosystem: Host-associated > Plants > Roots > Rhizosphere... | reverse complement strand
CGAGTCCCGCGACCGGGATCGTGCGCGCCGTCTACGTTCAAGAGCGACAACCCATCACGCCCGGCACGCCCATCATCGCACTGGAGCCCTTGCAACAATGAATAACAACAGCGTCGTAGGAATCGCGGGCGATGTGACCTCCGGCGTGCGCACTGCCGAGCTGATTGCCCGGGAAACGCTCGAGCGCATGTCCGCCTACGATGCCATTCAGCCAGAGGCGTGGATCACCCGCGTACCCGCAACTGATGTCATGGACAGGGCACGACAGGTCGATGAGCGTGTGGCAGCGGGAGAATCGATGCCCCTGGCCGGCGTACCCATTGCGGTCAAGGACAATATCGATGTCGCCGGTGTTGCGACAACCGCCGGATGCCCGGCATACACCCACCGCCCTTCCAGCTCGGCCCACGTCATCGATCTGTTGCTGGCCGCCGGGGCCGTGGTCGTCGGCAAAACCAATCTGGATCAGTTTGCCACCGGCCTGTCAGGTACGCGCAGCCCCTACGGCATCCCGGGTTGTGTTTTCAATCGTGAGTACATCAGCGGCGGGTCCAGCTCCGGCTCCGCAGTCGCTGTCGCAGCAGGCGTCGTTCCACTGGCGTTCGGCTCCGACACCGCCGGCTCAGGTCGCGTGCCCGCAGCATTCAACCATCTCATCGGTCTGAAACCAACTCGGGGTCGATGGAGCTCGCGCGGGTTGCTGCCTGCCTGCCGCACACTCGACTGCGTCAGCAGCTTCACCAGGGATGTAGCGGATGCTGCGCTCGTCGACCGGGTTCTGACCGTATTTGACCCGCTCGACCCCTACTCGCGACGCGCGCCTGCGCAGGCGAGCAGCTTTGCGAGCGGGTTTCGGTTCGGCGTGCCGCTCCCACGCCAGCTCGAGGAACTGCCGCCGGAGGAGAAGTCTCTGTTCACGGCTGCAATCGAAACCCTCCACACGGCAGGTGGCGCGGCAATCAACGTCGACATCAGCCCTCTGCTCGAGGCCGCACAGCTCCTATACAGCGGACCCTGGATCGCGGAGCGCGCGGCGGCACTGGAGACGTTGCTGGAATCCAATCCCAGTGCAATCCACCCGGTCGTGCGGGGAATCGTTCAACCCGGCAGGAGCGTGTCTGCGGTTGCAGCCTTCAGAGGATTGTACGCACTCCAGGGATTCGCCCGCGCAGCCGAACAACTTTGGGAGAACATCGATGTGCTGGTGCTGCCAACGACTCCTGCCATCTACCGCCGCAGCGAACTGCTGGCCGAGCCTGTTACATTGAACGCACATCTGGGTCGCTATACCAACTTCGTCAATCTGCTGGACATGAGCGCCCTGGCACTCCCAGCCGGATTTCGCAGCAACCGCACCGGTTTTGGAGTGAGCCTGATTGCTCCGGCCTGGGGTGATGAGCATCTGCTGCAGATCGGTGCCCGTTATGAGCGCGCCGCCGCATTTCCGGCGCGTCCGGATCTAGACCTGTCAACACGTCCGCCGAGCGTACTACTCGCCGTCGTTGGCGCGCACCTCGCGGGAATGCCCTTGAACTGGCAACTCAGCTCGCGTGACGCCCGCCTCGTCAGCCGGGCGCGCACGGCGCCTGTGTATAGGTTGTATGCGATGTCGCAACAGAATCCTGCCAAACCCGCTCTGGTCCATTGCGGCTCGGGAGGCAGCGCCATCGAGTTGGAAGTTTATGAACTGAGCACGACCGCTTTCGGCAGCTTTGTCGCCGAAGTACCCGCCCCGTTGGCCATCGGTTCGGTGACACTGGAGGATGGGTCCACGGTGCGTGGATTCGTGGCCGAGCCCCGAGCCCTGGACGGTGCCTCGGACATCTCGGCATATGGTGGTTGGCGCGCATACCTCGCGCGGCACGAGGTCAAACTATGATGAATGTGTTGGTTCGACTGGTGGTAGTGGTGCTGGCCACGTGCTTCGCCCCCTGGTCGCACGCCGCGGTCCTCGGCGGCGGTGGCCCAGCTCCCGTCAAGGTGGGCGTCTCGGACTGGACCGGCTGGGTTGCCTGGTACGTGGCGCGGGATCGAGGTTTCTTCAAGAAGTACGGCGCCAACGTGGAGCTGGTCTGGTTTGCCAACTACACCGATTCCATCTCGGCGCTCGCCACCGGTCAGCTCGATGCCAATTGCCAGACCTGGTCGGACACGCTCGGACCGCTGGCCAAGGGCGTGCCGTTGAAGGCGATTCTCGTCAATGACAACTCGGCCGGCAACGATGCATTGCTGGTGTCCCCCAGGATACAGGCCTTCGCCGACCTGCGCGGCCGCAAGGTTGCGCTCGAGCAATACAGCATCTCGCACTTTGTTCTGTATACGGCGCTCGAGCGCAACGGGCTCACACCCCGCGATGTTGATATCGTCAACCTGCCCGCCGGTGATGCGGCGGCCGCTTTCATGAGCGGACGAGTGGATGCCGCAGTGGTCTGGAATCCCTGGATCAGTCAGATCCAGAAGAGCGGCACCGGACGGCCGCTGTTTACATCCACCGCAATGCCGGGCCTGATACCGGATCTGTTGGTGGCCAACACCCGCGCCATCCAGAACAAACGCCAGGATCTGGTTGCCATGATACGTGCCTGGTTCGACACGGAGGCCTTCATCCGCAGCGCGCCCGATCAGGCGGTCGCCATAATGGCCAAGGTCGTAGGCATGGATCCGCAGCAGTACCGTGTGTTTCTTCCCGGCACCCGCTTCTTCGATGCGACCGCCAACCGGCAGGCCTTTGACCCGCAGAACCCACAGAGCCTGGTGCGCGTGGCACCGACCATTGCTGCCTTCCTGCTGTCCAACAAGCTGATCGAGGGACACCCGGATGCCGCGCAGGGCGTCGATCGCTCTCTGCTCGACGCGGCTGTCACTCCATGAGCGGGGGCCGAGGGTGGGTGATCCGTGGCTGGATCAGTCCTGCCAGTTACTGGACGCTGGCGGTCGTCGGACTGGTGTTACCTGTGGCAGCGTGGCTCCTAGTCAGCAGCAGCGGTGCAATCAATCCGGTCTTCCTGCCGGGGCCCTCGGCTGTGGTGCACAGAGTCGCTGCCTGGTTTGACGACGGAGACCTTCTCTCCGATATCCGGATAAGCTTCTTCCGGGTGTTGGCGGGCTGGGCTCTATCAGCGGTGATCGCGATGCCGCTCGGCCTGCTCATCGGCACCTTTCGTCGCATTCAGGCGCTGCTCGAACCGCTGACCGATTTCATCCGTTACATGCCCGCAGTCGCATTCATCCCCCTCGTGATGTTGTGGGTCGGCATCGACGAGAGTGCCAAGGTGGCCATCATCTTCATCGGTACCTTCTTCCAGATGGTGTTGATGGTCGCCGAGGACGTGCGCCGGGTTCCGATGGCACAGATCGAAGCCGCGCAGACAATGGGTGCGACCCGGGCCGAGGTGATCGAAAAAGTCATCATTCCATCAGCCAAACCGGCCTTGCTGGACACATTGCGGATCACAATGGGATGGGCGTGGACCTACCTCGTCGTGGCCGAGCTCGTCGCCGCGAACTCCGGCCTCGGGTATGCGATTGTCAAGGCCCAGCGCTTTCTGCAGACGGATAAGATCTTCGCCGGCATCATTCTAATCGGCCTCATTGGACTGGCCATGGACCAGTTCTTCAGATGGGCACACCGTGCGGCATTTCCCTGGCTTCACGGACGCAACTGACCATGGCAGGGATCATCCGCTGTCGCGGCGTGTGCAAAATCTTTGATTCCCGGCGCGGCTCGGTTCCCGCCCTCCAGGATGTCAATCTCGAGATAGCCGCAGGCGAATTCGTCACCATCGTCGGCGCTTCCGGATGTGGGAAGTCCACGTTGCTGAGGCTCATCGCCGGACTCGAGACCGTGACCTCCGGTGAAATCGAAGCCGTTGGTGCCCGCGTCCATGGACCCGGTGCCGAGCGGGCCATGGTGTTTCAAAACTACAGCCTGTACCCGTGGCTCACCGTGATGGGCAACATCAAGTTCCCGCGGCAACTCTCGGTCCACAATCGCGACAGCACCAGCTCGGATGTCGAGGCCGCCTCGGGACGAGCTGATGCACTGTTGCAGTTGATGGGCTTGTCGGCGGTCGAGACAGCCTTTCCTGCACAACTTTCGGGCGGTATGCAACAGCGTGTCGCAATTGCGCGCGCACTCATGACACGTCCGCGCGTTCTTCTCATGGACGAGCCATTCGGCGCCCTCGATGCACAGACGCGCGAGGTCATGCACGATCTGATCCTTCACGTCTGCGCGTTGGAAAAGTGCAGTGTGGTGTTCGTGACGCATGACGTGGAAGAAGCCATCTACCTCGGTCATCGCGTTGTTCTCATGGCGCCCCAACCTGGGAGAGTGGAATGCGTTTACAACGTTCCCCTCGGTTCGACGCGTGATCAGGAAATGAAGCACACGCGCGAGTTCCTCCACCTGAAAGGTCAGATTCTGGCTCGCATCCGGGACACCTGCGGCGTACGAACCGACCTGGAGCTGTTACAGAAACTCTCCCGGGCCTGATTCCATTTTCGGGCAGCGGGCCGCGCGTTTGCTCAAAGACGGTGCGTGGCCTCCAGGCGACATGAACACGCAACCCCTGATTTCTCAGGCAGTTGTGCACATCGTGAGAGTCCGTCCGCTTCGGCATATAACTTGCAACCATAAAAACAACAATGTGCGTCTAGGGTTCCGGCTCGCGAAAGCGGGTGGCTGGTCCGAGAGAGGCAGTCCAACCGGCGGCGGCACGAGCCTGCCTCCGGGATGGATACACGGCGGGATAAAAGCCCGGGAGATCTGATGTCGAGGAAGCTTTGCGTCCTCGGGAGATCTTCCGCCCAAGGGGATATCCCATCAATGACGCGACCCTCCTCGACGGTTCGATCACGCATCGACAGTTTCGGAGGCACCTGCGGTGAGACGACACACGATCCAGGCAGCGGTCATGGCCGCCTTGTACAGTACGACCACGCTGGCGGATAACGCCCCGGAAAACGACAGCGACGGACTCCAGGAAGTCATCGTCACTGCCAGCCACAGGGAAGTGTCTGCTCAGGATCTGCCGATCAGTATCAGTGCCGTGACCGGCGCCGAGCTCGCCAGCCAGGGAATTCAGGACATGGCCGCCCTCGCCCACTCGATGGCGGGAGTGAGCTATACCGACAAGGGACCCTTCGGCGGCGTCAACGGCGCGAACCTGATCATTCGCGGCCTCAACAGCGAAACAACTTCGGGACTGCCCGCGGCGGCCTCCCCGGTCGTGCCGCCGGTGGCGACCTATGTTGATGACACTCCGCTGTTCTTCAGTCTGCGCCTGCAGGATCTCGACCGAGTGGAAGTGCTGCGCGGCCCGCAAGGCACACTGTATGGATCCGGATCCCTCGGTGGCACCGTTCGCTTCGTGCAGAATCGCCCGGACCCGAGCGCCTTTGATGCCAAGGTCGAAGCCAACATCAGCGGCACCCGGCATACCGACACGCCGAACGGCGATGTAAATGGAATGCTGAACATTCCGCTCACTGACGTGCTGGCTGTGCGCGTGAACGCCGGCTGGTCTCACGATGCGGGCTTCATCAATTACCCGAATCTGTACGTGTTGGATGGCAACGGTGCGCCGGTGTCGGCCGAACCCGGCAATCTGTTCAGCCCGCCGGTGAAATACGCGCGGCAGGGAGTCAATTCATACGACTATCGTTCCGCGCGAGTCGCCGCGCTCTGGAAACCTACCGAGGAGCTCCACGCGCAGCTTTCCTACTACTACCAACGATCCCGGGCCGGCGGCTTCCCGTATGCTGCCACCAGCTCGGCGGCCTACAATCAGCCCATCAATCCTGCGGCGCAGCCGGCGGGTAACTTCACCAATCCGCCCCTGGCCACCCAGCTCTACAATGCGCCGGTTCCGGCGGGTGTCGACTCGTTGTCGAGTGCGGAATATTTCGCCGATACAACCCATGACAACGTGGACCTGGCAGCACTGACGGTCTCCTATGACATGGGATTCGCGACACTGACTTCTGCAACAGCGTGGGCGCACCACGTGAATCACACGTCAGCGGACGAGACGCAAGAATACACCAACTTCCCGTTCTTCCAGAGCCTCTACGGCCAGGACCCGCGATCGTTCGTGCTGGGCCAGGAAGTGTTGAACGATCGACCCCTCACCCAGGAATTCCGCCTGACATCCAAGACCGGCGGGGCCCTCGATTGGGTGGCCGGCCTCTTCTACAACGACCAGAAGACGACGATCCAGGAGCACGACTTCTTCCAGGGCTACCTGGATTTCTACAACGCCTGCGCCCCCATCTACGGCCAGAGCGCCGGCGATGGGGTGACCCCTTCCTACTGCGGCCTCGGTGAAACCGCCTACACCGCGAACCCGCTGACCTATGTCAACGGCATCCCGATCAACAAAGACCAGGCTTACATCGGCGACTTTGAGACGCACTTCAAGGACCTGGCCGTGTTCGGCGAGGTGACCGGGCACATCACATCCGCCTGGAGCGTCACGGGCGGAGTCCGGCTCTTCAGACAGACCCTCGACCAGCAACAGCAGACCGGGTTGCTGTTCGATGGACCGGATTACATCGCCAACTCCTCACTGAGTGATTCCTGGCGCCGCGCCCTCTGGAAGGTGAATTCGGCCTACAAGCTCGATAACACGAACCTCGTGTACGCCACCTGGTCCCAGGGCTTCCGGCGCGGCGGGGTCAATGCTCTGCCCCAGAGCGAGATCGGCGGGACTTACACCACCCCCGCAGGGCTGACACGGCTCGCACCTGACAAGGCCGACAACTATGAGATCGGCATGAAGGGCACCGTGCAGGATCGCTTCCGCTACTCGGCCGCCATTTTCGATATTCAGTGGCACAACATCCAGGAAGGCTTGCAGGTGACGCCCCTGGTGTTGCCGGCCGCCATCAACATCGGCTCCGCATACAGCCGCGGATTTGAGACCGAGCTCGAGGCGCTGCTGACGCACAACCTGTCGGCACAGCTCGATTACACCTATAACAAGACCAAGCTGACCTCGATCAGTCCGCTCTTTGTCTATCCGAATGTGACAGCGCCTCCCCCGGCCATCGGCAGCGCACTTCCGGGGACACCGAAGTCCAGCGCGGCCATCACCCTCGAATACGGCCATGTCGAGCTGTTCGGCGGGGAATGGCGCTACAGTGTCAGCGCACACTACCAGAGCCGAGTATTGCCTTCGCTCTCGGCAACCGTGCCCACCGTACCCGGATACACCATGGTGGACACGCGGCTCGCATTTGCCCGCTCGCATTGGATTACGACACTGTACGTCAACAACGTGACAGACAACCTGGGCATCACGTCCTATCAGGACCCGGCCATTTTCGGAAATCGCGCCCAGGCGATCGTCTCCCAACCGCGCACTGTTGGGCTATCGGTCAGTTACTCCTTGAACCCGAGGTGACACACATGACTCGAAACCCGATCTCGGAGCGTGTGCGTATGGTCTGGCGCGTGTTGCTCGTACTCAGTCTTCTTTGTGTCGTGTGCGTACGAGCTTCGGCTGCGGTCAACCTGGGCGTCGTCAACTGGATCGGGTACGGACCCTTGTATTGCGCGGCCGCCAACGGCTACTTCAAAAAGTACGGGGCCGACGTCAAGCTGGTCACCTTCAGCGACAATTCCCTGATGGCCGGGGCGTTGCGCGGCGGCGAGCTGGAGGCATCGACCCTGACCTACGATCAGGTGATCCTGGCCGATGCCAAAGGATGGGGCTTGAAGGTCGTCATGCCGCTGGACTATTCGGTAGGCGGCGATGCCATCCTGGCCAGCGCCGCGGTGCATACCATCCAGGATCTGAAGGGCCGCAAAGTGGCATTCCAACCTCTGTCGCCGTCGGATTTCCTGCTCGGGTACGCGTTGGCCCAGAGAGGGCTGTCCAAAAAGGACCTGCAGCCGGTCAACGTAACACCCGAAGCGGTGCTGGCGACAATGGCGACCGGGCTGGTGGATGCCGGGGTTACCTATCAACCGAGTGTGGCGATGATTCTTCAGCTCGGAGGTGGGACGCGTTATCACGTTCTGTTGTCCTCGCGTGAGGCGCGCGGGATGATTACTGATGTACTGGCCGTCAGGGACACTACGATTGCGCACAATCCGGACCTGGTTGCTGGTTTGATTCGCGCGACGCTCGAAGGTCTCGCCTTCATGCAGCGAGAACCCGCCAAGGCCGCCGCCATCATCAGCAAAGTACTGGATATCAGCACCACCGATGTCGCCTCGCAGTTGTCCTCCATCGAGAACCCGTCCCTGCCGCAACTCGGTGAGGTGTTCCACAGAAGCGATTCACTGCCCTCCTTTCATGCCAGCGGCAAGGTGATCGGGGCCATTCTGCAGCGTGAGGGCCAGATCGCAGCGCCGCCCGCGCTGGAATCAACCTATGATGAGCGATTCGTGCTCGCTCTTCAGGCCCACAGCCAGGAGCTCAAATGAATGCACTGGCGATTCTCTACACGTTCCTGGGATGGGGCCTCGGAGTCTGGCTGCTGACTTCCGCGCATTGGATGTTGAATGGGGTCGGAGTTCTTTTGACCGCCCATACTCTCATCTGCTCCGCCTATCTGATCCACGAGTGTGTCCATCACACCATTTTCCAAGGTGTGCGGCCCAACGACCGGCTCGGTGTCCTCTTGAGCTGGCTCAACGGCGCCAGCCTCGCCGACTATCAACGCTTGAAGAAGAAGCATCTGCGGCATCACGCCGATCGCCTGGACGTGGTGACTTTCGACTACCGCGCGGCACTGCGCTCCACGCCCCGTTGGATACAGCAGTGCGTGCTGGCGCTGGAGTGGGCCTATGTGCCCGTGATCGAACTCCTGATGCGCGGGATGATTATTGCCTATCCCTTCCGCTACGGCAGCGTGGCCGCCCGCATCCGTCTCATCCTGCTGCTCGCCGTACGCGTCGTGTTCTTCGCAGCTCTTGCGGTGATCTCGGTGAAGGCCGTGCTGTTGTACGCACTCGCTTATTTCCTGTTCCTGCACGTGCTGCGATTCCTGGACGCCTTTCAACACACCTACGATGTGTTTCCCTCGCACTCCCTGGCACCCGCGCCGGCGGATCCCCGGCGCACGCGGCGTTACGAATACGAAAACACCTATTCGAACCTGTTGAGCGAGCGCTGGGCCTGGCTCAACCTCCTGGTTCTCAACTTTCCGTATCACAACGCGCATCACGAGCGGGCCGGCGAGTCCTGGTTTCGACTGCCGTCGCTGCACAGAAGCTTGTACGGCAAGAAGGACCAGCAAGTCGTCACCTGTCGTGAGCTGGCGCGCAGTTATCATCGACATCGTGTGCGCCGTGTGCTGGCCGAAGACTACGGGTCTGTTACGTTGGAGGGTGAACGAGTCAGCGGATTTCTGGGCGCCATTGGTGTGTCGTTCCTGACCGCCGTCTAATGGTTACTGACGCGGCCCTGGTCATCATTGACATGCAGCGGGACTTCCTGGATCCCGCGGGTTATATCGCCCGGAGCGGCGTGGACGTAGCTCCATTGAGAGCCATCATCCCCGAGGTACAGCGTCTACTGTTGGGTGCCAGGCGATCCGGGGTGCGAGTGATACACACCCGGGAAGGACATCGGCCCGACCTGTCCGACCTCACTGCCGTCAAACAACGGCGTGCCGCGAGCAGTGGTGCCGCAATCGGCAGCATCGGACCTCTGGGCCGATTGTTGGTCCGCGGCGAGCCCGGTCACGCCATAGTAGAGGAGCTGGCGCCCGTGTCGGGCGAACCCGTCATCGATAAGCCCGGCTTTGGAGCCTTCTACGCCACGGACCTGGAGCTGCTGCTGCGTGCGGCCGGGGTAACCCGGCTCTACTTCGCCGGCGTCACTACGGATATCTGCGTCCACTCCACTTTGCGTGAGGCGGTCGATCGCGGGTTCGATTGCGTGACTGTCGGAAATGCCTGTGCCGCCGGCGATCCGGGCATTCACGCTGCCATGCTCGCCTGCATTGCCGGCGAAGGCGGCATTCTGGGAAGGGTGCTCAACACGCGGCAAGTACTCTCCGACTGGTCGACGTGCGACAGCAGCCGGATGGCGCTAACATAGCAGCAGCACCGTCAGGGGGAGTTGTAGACGTGCATTGGACTCGCTTCGCAGCAACTGTCGTAACGCTGACGCTGGTTGCGCGAGCTGCTGATGCGAGCTCAGAGCGGATGATGATCGTGGGCTCATCCACGGTATACCCCTTCAGCGCCGCAGTGGCCGAGCACTTTGCCAGGTCCGGTCCATTCCCGACCCCCATTGTTCGAGCTACGAGCACGGCAGAAGGGTTTCAGGCGTTCTGCGCTGGCGTTGGTGCGGAGACGCCGGACGTGAATGATGCATCACGCCGCATCTCCGCAAGCGAGAAGGCGGAATGCTCCAAAAACGGCGTCAGCCAAATTGCGGAGATTCGTTTCGGTTATGACAGCCTGATCCTGGCCAGCAGTCTGAAGGCCGACACCTTCAACATCACTCTCGAACAGCTTTGGCGTGCTGCCGCAGCCACAGTTTCCATCCAGGGTCGGATCATCGTTAATCCGTATAGAACCTGGCATGACATTGACCCACGCTTGCCTTCCCGAGCTATCCACATCTTTGGCCCGTCCGCGGGTCACGGCACGCGCGATGCGTTTATTGATCTCGTCATGGAGCCCGGCTGTCGCGAGGCATTCGCGGCTGCGGCGGTGGAGAAGACCTGCGCAGAAGTGCGTAAGGACGGAGCCTGGAGCGACGTCGACAACCTGGAATTGACTCTCGGCAAACTGGCCAGCAATCCCGATGCGATCGGAATCCTCACCTACTCCTACCTGGAGCAATTCAAGAACCGGATCCATGCCGCAACTGTAAACGGAATCTCTGCGTCGCGGACGACGATCCCTTCTGGAGATTATCCGCTGTCGCGGCCCCTCTTCATATACATCAAGGAGGCGCACCTGAAGACGACGATGGGTCTGGCTGACTATGCGACTGAGTTTTTGAGCTTTTGCGCTGCCGGGTCGCACGGATACCTGGCGGACCAGGGACTGGTGCCGCTTCCCGTGCCCGAGTTGCTTGCACAACGCGCGGCGGTCGCGCGTCTGCAGCGCTGAGCCCGGACTTTCAGTTCTTGACCAGGTTGCGCACCGTGGCGATCAGCTCATCGCGTCGAAATGGCTTCGACAGCACCGCATCCGCACCTGCCTGAGTTGCAGAGGCGAGGTACGCTTCGGTGGTGATCGTTCCGGGTTTATATCCGAGGCTGGAGAAATTCCCCCCGCCGCTGATGGCAAGAATCCTGGCACCCGGAAATTGCGCTCGGATCTGGTTGATTACTTCGATGCCATTGCTGCGCGGCATGATGATGTCGACGATGACAACATCGACCGGCTGCGCGAAGAAATCGCTCACGCCCGCAGCGCCGTCACCCGCCGTGGTAACGGTGAATCCGACCCGACTCAACACCTGCTGAATGGATTCTCTGATCTGCGCTTCGTCATCGATCACCAGTACGGTCGGCATGTTCAACTCCGATAAACCGGGAACTCGAGGACAAACTCAGCGCCGTGGTGCGGCGCGCTGGTCACCGCAACCTGACCTCCCATACCGGTTACGATTCCGTGCACGATTGAGAGGCCCAGGCCGGACCCCTGTCCAACCTCCCGCGTCGTGAAAAAGGGCTCGAAGATGCGCTCCTGAACTTCCGAGCTCATTCCGATGCCGGTGTCCGCTATCCGTAGCTGCACGCTGGCGGACTCGCAAACCTGCACAGTCACGGTGATCACCCCTTCGTCCGGCCCGATGGCCAGAACCGCGTTGGAGCATAGATTCAGCACCACCTGGTTCAAAAGAGTCGGGTCGCCGAGAATCTGCTCGTCCTGCGCAGCAATCTCGCGCCGCAATTGGACATTCGGCGGAATGAATGCCTGGGAAAAATCCAGGGCCTCGTTCACCACGCGCGCCAATCCGACCGGCACGAGGGGCCGATCAGACCCGGGGCGGCTGAAAGCGAGCAGCTTGGCCACGACATCCCCTGCCCGGTTGGCCGCCTTCAGCACGCGCGTCAAGTTGGGATGGGCGGGGTGATCCGCAGGAATCTGCGCCAACGCCTCCTCGGTGTACAGAATCAACGGCAACAGGATATTGTTGAATTCGTGTGCGATCCCGCCTGCCAGGGTGCCGACAGTAGCCAACCGCTGCTCGTGCCGTAGTTGATTCTCCAGTCGTACTCGCTCGGCCTGTTCCGTCAGACGCTGGCCTATTTCGGCACGTAGCTCGTCGGCCGCACCCACCAGCTCGCCGCGCATATTTTCCAGATCTGCGGCCAATCCCACGATTTCCAGCATACTGCTGTCGGTACGCAGCTGAGCCGCCTTATCGCCCTGAGCGACTCGGCGCGAGGCGACTTGCAATTGCGTCAGCGGACGCGAGACGTAGCCGGCCACCAGCATCGCTGCAATCAACGAGCACACTCCATAAAGGCCCAGTGCCGCGATTATCTGCCGACGCGCCTGATGTAGTTGCCCCAGAGTCGGGTGCTTGTCAAAACCGAGATACAGACGACCCCTGGCGCCTTCGCGTGCCAAAGGGATCGCGACCGCATACACAGAATCCTCAGAGCCGCCAAAGTCAGCGTCATCGCCACGCGCTTGGACCCATTCCGGCGTTTCGACTGCGGAGCTGCCCAGAGTGCGCCCATTGAGCTCGATGGCGGCGTAAAGGCACCCTCCACCCTCCACGCTGCCATCGAGGAAAATGACAGTACGGCTGGGAGATTCGAGGGTGTCACTCAGCTCGAGCTCGCGCGCGAGCGAGGTCGCATAACTGCGGGCATGACGGGTAAAAGTGGCGGTCGCATTGCGCCGGGCCAGTGCATCCAGCCCAATAAAGAGGAGCGGCAGAAACGCCGCGTAAAGTAGCAACTGCAACAGGACCAGACGCCCTCGCAGACTATTCAAAAACCGCCGCATCGGCCCGAACCGCCCCTCCCGATCCGCTGAAGCTCAGAATACCAGTGCGGCCGCCGCGCCCGAAAGGCGGTTGCGTTCAGTCAACCTGAGGTAAGACGCACGACATCGTTGAACCCGAACCACCCCGGCAAAAAAGCTTCAGATGCCTTGAATGCCGCCCCGGGCACGCTCATTCTGGCCCGCAACCTGATTGAGGGGACTAGCTTCCATAGCCGCCGCTACTGACAGAAACCGGGTTGGTGTCATGCGAACGCTGCTGGATGATCTGGCGCGTCGTTACTATGCCCCTTTGTCCAGCTATTTCCGCAAACGCACCCGCAATCCGGCCGAAGCCCAGGACCTGGTCCAGCAGGTTTTCCTGCGGCTGGCGCAATACCAGCAGCTCAACAGCCTGCGGGACCGCGACGCCTACATATTTCAGACGGCCGCCAATACCTTGAAGGACCATTACCGCCGGCAGGCGGTGCGCGAGCGGTTATCGAGCGAGCCGTCCGGATTCTTTGCGCCCGCCGATTCGGATTTCCCGGCGGATCGCGTCCTACAAGGTCAGGAAGACATCGCGCGCCTCGTCGGGGCCCTGCGCAACCTTCCTGAGCGTACGCGGGACATCCTGATGCTCAGGTGCTTCGAAGGGCTCAAGCATTCCGAGATCGCCCGGCTGCACGGCATCTCGACGCGGGCAGTTGAAAAGCACGTGACCAAGGCGCTGGCTCATTTGAGCAGCGTGTTGGACCGCGATCATGTGGAGTAGGACTGTGGCGACTCACACGGTGAGCGATGAATTGCGGGAGCAGGCGGCAGCCTGGCATGAGCGTGTTTCTCGCAACGGAGCTTCCGAGGAGGAGCGCTGCGAGCTGGAATCATGGCTGGCCCAATCGCCTGCGCATCGTCTGGCCTACGAGGAAGTGGCTCAAACGTGGGCACGGTTGCAAAGCCTCGCCAGCGATCCACAAATCTTAGAGCTACGCCACGAGGCCGCACTGCGCCTGACGCGCGGCGCAAGCGCCAAGCACCGCCCATGGAAGCTCGCGGCGGCAGCCGCCGTCCTATTGTCTCTGGCGCTGACATTGGTGAACACCCTGCCACAAAGCAGTGACCGCTCCGTTTTGACCTCGTTGGTTGCGGCATTGCAGGGTCACAAAGCCACGAATTACGCAACCGCGACCGGCGAGCGCCTGACCGTCAACCTCGAGGACGGGTCGCAGATAACATTGGACACTCAAAGCACACTGGCCGTTGAATACACCTCAACCGAGCGTCGCGTGCGACTAACCCGGGGTCAGGCCTTGTTTGAAGTCGCAAAGGATCGGCTGCGACCTTTCGTTGTCGACGCCCACCACCGGCGCCTGGTGGCCCTTGGCACCGCTTTTGATGTGAGGATAGAGGGCGCGCAGGTCAAAGTGACGATGGTGGAGGGCACAGTGCGTGTCGAACGAGTCCCCGCACCGATGGCCGCAGCGACCCCAGATTCACCCGGGCGCGGCAAGCAGTCTGTCGGCCCGTCTGCAGCGACCGCGATAGCGACAATTACGGCCGGCGAGCAACTCATTGCCGTTGAAGGACATCAGGACTCCGTGCGGCCGGCCGACGCTGAGCGCACCACCAGCTGGCGGCATGGGCAGATCATCTTTGACGATACTCGTCTGGCCGATGCGATCGCCGAACTGAACCGCTACTCACTGACCCAACTTCAGCTGCAGGATGCCGCGCTCGCGGATCTCAGGCTGAGCGGCGCATTCGCCACCGGCCGGCCGCAATTATTCCTCGAAGCGTTGACGAGTTATTTTCCCATTGAGGCTGTTCAATCGGACGAGCGCCGGGTCCTGTTGAAAGCACGTCCATGAACCGCGGGTTCGGTATTCCTCGAGTCGTGCGTCTTCCTCCTCGACCAGCAAGAGGGGGATCATCATGTCGTGTTTCAAGGCTGCGCTCGTGGGCGCCGCTCAGGTTATAATTTGCCTGCTGCTCCTGTTGAATCTGGCGCACGCCAGAGCGGACAACGCCGTCGTTCGTCCGTTCAACATCAATCGTCAGCCATTGGCGAGCGCGTTGCGCGAGTACGCCCGCCAGAGCCAACAGCAGATCCTGTACGCGCCGGACATTGTCGCCGCAAAGCTCTCCGACGGGGTGCATGGCACGATGCAGCCGCTGCCCGCATTGAGGATTCTCCTGAAGGACAGCGGCCTGTCGTTCTCCATCACACCGAATGGCGCGATTCTGGTGGGAAAATCCAGCACCGCGTCGCGACCCGCACAGCCGTTGACGGACAACGACTCGGGCACTGATCCATATCGGCCGGCACCGGCAGGCTCCGCCGCTCCAGCCCCAACCTCTCCGGCGTTGCAGGAAGTCGTAGTCACCGCACAACGTCGCGAAGAGCGCTCACTCAACGTACCCGTTGCAGTGACAGCCCTCAACTCCGAGGAAATACGCACACGCAACATACAGACAGCGCAGGACCTGCAAAACTATGTGCCGTCGCTGAATGTCTCCAGCAGTGTTACGCGTGACGACTACACATTCTCACTCCGTGGCATCGGTCCGACGGGCGGTTCCGGCCCGGGCGCGGTGCTGGCCGGCGGAGGTACCGGCGTCGTTGCCTACTTTGCGGAAGTTCCGACCACCGCCGCCGGCCCGGGCCTGTTCTTCGATCTGGAGAACGTGCAGGTCGCCGAGGGCCCACAGGGAACCCTATTCGGAAAAAACACAACCGGCGGCGCGGTGCTGTTTGTGCCCCGCAAGCCGGTCAATGATCTCGAGGGTTCCCTTGAAGTCGGCGGCGGCAACTACAGCGCCAAAACAGCCACCTTCGCCATCAACGCACCCGTCATATCCGACCGCCTGCTGGTCCGGTTGGCCGGTCAGGTTCTGGACCGGGATGGCTTTACCGTCGACCGGGGCCCCCTCTTTCCGGGCAAGGACTATGACAATCGCGACTTCTGGGCATTGCGGCTCAGTGTCCTGTGGCGCCCGCTCGAGAATCTCGAGAACTACACCATCTTCAGCGCCTTCCACAGCAATGAGCACGGCGACGGGTTCATTCTATCAGCGGTCGATCCGAACGGCGGATTCGCTTCCCAGCTACTGCCGATTCTCGCCGCACAACAGGCGGCGGGAGTGCGCTCGACGGCGCTTTCCGCCGATGAAGTCGACAAGCGATATAACTACGGTGTCATCAACACCACACGCTGGACCCTGACGGATCGGATCCAGTTCAAGAATATCTTCAGCTACCAGGTGCAGAAGTGGCTCAACAGCGAAGACGTGGATGGCACCACCCTCGTGCTGGATGATCTGCGGGCGACCCGCGGGAGTGACTGGCACACGCAGGTGGGCACCTACACGGAGGAGCCGCAGTTGCAGGGGACCGCACAGGATGGAAAGCTGACCTACACGTTGGGAGGATACTACGAATATGGACACAACATCGCACCTCAACCCTACGAGGTCGATGTCAACGCAGGCAACTTTGTCATTGTCCAGACGAACCAGACCAACTCCGAGCGAAGCCGCGGACTCTACGGCCAAACCAGCTATGACCTCGGCGGACTGACCTCTTCACTGGACGGGCTGAAGCTGACGGCCGGCTATCGGCACACCTGGGACGACTATAGTTACAGCATCGCTTCCTACAGTCCGACGGCGGGCAATATCTGTCTCACCTCCCCCGGCACTTACCCCGCAGCCGACTGCTCGTTCGGCGCATCCGGACGCAGCAGCGGTCATTCGTGGACTGCCGGGATCGCCTATCAGTGGACGCCCAACCAACTGGTTTATCTGCGCTCCGGCAGGGGCTACACGCCGGGTGGCTTCAATCCATCCTTCGGTTTCACTCCCGGAGGCGTCAACACCCCGCAGTTCACTTTCGCGCCGGAATCCGTGGTGGACGTTGAGCTCGGCGTGAAATCTGCATTCACACTCGGTGCGGCGCGCGGGGAAATCGCCGCCGATGTGTTTCACTCGCACTTCACGAATATCCAGCGGTACGTGTCCGAGGTCCTGCCGGGCGGAGTTGAATCGAACTTCACCGCCAACGCATCGCAGGCGCAGATCGAGGGATTTGAGCTTACCGGCCGGGTTGCGCCGATTCGCAGCTTGATGCTGGCGGCGACTTATTCCTACAACCACGGCAAATACACGCGGATCGATCCGGCTGCGGCCCCGTCGCTCATTGGGGTGCCTTTTGCGTACCTTCCGGCACACAAGGCCAGTCTGAGCGCGACCTATACGCTTCCGCTGCCGAGCAACCTCGGGGAAGTCAGTACCTCTGCTTTCTACTCCTACCAGTCACGATTCTTCGACGCTCCCGTCGTTCAACCTCTCGACTACATCGAAGGTTACGGCCTGCTGAATGCGCGAGTGGACTGGAACCATGTGGTACAGAGCTCGTTCGATGTCTCGTTTTCGGTGACCAACGCTACGGACAGAACCTATCGCGTCGGCCAATACAGCGGTTTGCTCGCCAATGGGTATATCACGTCATTCTATGGCGAGCCGCGAATGTACACAGTGAGTCTGCGCTATCAGTTCGGGGGACACTGAGATGGGAAGTATGCATCGCGTATGTGCGGTTGCGGCGCTGGTCAGTGTCGCTGCGGCAAGAGTAACGACCGATCCGGATGCAACGGTGCACATATCGAGCCTCGATGTGGCTTTCTCGAGTTATGCGAGCCAACAGGCACGGGATCAGTGGGCGGCACGCGCTCGCGAGCCCAAGGGTCCCGGCCTCGAGAAAGGCGTGGCGGCAGCGCGCGACTTCTACGGCAAGTTCAACGATGCACTGGCTGCGCGAATGAGAGTGCTATACGACGTCGAGATTGAAAGTAAAGTGATCGGAGGAGTGCGTACGGAAATCATCACGCCGAAGCAAGGGCCTGCGGCCGGCAACGAGCACCGCGTGTTGATCAACCTCCATGGCGGCGCGTTTGCCTGGGGCGAGGGCAGCGGCGGAGAAGTCGAATCCATTCCGATCGCCAGCGTCGGCAGGATCGAGGTGATTACGGTCGCCTATCGGGAAGGGCCGGAATATGCATTTCCAGCCGCAAGCGAAGATGTTGCCAGCGTCTACCGGTCTCTTTTGCAGGACCACCAACCCCATCAGATCGGCATTTACGGATGCTCTGCCGGGGGAATCCTGACAGCTGAGTCCGTCGCCTGGTTCGACCACGTCGGGCTCCCTCAGCCCGGGGCGATCGGGATGTTCTGCGGCGCTGCCGGACGCATGAGCGGTGACTCGCTGCAGATTGCACCTGCCCTCCAAGGTCAGAAGATGCAGGAGCACTTCGAGCTGCAGTTCCCCTACTTTGCGCAGGCGCACGTCAAGGAGAGCGATCCGCTCGTGTATCCCATCAACTCACCGCAGCTGTTGGCCCGATTTCCGCCTTCGCTGCTGATCGCAGGATCGCGCGACTTCTCCCTCAGCTCGCTCTTCAACACGCAACGGGCACTCGTCGAACGAGGAGTGGAGGCCGAGCTGCATGTCTGGGACGGATTGCCGCATGCCTTCTTCGTGGACCCGGACCTGCCGGAATCCAAAGAGGTTTATCGCGTCGTGAGCCGCTTTTTCATGCGCACATTGAGCCGATGATCCGTCAATCGGGCTCGGCCGGATCGTCGTCATCGGCATCCTCGCTCTGCTCTTCCTCCCCGTGCGCCGGCGCGGTGACCAACTGTTCCTTGTTTCTGGAGGCCAGTAACCGGTTGAATGCCGGCACATCCTGATCCATCAAGGTCCGATAGTGACCGGTCGCGACCGCCAGCTTTTTCTCCAACTCGTCCACCAACTGCGGTGCGGTGTCCGTCGGCCCCATATCGGCACCGCCCGCCACATCGCCCGCGCCGGTGCCGACTTCGCCGTTGAGCCACAGCAGGCTGAAGTAGATCTTGAATGCCGAGACGTAGTATTTATCGTCGCTCGCTGCCAACGCCTTCTGGAACATCTCATACTCAACATCCTGGAGCCGGGCGTTCAGAGCGGCAGCCGGCTTGGCCAGCGCGGTGTCATCGGTCTGCATATCCTCGATCTGACGACGCTGACGCTCGATCAGGTTCACCATGTCGGATATCCGACCCACGTCGTCACGGATACGCAGTTGTAGAGCATACGTCTGCGCGAGTTGCGCAGGTGTGCCCTGGGCCTTGGGGTCCGGCAACAGGGTCAGAGGTTGTTTGAAGACTTTCCCGTCCAGAGTGAGCTCGACCTGGTAACTTCCAGGTGGAACCACCGGTCCCGGCTGATGCTCCGACATCCCCCAGTGGGTGATCGGCCGCCACGCCTTGCCCTTGAAACGCGTATCGTCCCAGATGTGCGGATTCTCAGGCGGAATCGTGCGCAGTTGGATGGTCTCGAACGGATCGGAGCGCAGATCCCATGCGATCCGGTTGAAGCCTGCGTTGCCCTCGCCTTTCAGGGTACGAACTGTTTTGCCCGCCGAGTCGATGACGCGGGCACGGACCCCACCCGTGCTTTCGAATGGCAACCAGTACGTCAAGTAGGCGGGCGCGTTGGCCAACCGATAACTGTTACGCGGCTCGAAGAAGGCCGCGGCAATCGGCTTGCCGTTGCGGGCAATCTGCTCGAGCGGACTGATATCGTCGAGGATGTAGACTCCGCGACCGTAGGTCGAGACCACCAGATCGTGGAAGCGCTTCTGTGTCACCGTCCAGGTCACGGGAGCGGGCGGCAGTCCGCTGTGCAGCTCACTCCACTCGCCACCTTCGTTCAACGAAACATACAGACTGTTGCCGGTGCCGGCGAACAGGAGCCCCTTGACGTTGGGGTCTTCGGAAACATTGCGCACGTAGGCCAGCGTTCCGGTGGGCAGGGCGCCGCTGATCTTGCTCCACGTCTTGCCGAAATCGGCAGTTTTCAGGATGTAGGGATTGCGATCGTCGTTCGTCAGGTGTGCATCCAGACTCACATAGGCGGTGGCCGCATCGAAGTGCGAGGGCTCTATGCGGGTCACGGTCGCGAGCTCTGGAATTCCCAGCTTCTTCAGACCCGGCGTCACATCGGTCCAGTGACCGGCGCCATCCGAGGTGTACCACACCTTGCCGTCATTGGTACCCGCCCACACCAGACCCTGTTTGATCTTGGAAGGCGCAATGGCAAAAACCACCTCGGGAGCGAACTGTCCGAGATTGTCACCGACGATCCCGCCCGATGACTTGATGTACTGCGGATCGCGATGCGACAGATCGGGACTGACGACGCTCCAGCTCTGTCCGCGATTGGTTGTCTTGAATATGACCTGACAGCCGTAGTAGACCGACTTGGGATCGAACGGGTCGATCGCCAGAGGCGGCGTCCAATGGCATCGATATGGCACCTGGTCGGGTGCCGCATCCAACGTGTGCAGCCATGGACTGACGGAGCGAGCCGACCGCGTTCGCGCATCCCAGACAGTGACCTCGTTGCCGTAGCACGAGGACCATACGATGTTGGGATCACTTGGGTCGGGAAGCGTGAAGCCGCTTTCGCAGCCGCCCATGCGATGGTCCCAACCCTGGTCGGACGGACGCCCGCCGATCGGGATGCTCGGGCCCCGCATCGTGGTGTGATCCTGCATGTTGGTGTAGACGTAGTACGGCGTCTGATCATCGACCTCGAGGTGATACATCTGGCCGATCGGGAAAGTCATCTTGCGGATGCCCTTGCCGCCGTTGAGCGTCAGGTTGATACCGCCGTCATCGGTAATGACGAAATGATCCGCATCCTTGGCATCCCACCAGATATCGTGCGTATCGCCGCCCCACTTCACGATGTCGAAAGTAACGCCGCCGTCGGTCGACTGATTGACACTACTGCTTGCGACGATCACCCGGTCCGGGTCGGCCGGCGATACAGCAAGGTGAATGTAGTAGCCGGCGCGGCCGGTCAGCTTTCGATCCCAGGAGACGATGCGCCAGTTTTCACCGGCATCATCAG
>Ga0268266_10002274_pt1 | contig 20865 bp, 21 predicted proteins | sample KBSS13metaG_FD_190356 | JGI IMG/M metagenome (GOLD analysis project Ga0268266, IMG submission 190356) | Switchgrass rhizosphere microbial communities from Kellogg Biological Station, Michigan, USA - KBS S1-3 metaG (SPAdes) (version 2) | ecosystem: Host-associated > Plants > Roots > Rhizosphere... | reverse complement strand
GATCGCCTCGGTGGTCAGCGCCGCGCGGGGGGTCGCGTCCTGCGCGATGGCCCGCAGGCGCGACTGCGAGCGGTCGTTCGGGCGCGGCGGATAGGCGGGGACCGCCACCACCCCCGCGTACAGGCAGCCGAAGAAGGCCGCGATGAAGTCGAGCCCCGGCGGGTAGAGCAGCAGCGCCCGCTCGCCCGGAGCCACCGACGCCGCGAGAGCCGCCGCGATCGCCGCCGCCCGGCGGTCGAGCTCCCGGTAGGTGAGGCGCCCCCCCTCGGACTCGCCGTCCGCCAGGAAGGTGAACGCCACCTGCTCCGGCCTCTCCACGGCACGGGCACGCAGGAGTCCCGCGACCGTGGTCACGCCGGCCTCCACCCTTGCCGTGGGCTCGATCATCGCTCTCCCTTCTTCAGATCGCGGGCTCTCACGGAGATGACGGCTCCCCGAAAAACCTTCGCAACCTTCAAGCAACCCAGATTTATCATTAACAATTTTTTAGCGAAGACGGGCGGCCTTACGGGACCACGCGATCGCGGGCGAACTTTCACAACCGTAAATAAGGTGTCCCATCTTCCCCCCTTCGAGACAACGGGATGGGATCGTCACCTCCCTCACTGTCCCGCCCGGGAAGGCGAGCCGCACAGAATTAGTGAGGCAAATTTCTGCTCTCTGGGAGGCGTTCTTTACTTTCATACACCCACTTGCTCCAGGCTGATCTGATCCAACAGATATTTGACCCCTGGGCGTCAGAAGTAAGAAAGGAGAGCTCATGCTCGGCACTGGAATCACCGAACGGCTGGAACAAAATCCGCTTCGCAAGGGGCTGATTCATCACCCCTTCTTCAAGGAAGTGCGATCTTCAGAGGCTCTGGACCGCGAGAAGGTCGGCACCTTCCTCGGGCAGTGGTGGCACCCGCTCCACTATTTCCCGCAATTCCTCTCGCGGACCATCGATCAGGTCCCCATGCTCGAGATGAAGACGGCGATCTCGAAGATCCTCTACCAGGAGCTCGGCGAGGGCGATCCCGCGCGGGCTCACGAGCGGATCTACGTCACGACCATGGAGGAGGCCGGCTTCGACGCCGCGACCGTCTCCGAGGCGGCGCCGTTCGAGGAGACCGCCCGGCTGGTGCAGCGCTACAAGGAGGCTTCGGGGGATCGGCTGAGCGCCCTCGGCTTCGTCTACGGCACCGAGGTCGCCGACCTGGCGATGGTCGCCGGCATCGGCAACGCGGTCCGCCGCGTCAGCGGCGTCAAGGAGCTCCCCTGGGTGGACATCCACATCCTGCAGGAGCCCGACCACGTCGCCCAGGTCAACGAGGCGATCGAGCCCGACTTCTCCGCCGAGGAGGTCGAGGCGATCGTCACCAACGCCGAGGAGATGTGGACCCTCTGGACCAGCTTCTTCGACCGCCTGCGCAAGGTGATGTTCGGCACCGAGGAGCTGCCCGCCGAGCCGGCCGAGATGATGGCGACGGCGTAGGAAGAGAAAAAACAAAGGGACTTCAGGGACTTCAGGGTCCCTGTCGTCCCTGCGGTCTCTCCCCTACTCCTTCTTCATCACCTTGTCGTCCAGCCATTTCAGGACGACCTTCAGGGCGTCGGGGCGGATCTCGTGCCCCATGTCGAACTCGCGGTAGGTCATCGCCACCCCGTAGGGGCGCAGGGCCTCGCGCGATTCGCGGGCGCGCTCGACGTCGATCCGGTCGTCCCGCGTGCCGTGGATGACGAGGACGGGGAACCCCTCGTGCTCGGGCCGCTTCGGCAGATGCTCGGCCAGCGGCGGCGGGAACCAGGAAGAGAGGGCGATCACCCCGGCGAAGCGGGTCGGGTCGCTCAGGGCCAGGTCGTAGGCCATCATCCCCCCCTGGCTGAAGCCGGCGACGACGACCTTCCGCGGATCGATCGGATAGCGCTCGAGCGCCGTGTCGACGAACTCCCGCAGCCCGGCTGAAGCGTGCTGGAACGCAGCGACGTCGGGCGGCTGTCCGGCGCGCAACGGGAACCATCCGTAGCCGTACTGGCCGCCGCCGAACGGCACGGCGACCTGCCCCTGCGGGCAGAGCATCACCGCCTTGCCGTCGAACAGGACGGGGGCGAGCCCCAGGAGGTCATGAGCGCTGGCCCCCCAGCCATGGAGGGTGATGATCGCCGGAAACGGACCGTCGCCGGCGGGAACGTGGGCTGTGTAGAGAAGATTCATACGATTTTAGATTTTAGATTTTGGATTTTGGATTGCGGGATCGCGCTCTCAGGGTCTTGATGGAGGCGACGGTCATGGCCACGATCTCGTTGGTTTCCGTCAGGAGGTCCTTCAGCTTGGTCTCGGGGATGAAGCCTCCCTCGACGAGGAGCTCCATCCAGTAGATCGACTCGTCCGCTTCCTCCTCGACGATGCCCAGCTTGGCGATCACGTCGAGCGCGGACTTTCCCCGGCAGGCGGCGCGATAGTTGGCCCCGACCGAGGTAGCGGATCGTAGCAGTTGTTTGCCGATCACGTCGGCCGACCGGCTCTTGGGCAATGCCTCAACAACGCGGATGATCCGCAGCGCCAGTTTTTTCGTCCGCTCCTTGAACATCCGCTCGTCCACGGCACCCCCTTGGGCCAAAATCAATCCAAAATCCAAAATCTAAAATCCAAAATCGTCCCCAACGGGCACCAACGGCGCGATCTCCCCCAACGGCGGATCGCCCTCATAGAGCACCCGCTCCAGGAACAGCCCCGAAGGGGGCGCGGTCCACTCGGCAGGCAATCCCTTGCCCGACTTCGGCGCCTTCGCGGCCAGCAGGGCCTCGAACTCCCGCCGGTCGAGCTCCCCGGCGCCGAGCTGCACGAGCGTCCCGACTACCCGGCGGACCATCTTCCAGAGGAAATGGGAGGCCGAGAAGCGCACCAGGATCAGCGCCCCGGCGGTGGTCACCTCGATCTTCTCGACCACCACCAGCGTGCTCGTCTGCTCGGCGGGACGCTCGCAGAACAGCCGGAAGTCGTGCCTCCCCTCCGCCAGCGCGGCGGCCTCCGCCATCCGCCCCTCGTCGAGCGGGCGCTTCACCCACCAGACGAAACGCTTGGCGAGCGCCGTGCGCCGGCGGGAGATCTGGTAGAGGTACGAGCGGGAGACCGCGTCATGGCGGGAGTGGAAGCGGTCCGCCGCCGCGGCCAGGGAGAGGATGTGGACGTCCGGCGGCAGCCGGTCGTTGATCGCGCGCCGGAACGGCTCGGGATCGACCTGCCGCGCCAGCCGCAGATGCGCCACCTGCGCCAGGGCGTGAACCCCGGCGTCGGTGCGCCCCGAGGCGCCCAGCTCGCGGACCGTCCCGCCCGCCTCCTCGATCGCCCGCCGCAGCTCCCCCGACACCGAGCGCGCGTTCTTCTGTTCCTGCCATCCGTGATAGCGAGTCCCCTCGTATTCGAGGGTCATACGGTAGGTCGGCATCTTCGACTCCCTGGAAGCTGGTGCTAAGATCTTGTTCAGATGACGATCCGCGGCTCCATGCGGGCCTGTCAATCCAACGGAGAACAACCCATGAAGAAGACAACGGTCTTGCTCTTTACTCTGCTCACCCTGGTGGCCATGCTCGCCAGCGCCGGCACCAAGGGTACCTGGACCGGCTGGGTGACCGACGAGCACTGCGGCGCCAAGGGCGCCAGCGCCGACCACAAGGCCTGCGCCGAGAAGTGCCTGACGCAGGGCGGCAAGCTGGTTTTCTATAACAGCGAAGACAAGAAGATCTACAGCCTCGACAAGCAGGACGTGGCCAAGGCCAACCTCGGCCACGAAGTGCGGGTCACCGGCGAGGCGGAGGGCAAGGCCATCAAGGTCGAGTCGATCAGCCCGGCCACGGCCGGCCAGTAGCTTTCCTGTAGGGGCGCCCCTGCGTGGGCGCCCTGCCCCTTCCAAACAGGGCGGCCACATAGGGCCGCCCCTACGGCATTCTTCAGCAGCCTTCCTAGATCGTCACCTTCCGGCTCACCACCGTGCGGTCGCCGTCCTGGAACGTGGCCGCAGTCTTCGGCCGGGCCGCGGCCACCCCCCGGGCGGTCGCCGGCAGATCGTAGGTCTGGTCGATCACGTACCAGTCGTTCGGCTGGGTGGAGCCGAGCACGACGTCCAGCACGCCTCCCGCCGGCGGGAGGGTATGGTAGGTGATCGCCTGCCACCCCCGCTGCGGACGGCGCGCCGGCCCATGCTGACCGCCCTTGGAGAGCCCCCCCATCGGAACGGTCTCGCCGTCGACCTGGATCGCCTCCACCTGCGCCTTGGCGGGAAAGTAGACGACGCCCACCCGGGCGCCACGCGGCGAGGTCAGCCGCAGGCGCAGGTGGCGCTTGCCGCCGACGACCGAATCGGCGAGCACCGCGAGCTCCGGCCCGGGCGCGCCCAGCGGTTGGACGGGCGCCACCACGGTGCGTCCGAAGGGGGCCCAGGGGAAGGCTTGCACCGGCTTCCGGTCGAAGGAGCCGGCCTTGAGCACCGCCGGCGGGAACGGCCGCCCGCCATCCAGCACCAGCTTGGTTTCGCCGGAAGCCGCGTCCTCGTGCACAACCACGTTCAGGGGGCTCTGCGAGGCCGGCGAGAACGGCGGCGAGACGCGGGCCCACACCAGGCAGACCACCGCCAGCGCCAGGGCGGTCAACGGGAGCCAGCGCCGCCAGAGCGGAGCCGCCCCCGCCATCAGGGGGGTCAGCGCGCTGAAGATCAGGCTGAGCAGCACGGCGGTGACCACCAGCCCCATCAGCCCGAGCCCCAGGTAGAGCGAGCTCAGGAAAGAGAACCAGAGGAGGGCCGCCACGAACACCGGCAGGACCGCGGCGAGCGTGCGGCCGCCCGTCGAGCCGCCGAGCGCCAGGCCACAGACGCCGGCCACCAGCGCCGGCACCAGGAAGAGATAGCTGATCCCCGGCAGCAGGAAGCCGAAGAGCAGCCCGAACAGCGACCAGGAGACCCAGACGCCCGCCCATAGCCCGGGCAGGCTGACCCGCCGCCCCATCAGGCCCGCGATCCCCAGTCCGCCGCCGAAGGCGAGCAGCCAGAAGACGGCGGTGGCCGGTCCGGGATGGGCCACCCAGGGCCCGGGGAAGGCCCCGGCGATCAGGATCTGGAAGACGACGGCCAGGACCAGCACGAAGAGCAGCGACGCCAGGGCGGCGGCGAAGCCGAGCATGAAGGAGCCGCCCCAGACCGCGAGGCCCCGCCGGCGGGCGAGGAACGCGGCGGCGATCGTCAGCCCCAGGGCCAGCAGCCCGAGCAGCGGCGAGAGGCCCGCCGGCCAGTGCACCACCACGGAGTGGAACAGATCGAAGAACACCGCCCGCCCCTTGGGCGGGTTCGCGAGGTCCGCTTCAGCCATCCCGCGCACCGCCGCCAGGGCGTTTTCGCCGTGGTGCTGGAGGCTCCCGGGCGAGACGTCGACGAGATTGTCGAGCGGCGAGTGGTAGTGCGTCGGATTCTCGATGAAGGCGAAGTTCAACCCCGGCATCTGGCGCTGCTTGAACAGCGTCAGGTCGGTATAGTTCGGCATGTACTGGTAGATCGTGGAGAACAGCGAGCTGGTGAACGGGCGCGGCGCCCGGGCGGCGAAGGCGGAGACCATCCAGGCGTCCGCCCCGCTGGTCTCGAACATCAGGCTCGGCCCCGCGGTGCCGCGGGCCTCCAGGTTCACCACTGCTCCCACCTCGGCCATCGCCGGGCTGTGCTCCACGAAGGCCTTGGCGCCCAGGAGCAGCGCCTCCTCCCCCTCGTTGAGCAGCAGCAGGACGCCATGGCGCAGTGGCGGAGCGGTCTTCAGCACGCGCGCCACTTCCAGGATGGCGGCCACGCCCGCCATGTCGTCGCTGACGCCGGGACCGCTGGGCACCGAATCGTAATGGGCCATCAGCAGCACCGACTTGCCCGGCTCCCGGCCGGGCAGGCGCGCCAGCACGTTGCTCACCCGGGCACAGTGGCCGGCGGCACAGGCCACGGCCTCCTGGACCTCCGGCGCGTAGCCCACGGCGCGGAGCTGCGCGAGGATCTTCTCGCGCACCCGCGCGTTGGCCGGGGAGCCCACCGGATGGGGAGCGCCGTCGCCGAGCAGATCGCTCAGCACCGCCCGCGCCCGGCCGGCCGAGAACTCCGCCGGAGGAGCCGACGCCGGCTTCGCGGCGGGAGGACCGGCATGGAAGATGGACAGCAGCAGCGTGCCGGCGAGCAGCGCCAGGGCGAGGACGAGCCCCCACCCGGCCGGCCGCTCATTCGTTTCGACGGTACCTCTGATTCCAGTCTGGTCCACTCTCGTGACCTCCGTTCGGCGCGTACCGCCGGATCTTCAGGATTCAATCGCAGTGCGCGATTCTAGAACAGTTCCATGGTGCCGGCCGGAGGCGGGGGCGGGACGGGGGGAAAGATCCCGGCTTCCCGCCCGTTGACGCCCCCCCACCCCCTCCACTACCCTCCCCAGCAATGGCTCCAGCTTCGGATGATCTCCTGTTTGGGCGGATCGCCCTGCACTACAAGCTCGTCACGCGCGAGCAGCTCCTCGAGGCCTCCGAGTTCCAGGCCAGCCGCGGGGGGCAGCACAGCCTGGGCGAGATCCTGGTCGACAAGGGCTACCTGAACCCGCGCCAGGTCGCGCAGATCCTCGCGGTGCAGCGCGAGTACGTTGCCAAGCAGCAGGCGCAGGCGGCCGCCGCCGCGGCCCTGGAGGCTCAGGCGATGCCCGCGCTCGAGGTCCAGGAGATGCCCGCCCTGGCCCAGGGCGCCGCGCCGGCCATCCCGGCCGCCCCTGTGACCGCGCCGCCGCCCGCTCCGGCCCCCAGGGTGGCCGCGGCCGCCGTCGATCTCGACGCTCCGCGCGCTCTCGACCGCCTGCTCGAGCGCGCCATCCTCGCCGGCGCCAGCGATCTCCACATCCACAGCGGCTCCCCCCTGAAGATGCGGCTCAACGGCCAGATGTCCGATCTCGACGGCGCGCCGCTCGACGCGCGGACGGCGGAGCGCCTGGTCCACGAGATCCTCACCCCCGACCAGTTGGAGGCCCTGCGCGGCCGCGGTCAGGTGGACTTCGCCTATACCCTGCCGGGCAAGGGGCGGTTCCGCAGCAACGCCTACCGGCAGCAGCGCGGGGTCGACGCCGTCTTCCGGGTGATCCCGCCGCAGCCGCCGACCCTGGAGGGTCTCGGGCTCCCCAGCGCGCTCTCCCGGCTCGCCAACTACCACCAGGGGATGGTGCTGCTGACCGGCCCGGCCGGCTGCGGCAAGTCCTCGACGCTGGCCGCCCTGCTCAACATCATCAACGAGGACCGGCACGACCACATCATCACCATCGAGGACCCGATCGAGTACATCCACCCCTCGAAGAAGTGCGTGGTCAACCAGCGCCAGGTGGGCCCCCACACCGGCTCCTTCGCCCGCGCCCTGCGCGGCGCCCTGCGCGAGGACCCCGACATCATCGCCATCGGCGAGCTGCGCGACCTGGAGACCATCTCGCTGGCGCTGACCGCCGCCGAGACCGGCCACCTGGTGCTCGCGACCCTGCACACCAACAACGCCATCCGCACCGTCAACCGGATCCTCGGCGTCTTCCCACCGAGTCAGCAGGACCAGATCCGCACCATGGTCTCCGAGTCGCTGCGCGCCGTCATCTCCCAGCGGCTGGTAACGCGGGCCGACGGCGACGGCCGGGTGCCGGCGCTCGAGGTCCTGATGGCCAACAAGGCGGTGGGCAACCTGATCCGCGAGAACAAGACCTTCCAGATCAAATCGGTGCTGCAGACCGGCGCCTCGCAGGGGATGTACATGCTCGACGCCTCGCTCGCCGAGCTGGTCAAGACCAAGGTGATCACCCGCGAGGAGGCGATGCGCAACGCCGACGACCCGCAGCGCTTCGCGGGGGGAGCCTGATTCCATGGCCCGCATCGACCAGCTCTTCCACTACCTGCAGGACCACAAGGGGTCCGACCTCCACCTGGCGGCAGGGCTCGAGCCGCGCATCCGCGTCCACGGCTCGCTGGAGCCGATCGCCGGCTGGCCCGTGCTCTCCGACGCCGATCTCCTCGCCCTGCTGCGCGAGCTCACCTCCGACGCGCAGTGGCAGGAGTACACGGGGTGCGGCGACCTCGATTTCGCCTACGGCCTCGAGGGGGTGGCCCGCTTCCGCGCCAACTTCCTGCGCCAGGAGAACGGCTGCGGCGCCGTCTTCCGCATCATCCCGGAGAAGATCGTGCCGCTGGAGGACCTGAACCTCCCGAAGGCGATCGACAGCCTCGCCCATTTCCAGCAGGGGCTGGTGCTGGTCACCGGCCCCACCGGCTCGGGCAAGTCGACGACGCTGGCGGCGATCATCGACAAGATCAACACCACCTACCAGAAGCACATCGTCACCATCGAGGACCCGGTCGAGTTCGTCCACCAGAACAAGCTCTCGGTCTTCTCCCAGCGCGAGGTGGGCACCGACACCGAGAGCTTCGGCACCGCCCTGCGCGCCGCCATCCGCCAGGACGCCGACGTGATCCTGGTCGGCGAGATGCGCGACCTGGAGACGATCTCGCTCGCCATCACCGCGGCCGAGATGGGCGCCCTGGTCTTCGGCACCCTCCACACCAACGGCGCGGCCAACACCGTCGACCGGCTGATCGACGCCTTCCCCGCCGAGGAGCAGTCGCAGATCCGCACCACCCTCGCCGAGTCGCTCTCCGGCGTCGTCTCGCAGCTCCTGCTGAAGACGGCCGACGGCAAGGGCCGCTGCGCGGTCAACGAGATCCTCCTCAAGACCCCGGGCCTCGCGAACGTCATCCGCGAGGGGAACACGCCGATGATCACCTCGATCATCCAGGGCGGCCGCTCGCAGGGGATGCAACTGATGGACGACGCCCTGATGGGCCTCGTCGAGCAGAAGCGCATCACTCCCCACGAGGCCTACATGAAGGCCACCAACAAGGCGAAGTTCGAGGCGCTGGTCAAGGACGACGAGGTATAGGCGGACCCACGGTCCCAGCTGCCCGACCCGCGGTTCACGCTCCGCGACCCGGGGGTCCGACTCCCCGACCCAGGAATCCGACCTTCCGACCCATGGGTCCGGCTTCCCGACCCACGAATCCGACTCCGTGACCCACGGGTCCGACTCTCCGACCCGCGGGTCACGCTCCTCGGATCACGGGTCCGACCTCCCGACCCGCGGGTCCGACTCTTCGGATCACGGGTCGGGCTCCTCGATCCACGGGTCCGACTCCGCGACCCATGGGTCGGACTTCGTGGCCCACGGGTCCGGCTCCGCGGACCTCGGGTCCAACTCTTTGACCCGCGGGTCCGACTCCGTAGCGTTCGGAGAAGCTGCCTCGGGAGCACTCGAGGATGGGCTAGAATTCCCCGGCCGGGGGCGGGTCCCTGGCACTACGGGGAGACATCATGAAGAAGAAGACGAAGAAGCTGGTACTGGCGAAGGAGACGGTGAGGGAGCTGGAGGGGGGCGACATGCGGCAGGCAGCCGCGGGCGCTTACACGGATCTTCCCTGCGGGCCTGGCGATTACTCCTATAACTGCGCCAGCGTCCGCGTCGTCTGCAAGTACCCCCCCACCACCTACTGAGATGAAGGCGGAAGCTGACCGCTTCCGCCCACCCCCCTGCCCCACTACTGGGCCGGAGCGGCCCACGCGTCCGGTCAGTCCCCCTCGCGGTGGTGCGCTTCCTCGATCCTCTCGGCGATCGCGCGGGGGATCGGGATCGCCTTGATCCCGCCCGGGTCGTCGATCACGCAGCAGGCGCAGGTCGAACGACCCTTCGCCAGCGTCTCGCCGCCGCGCGAGATCTCGAAGCCGTAGGTCAGCGACCGCGTCCCCTTGCGGATCACCCGCAGGTGGATCTCCAGCTCGTCGCCGAAGCGGGCGGGGGCCTGATAGTCGCAGGAGACCGCCACCCGCGGCCAGGAGATCTGCCGCCCCTCGTCCTGGAAGTGAACGTCGGCACCGATCGCCTTCAGGAACGCGTGCTCCGTGTTCTCCATATAGATGAGAAAGCGCGAGAAGTGGACGATGCCACTCATGTCGGTATCCACGTACTCGACCTTCCTGCGGACGCGATGCTCGTGCATGAGACCTCCCCTGGCCCGTTCGAGAGCACCTATCGTACTGCTACTCTTCCGCCATGCCCTACGTCCTCGCTCTCGACCAGGGGACCACCAGCTCGCGCGCCATCGTCTTCGACGAGTCCGGCGCCGAGGTCGCGATCGCCCAGAGGGAGTTCCAGCAGATCTTTCCGCGCCCCGGCTGGGTGGAGCACGACCCGCTGGAGATCTGGGACTCGCAGCTCGCCGTGGCCCGCCAGGCCCTCCAGAGCGCCGGCCTCGCCGCCGGCGACCTCGCCGCCCTCGGCATCACCAACCAGCGGGAGACGGTGGTGGTCTGGGACCGGGCGACCGGCCTGCCGGTCACCAACGCCATTGTCTGGCAGGACCGGCGCACCGCCGAGGCCTGCGACCGGCTGAAGCGCGAGGGGCGCGAGCCCCTCTTCCGCGAGCGGACCGGCCTGGTGCTCGACCCCTACTTCTCCGGCACCAAGCTCGCCTGGATTCTCGACCACGTCCCCGGCGCCCGCGAGGATTCTGCCCGGCTGGCCTTCGGCACGGTCGACTCCTGGCTGCTCTGGAAGCTGACCGGCGGCGCCCTCCACGCCACCGACGTCACCAACGCCTCGCGCACCCTGCTGTGGAATCTCCACACCGGGGACTGGGACGCCGAGCTGCTGAGGCTCCTGGACGTCCCGCGCGAGATCCTCCCCGAGGTGCGCTCCTCCAGCGAGGTCTACGGCGAGACGCTCCCCGAGCTGCTCGGCGCCCCGGTCCCCATCGCCGGGGTGGCCGGCGATCAGCAGGCGGCCCTCTTTGGACAGGCGTGCCTGCGCCCCGGCATGGTCAAGAACACCTACGGCACCGGCTGCTTCCTGCTGATGAACGCCGGCGACCGGCCGGTCGTCTCGCGCCACGAGCTGCTCACCACCCCCGCCTGGAGGATCGGCGGGCGGACCGAGTATGCGTTGGAGGGGAGCGTCTTCGTGGCCGGCGCCGTGGTGCAGTGGCTGCGCGACGGCCTCGGGCTGATCCGTTCCGCCGGCGAGGTCGAGGCGCTGGCGGCCAGCGTGCCGGATTCCGGCGGCGTCGTGCTGGTGCCCGCCTTCACCGGCCTCGGCGCCCCGCACTGGGACCCCTACGCCCGCGGCGCGCTGCTGGGGATCACCCGCGGCACCACCGCCGCCCACATCGCCCGCGCCGCGCTGGAGGCGATCGCCTTCCAGGTGGCGGACGTCCTCGACGCCATGGCGGCCGACTCCGGCGTCCCGGTGGCCGAGCTGCGGGTGGACGGCGGCGCCACGGTCAACGATCTGCTGATGCAGCTCCAGGCCGACGTCGCGGGCGTGCCGGTGGTCCGCCCCCGCGTCCAGGAGACGACCGCCCTCGGCGCCGCCTACCTGGCCGGCCTCGCCACCGGGGTCTGGAAGGACACCGGCGACATCGCCGGGCGATGGCAGGTGGAGAGGCGGTTCGAGCCCGCCCTGGACCGCGATCAGGCCGCGGCCCGGCGGGCGCGCTGGAACCGGGCGGTGGAGCGGGCGAAGGGGTGGGAGGCGGGGTGAACCGCCCCAACATGCTCGCCCGGCTCCTCGATCCCGGCGAGCAGCCCTGGGAGGTCCTCGTCGTGGGTGGCGGGGCGAGCGGCCTCGGCGCCGCGGTCGAGGCGGCGTCTCGCGGCTACCGGACGGCGCTAGTCGAGGGGCACGATTTCGCCAAGGGGACCTCCAGCCGCAGCACCAAGCTGGTCCACGGCGGCGTCCGCTATCTCCAGCGGGGGAACGTCTCGCTGGTGCTCGAGGCCCTGCGCGAGCGCGGACGGCTGCTGCGCAACGCCCCGCATCTGGTGCGCGACCTCCCCTTCGTGGTGCCCAGCTACGACTGGTGGGAAGCCCCCTACTACGGCGCCGGCCTCAAGCTCTACGACCTGCTCGCCGGCCGCATGGGGCTCAAGCCCTCCCATCTGCTCTCCCGCGAGGAGACGCTCGACCACATCCCCACCCTGGAGCCGGCGGGGCTGCGCGGCGGCGTGGTCTATCAGGACGCCCAGTTCGACGACGCCCGCCTCGCCACCACTCTCGCCCTCACCCTCGCCGACCTCGGCGGCGTGGCGGTCAACTACGCCCCCGTGGTCGGACTGATCAAGGAGGGGGAGCTGGTGCGCGGCGCGCGGGTTCGCGACGCCGAGACCGATGGGGAGGCCGAGGTCCGCGCCCGGGTGGTGATCAACGCCACCGGCATCTTCGCCGACGGCCTGCGGCGGATGGACGATCCGGCGAGCCCACCGCTGCTGGCGCCGAGCCAGGGGGTACACCTGGTGCTCGACCGCCGCTTCCAGCCCGGCGGCAGCGCCATCCTCGTCCCCCACACCGACGACGGACGCGTGCTCTTCGCCGTCCCCTGGCACGACCGGGTGGTGGTGGGGACGACCGACACGCCGGTGGCCGAGCCCTCGCTGGAGCCGCGGCCGCTGCCGGAGGAGATCGAGTTCCTCCTCCATCACGCGGCGCGCTATCTGACCCGGGACCCACGCCCGGAGGACGTCCTCTCGATCTTCGCCGGCCTGCGCCCGCTGGTGCGGGGCAACCGGGCGGTGGCGAAGACAGCGGCCCTCTCGCGCGACCATACCCTGCTGGTCTCCCCTTCCGGCCTGGTCACCATCGCCGGCGGCAAGTGGACGACCTACCGCCGGATGGGCGAGGACACCGTCGATCACGCCGCCCTGGTGGCCGGCCTCGACGAGCGCCCCTCCCCCACCGCCGAGCTCCGCCTCCACGGCTGGACGGAGGATGCTCAGGACGTCTACGGCGCCGACGCTCCGGCCCTCGCCCGGCTCGCCGCCGAGATTCCCGGCGGCGGCGAGCTCCTGCACGCCAATCTCCCCTACCGCGCCTGCGAGGTGGTCTGGGCCGCCCGGCACGAGATGGCCCGTTCGGTCGAGGACGTCCTCGCCCGCCGCACCCGCTCCCTGCTGCTCGACGCCCGGGCGAGCGCCGAGATCGCGCCCGCGGTGGCCGCGCTGCTCGCCGGCGAGCTGGGAAGGGACGAGGCCTGGCAGCGCCGGCAGGTGGAGGAGTACCGGGAATTGGCCAGGGGATATTGGTTGTAACGAATCCTCTACTGCTGAGGAAGCGTGGATCTCGAGGCCAGAATTTTTCCTCCACCCGGAACGGGGGGAGGCCAGGAGGGGGGCTTTGCGGAGTCCGCGGAACCACTCCTTGTCTGGGGCGGGCCCCCTCCTGACCTCCCCCTGGAGGGGGAGGAAAAAGGCCCGCGTCCTCGCCACCATCTGCTCGCCCGCCGAGTTGCCGAAGCTCAGGGCGCTGAGGACCGGCCGTTGATCTGCTCCGCCTTCCACCGCATCGCCATCGAGATCCGGTTCCGCCCGCTCGGGTGATCGAAGAAGATCCACTCCTCGACCGGCCCGGGATCGAGCTTGCGGTACTCGCTGAGCTGCAGGGCCACCTCGGCCATGCCGTCCGGCTCGCGGGCGGCGTTGAGGCCGAAGATGTCGGCTTCCGCCTCCGCCGTCCGGATGTGGGTGTTGATCACCGGGGTCAGCACGAAAGCGTAGAGGGAGAACAGCGCGAGGAGCAGCGGCAGGCCGGCGGGATCGGCCACGCCGCGGAGCCCCCACTTCTCCCCCCAGCGCGCCGCGGCGCGGTCGAAGGCCCAGCGCATGAAGGCGAAGCCGGCCACCAGCACGACGCCGAAGAAGAGGATGCTCTTGCTGACGTGGTTGAGCACATAGTGCCCCATCTCGTGCCCCATGACCGCCTTGACCCCGGCCGGCGAGGTGCGGTGGAGGAGATTGTCGTTGAGCGCGATGCGCGTGGTGCCGAAGAGGCCGGCGACGTTGGCACTCACCCGCTTGGTCTGCTTGGAGGCGTCGACCACGTAGACGTGCTCGGCCGGAATGCCGTTCGCCCGCGCCAGCGACAGGATCGGATCGCGCAGGGCCGGGTCGCGCAACTCGGTGTATTGGTTGAAAATCGGCTCGATGAAGACCGGCCCCAGGGCGATGCCGACGACGAGGAAGAGGAGGGACACCAGGGCGCCCCAGAGCCACCAGTTCCGTGGCTCCGCGCGGAGCACCGCGTACAGGATGGTCAGCGCGATGCCTCCCAGCACCAGGCCGAGCCCGATCCCCTTGAGCCACTCACCGGTCCAGGCGGCGAAGGTCTGGTTCGACATGCCGTACTGGTGCTCGCGGAAGAAGCCCTCGTAGATCCCGAGCGGCAGCGACAGCAGGGCGGTCGCCAGGATGTACTGGACCGCATAGAGGAAGGTTTGGAGCGGCCGGAAGCGCGTCAGGCGCTCGGCGAGATCGCGCATGCGGGCGGAGAGGCGCGTGCCGAGGAGGATCCAGGCGACGCCCAGCCCGTAGAGGAAGTCCCAGAGGGTGAGCCAGTACCCGCCCTCGAAGTAGGCGTCCGAGCGGGCCCGCTTCTCCGGGCTCAAGGTCGCCATGTAGGCGTCGGTCGCCGCTCGCGCATCGAACTTCTCCGCTCCCCCGGCGGGAGAGGCCGGCGAGGCGGGTGGAGCCTGGGCCACGGCGGCCCCGGCCAGAGCCAGCAGTACGAGCCCCGAGAGGATGGCCCGCGTGATCACGCTTCTCATCGTCGATCTCCTTCCAGTTGTCGACTCTATACGCCGCGGACTCGCCGCTGTTTCGCCGGAGCGGGCGTGCTCTTTGCAAATGGAATCCGCCGGAGGCGAGGGATTGATGCATCAGCGCCCGGACGCCAGCTCTGAATCCGCTTCCAGAATCGCCTCATGGGCTGGCGTCCCGGGCCGGTAACTCCCCTCAGGGAGGCAAGGAGCACCCCATGGCCGAGATCGATTTTGTACGCAAGCAGCGCGACGTCCGGCCGTGGATCGTCGGGCTCATCCTGCTGGTCCTGGTGATCTGGGGCGTCGCCCAGGCGGCGCATCACGGCCCGGCGTCGGCCCGGCGCTCGCGGGCCACGGCGACCGACGCCTCGTCGTGGGACAACATCCCGCCGCGGCTGCGCCAGTACGCCTGAGCGAGGAGATTGCCGATGGAGAACGAGACCGACCGCCGGGCCTCCCTGCGCCCGCTGAACCATCCGAACGTCCGCGGCTGGACCGTCGTCGGGGCCGACGGCCGCAAGGTCGGCCAGGTGCGCGACCTGCTGGCGGACCCCGAGGACGGCGAGCGCTTCTTCGCCGTCGAGCTGGACCAGACGGCGCTCCAACAGGATCTCGACGCTCCCGGCGGCGAGGCGCGGATCTCCGCGGGCCGATACCCTGCCGATCCCAACCGGCCCGGCGCCCGCCCGCAGGCCGACGTCGACCCGACGGTCGGCGAGAGCGAGCGGACGGCCTCCCTCAACACCGGCTCCCGCCAGCACGTGGACGCCTTCACCGGCGCCGTGCCGCGCGACGACGACCGCGAGGGGGGCTCCGGACGCGTGGAGCACCTGCAGGTCCTGGTGCCCTTCACGGCCGCGCGGTTGAAAGAGGCCGACGAGCAGGTCGTGCTGGAGACGCTGCGCGAGATCGATCTGGCGCGGCTGCCGGCGCTGGCGTAGCGGCGGCGCGGCACACGGACTCACAGACCAACACGGACTGACACGGACGAGCACGGACCGGGGACGACGAAAGTTTCGGCTTTCGTGTCAGTCCGTGTTTGTCCGTGCTCGTCCGCGTGTCCGTGAGTCCGTGTGCCCCCCGCCCCACCCCCTGGGTAGATTTTGTGGTAGCAATATGCTAAAAACTCCGGGAACTTCCGACGTCGAAGGCCATGCGCGGTCAGGATCGAGGGTGACCCCTTCAGGGCTCCCCTATCGTTGGTCCTCCCTGTGCCCGCCGTAAACGCCGGTTCATCGCCGACCCCGGGGAGCGGAGCACCGTGGAGCAAGAGCTACCGATCATCCAGATTCGCAACTGCCTGCTGGTGAGCATCCAGACCGAGCTGCACGACCGCCTCGCCCTGGATCTCCAGGCGTCGCTGATGGACCGTGTGCGCACCGTCAACGCCCGCGGCGTCATCCTCGACGTCTCGGCGGTGGAGATCATCGACAGCTACATCACCCGCATCCTCAACGACATCGGCAAGTCGGTGCGGTTCATGGGCGCGGAGTGTTTCATCGTGGGGATCCGGCCGGCGGTGGCGATGACGCTGATCGAGATGGGGGTCGAGCTCGATTCGGTCCATACCGCGCTCAACCTCGACCTCGCGATGGAGAGGCTCGAACTGCTGCAATGAAGACCGTGGAGAAAGAGATCGGGTCGATCCTCACGGGGACGATCTCGTCGATCACTCAGCGGAGCATCTTCAACCGCCTGGGGGGATTGGCGACGACTCCGGTCCAGCAGCTCACCCCCGGCGACCGGGCGACCATCCTGCAGGAGCTCGAGAACTCGATCCGACTGTTCGCGCGCAGCAACAGCGCGCAGCTCATCGCCTCGTGCGCCCGCGCCCTGACCCCCGGTCCCGGCGGCCCCGGGGCTGCCAGCGGGCCGAGCAGCACGTCCGGCGTGGTGATGGCGCCGAAGAAGCTCGCCATCGAGCAGGAGAAGGACATCGCCACGGCGCGCCTCGAGGCGTGGAGCGAGGCGGTGCGCATCGGCCTCTCCAAGTTCGCCTCGGTCAAGGTGGCGACGGCGGTCTCGGAGCTGGCGCGCAACATCATCTTCTACGCCACCAAGGGGACGGTCGAGCTGCGCTCGCTCAAGGACGACAAAGGGGTCATGGGCCTGCAGATCATCGCTTCGGACCAGGGGCCGGGCATCCCGCCGGCCAAGCTCGAGGAGATCTGGGCCGGCACTTACAAGTCGCAGCGCGGAATGGGCAAGGGGCTGGTCGCGGTCAAGAAGCTGGTGGACGAGTTCCAGCTCGATACCCGCCCCGGTGTCGGCACCACCGTGACGTGCATGTTCAAGGGGGAACGTTGAAAACTGGTGGTTTCAGCCGTCCGTACAAGGGGCTGTCGATCTGTGGCGACAGCTTCGTGGTCGAGGAACGGGAGGGGGAGACCCTCGCCGCGGTGATCGATGGCCTCGGCCATGGCTACGAATCGTCGGTGGCCGCCGAGCGCGCGGTCGAGGTGATCCGCGAGTTCGCCGACCTCGGGGTCGGTCCGCTGATGATGAAGGTCCACCAGGAGCTGCGCACGACCCGCGGCGCCGCCGTCGGCCTGATGAAGATCGACCATAGCGGCGCCGGGCAGTTCTGCGGCATCGGCAACATCGAGGTGCAGTCGCTCAACGGCCAGGCGCCGAGCGTCTTCTGCCTCGCCGGGATCGTCGGCCACAACATGCGGACGTCCAAGGTGATGTCGCTGGCGATGAAGCCGGGCGACATCTACTGCCTGATGAGTGACGGCATCTCCAGCCGCGGCAACCTCAAGGCCTGCCTGCCCGGACCGCCGGAGATGGTGGCGCGGCGGATCGTCGAGCACTGGGGCAAGGATCACGACGACGCCACCGCCCTGGTCATCGGCTTCGGCGACGCGGCGCTGCTCGACGACGCCGCGCCGGCCGGGCGCTGACGCAAATTCGAACACTGAGCTCATTTGCTTTTCATGGAGGGAAAATGATGGCTATCGCGCGCGATGAACGGTCGGACCGGTCGAACTGGATCGCCGGCAAGCACATTACGTATTTCGAGGAGCCGGACATCATCTACATGAAGTTCGGCGGCGCCGTCACCACCGAGGACTCCTTCGAGCTCCTCCGCCGCCAGATCGCGATGGCGGAGGACAGGAAGCTGCTCTTCTTCGTGATCGACGCCGAGGATCTGGACAATATCGCTCCCGAGGGGCGCAAGGCGGTCGCCGAGACGCTGAAGGAGATCCCCCTGCGCGGCATGGCCGTGATCAAGGCGCCGCTCAAGGCCAAGGTGGTCACCAAGCTGGTGATCACCGCCATCAACCTGTTCCGCAAGGATTCGAAACTGAACCCGATCGCGTTTTTCGACACCGAGGAAGAGGCGCGAGTCTGGCTCGCCTCCCGGCGCGCGATGTTCGTTCAGTAGATCATTCGCTCATAAATTTGGATTCGCGAGGAAGAAAAGCATGGCTCAGAGTGAGGATCCTCACGTTATCGTTACCTCCGATCGCCTGCAGTCGGTCATCGAGGCGCTCTCCTACGCGAGCGTCGACGAGTTCGACTCCTGCCTCGATCTGCTGCAGCGCTCGGGCGAGATCAAGGACGAGTTCTCCGAGTTGGAGACCGCGTTCTCGATCTTCGTCCGCGAGCTCGGCGAGGCGAAGTCCGAGCTCAACCGCACGCTCGCCCAGCAGGAGTCGATCAACCGCGAGCTGGAGGCCAAGCTGGAGACCATCGAGGTGCAGCAGGCCGCCATCCGCGAGCTCTCGACGCCGATCATCGAGGTCTGGGCCGGCGTTCTCTGCCTGCCCGTGGTGGGCATCGTCGACAGCCAGCGCAGCGCCGAGATGACCGAGACGCTGCTCGAGACGATCGTCGCCAAGCAGGCCCGGATGGCGATCGTGGACATCACCGGCATCGACGTGATGGACACCAAGACCGCCGACCACTTCATCAAGATGGCGCGCGCGGTGCGCCTGCTCGGCGCCGAGTGCATCGTCTCCGGCATCAACCCCGGCATCGCCCAGACCCTGACCCACATCGGGGTGGACCTGACGGGCATCCGCACGCTGCGCAGCCTGCGCGACGCCCTGCAGCTCTACCTGCGCGAGACCGAGCAGCTCGTGGTGCACCAGCACTCGCAGCTCGCGCGCAAGCTGACGGCCGAGGCGTAGCGGGGTGAGCCCCACCCCTGGACGCGAAGAGTCACGATTGGCTTCAGCCGGGTAGTCGCCGTCGAGCCATGCCGGTCGAGACCCGCGCCTTCGCCATCCAGGGGCGTAGCGACGCCATCGTGGCGGCCAGCCAGGCGCGGCGCTTCGCCCTGCGCTTCGGCATGGCCACACGGCGCGCCACGGAGCTGGCGATCGTCGTCTCCGAGCTCGCCTCGAACATCGTCAAGCACGGCATCCGGGGGGAGATCCGCCTCGCCCACGATCCCGAAGTGCCGCCGCGCGGCGAGATCCTCATCGAGGCGCACGACGTCGGCCCCCCCATCCGCGACCTGCAGATGGCGATGATCGACGGCAACGACGACCAGGGGCCGATCGATCCCGCCCTGATCCTCCGCCGCGGCGGCATCGGCACCGGCCTCGGCGCCATCGCCCGCCTGGCCGACCGTCTCGAGTACCGGAAGGAGGAGGAGGGGAAGGTGCTCACGGCGCGGTTTCTTCTGCGCTGAGCAGGGCCTGCAGCTCCTCCAGCGAGAGGTCCCCCACCTCCGCCATCACCTGCCCGACGAGGCGGTTCGCCAGGTCGAGCAGGTCGGTGGCCTCGAACACCATCTGCAGCGGCACTTCGAGGGCGTAGCGGTCGCGCAGCCGGGAGGTGAGCTGCACGGCGAGCAGCGAGTGCCCCCCCAGCGCGAAGAAGTTGTCGCTCATCCCCACCCGTTCGAGGCCCAGCACCTCGGCGCACGCCGCCGCCAGGCTCTCCTCGATCGCGGTCGCGGGGGGCAGGTACTCGCTCTTGCGGCCGGCGGCGGGGTCCGGGTCGGGCAGCGCCCGCCGGTCCACCTTGCCGTGAACGGTCAGCGGCAGGGCCGCGAGCGGCACGAACCAGGAGGGCACCATGTAGTCCGGCAGCTCGGCCTCCAGCGCGCGCCGCAGCTCCGGCGGCGCGGCGGGCACGACGTAGGCGACGAGCTGCGGGCCGGCGCCGGCCACCACCTCGCGCGCCTCCACCACCGCCGCCGCCACTCCGGGCAGGCGCAGCAGGGCCGCCTCCACCTCCCCCGGCTCGATGCGGAAGCCGCGCACCTTCACCTGCTGGTCGGCGCGCCCCAGGAACTCCAGGGTGCCGTCCGGCAGCCGGCGGGCGCGGTCGCCGCTGCGGAAGAAGCGGCGGCCGCCCGAGACCACGAACTTCTCCGCCGTGAGCTCCTCGCGCCGCCAGTATCCCTGAGCCACCCCGCCGCCGCCGATCCAGATCTCCCCCGGCGCGCCGATCGGCGACGGGTCGCCCGCGCCGTCGCGGACGTGGATCTCCACCCCGGCGAAGGGGCGCCCGAGCAGCGATCTCACCGCCCCCTCGGCGGGGACCGGCCAGAAGGAGCAGACGATGGTGGTCTCCGTGGGGCCGTAGAGCTCACGGACCGCCGCCCGCGGAAAGGCGTCGCGCAGATCGGCGAGCAGGTCCGCCGGCACAGCGTCGCCGCCGGTGAACACCCCGCGCAGCCGCGGCGCCGGCGTCCCCCGGCGCCGGGCCAGCTCCAGCACCTGGCGCATCAGGGCCGGCACCGCGTGCAGGTGGGTCGCCGTGTCCAGCTCGCCGAGCAGCCGCTCGAGGTCCAGCGTCGGGCGCAGCGGCAGCAGGACGCAGGTGCCCCCGGCGAGCAGCGGACCGAGCAGCTCGAACAGGAAGATGTCGAAGGAGAACGAGGCGATGCAGGGCATCCGGTCACCGGCCCGGAAGCCGAAGGCCTCCTGCACCGCGGCCAGCGTGCCGGCCAGGGACCCGTGCTCCACCAGGACGGCCTTCGGCCCCCCCGTGGTGCCGGAGGTGTAGATCCGGTACGCCAGATCGCCGGGCCCGGGCATGCCGCCCGGCGGCAGATCGCTCTCCTCTTCCAGAGGGTCGTCGAGGCTCGCGATCCGCGCCGGGCTCGGCGGCAGCAGATCCGCGAGCCCGGCGCCGGCCGCGATCACCGGCACCTCGGAGTCCTCCAGCAGGTAGGCCAGGCGCGCCAGCGGGTGCGCCGGGTCCAGGGGGAGATAGGCTCCCCCCGCCTTCCAGATCCCCAGGATGCCCGCCACCAT
>Ga0268266_10002273_pt1 | contig 20878 bp, 12 predicted proteins | sample KBSS13metaG_FD_190356 | JGI IMG/M metagenome (GOLD analysis project Ga0268266, IMG submission 190356) | Switchgrass rhizosphere microbial communities from Kellogg Biological Station, Michigan, USA - KBS S1-3 metaG (SPAdes) (version 2) | ecosystem: Host-associated > Plants > Roots > Rhizosphere... | reverse complement strand
CGAGAACCCGGCGATGCGGGCCTTGCGAGCCGGCGAGATCGTCGGCCTGGCGAATCACACGATCCTGATCGCTAAAGACCAGCGCGAGTGGCCGCTGGATGATAGCGCTGCGCCGATCCGGTCGAAGTCGGGCATGGTGCAAGGCGCCATCCTCGTCTTCCGCGAGATCAGTGAGCGCAAACAGCAAGAGACCGAGCTACGCCATCAGGCGCAGGCCTTGGCCGACGCCGACCGCCGCAAAACCGAGTTCCTGGCGACCCTCGCGCATGAACTACGCAATCCGCTGGCCCCGATCAGCAACGCGTTGCAATTGTGGCCGTTCGTCGCTCGGGATCAGGAAGAGGTCGAACGGCTGCGTCAATTGATGGAGCGGCAACTTCGCCAGATGACGCGATTGATCGACGACCTGATGGACGTGTCGCGGATCAACCGCGGCAAGATTCAATTGCATAAGCAACGTGTTGACGTGGTAGCCATGCTGACCGAATCCGTCGATCTGGCCAAGCCACTGTTCGAGGCGGCCGGTCAACGACTGACGCTGGCGCTGCCGAATGAGCCCCTTTATGTCGATGGCGACGTCGCCCGCCTGGCCCAGGTGTTTGGCAACGTCTTAAACAACGCATCGAAGTTCACCGGCCGGGACGGAGTGATTTGGGTTAGCGCCGAGCAGAAGAAAGGTTCGGCGGTCATCAGCATTCGCGACAATGGGCAGGGCATTCCGCCTCACATGCTGAGCGAAATCTTCGAGATGTTCCGCCAGGCGGATGGTTCACTCGAGCGATCGCACGGCGGATTGGGGATCGGCCTGACGCTCGTCAAACGCATGATTGAAGAGCACCACGGCACGGTCGAAGCCCACAGTGAGGGGCCAGGCCGCGGCAGCGAGTTCTTGATCACCTTGCCGCTGCTAGCGCCGGTGCCCGAAAAGCCTACGCTCGGCGAGTCTCGCAACTCATTGACTCACGTTACGCCAATACCGGCGCATCGAGTCCTGGTCGTCGACGACATCAAGGCCTCGGCCCATACGTTGGCCATGATGCTCCGGGCGCTGGGACAAGAAGTCTTCGAAGCGTACAGCGGCCTGGACGGAATCGCCACGGCGCAAGAAAGGCGGCCAGACGTCGCGTTTCTCGATATCGCCATGCCTGAGATGAATGGCTACGAAGTGGCCAAACGCCTGCGAGCGGAATATCCGGATCTCACACTAGCGGCCGTAACTGGCTACGGCCAGGACGATGACCGCCGCACCGCCTTTGAGGCCGGTTTCAATCACCATCTGGTGAAGCCGACCAGCATGGAAGCGCTCGAACGAATCCTACTAACCGTTCCATCGCCAAAGGCCAACAGCTAAGCAGCAACCGCTCGCGCGTCTCGCCCCTCCCTTTCCATCGCAGCGAGGCGATCAATCCATTTCGATTTCGACAATGTGCGTCCGGCCATCGTCTTGCAGCTCAATCTCTCCGGTCTGCGGTTGCCCGTCGACCACGCACGAGCGGACGCCGGTCTGCGCGCCGCGTGGGTTGTTAACGCGGATATCATAGGTGGCCGAACGGTATCGATACTTGATCCGAAACGTCGGCCAGCCGCTGGCGATGCAAGGCTCGATCCGTAATCGATCTCCATGCAGCTGAAAGCCGAGAATCGACTCCAGACCGACACGATAGAGCCAGCCGGCGGCGCCGGTGTACCAGCTCCACCCACCGCGCCCGCGATGCGGGTGCTCGCCGTAGACGTCGCCCGCCATCGCATAGGGCTCGATCTGATATTCGTCGGAGTGGGCTTGAGAATCGCCGTGATGAATAGGATTCAGTAGACCGAACAGCTCCACTGCCCGATCCCCCTGCCCTTGCATTGCCGCGGCCAACACAACCCAGGTGGCGGCGTGCGTGTACTGCCCGCCATTCTCGCGAATACCCGGCACGTAGCCCTTGATGTAGCCGGGATCGAGCGCGTCATGATTAAACGGCGGCGTAAATAGCAAGATCATTCGATCTTCGAGCCGGACAAGAAGCTGCTGCACTTTGTCGAGCGCCGTGTGCGACCGCTCTGCGCCCCCTTCGCCGGAGATCACCGCCCATGACTGTGCGATCGAATCAATCTGGCAGGCGGGTGATTTCGTCGAGCCCAGCGGTGTGCCATCGTCGAAGAACGCCCGCAGGTACCACTCGCCATCCCAGGCATGCTGGTCGAGCGACTGCTTGAGCTGTTGCGCTACGTCGAGCGCGCGGGCGGCCCGCTGCTCGTCGCCACGCAATCGCGCCAGCTCGGCAAATGGACGCAAGATGGCGAGCTGGAACCACGCGTTCCAAATGCTTTCGCCCACTCCCCCGGCCCCCACGCGGTTCATGCCGTCGTTCCAGTCTCCCGAGCCCATCAGGGGCAGGCCGTGCGGCCCGAAGCGGAAGCCTCGTTCAACGGCCCGCGCGCAATGATCGTACAGCGTCGCGGTCTCACTCGAAACAGCGGGCTGGTTGTAGTCCTCGTCTTGCCCTTCGGCCAGCTCCGCAGACTCTAGAAACGGAACTTGCTCGTCCCACACGCCGACGTCGCCGGTCCGACTTGCGTATTGCATCGCTGCAAACGGCAACCAGAGGAAATCATCCGAGCAGCGCGTGCGAACACCGCGGCCAGAAGGTGGATGCCACCAGTGTTGCGCGTCCCCGGCCGTGAATTGCCGGCTGGCAGCCCGCAACAGATGGGCACGCGTCTCGGCCGGCGCCGCGTAGACGAGCGCCATGCAATCTTGCAATTGATCTCGAAAGCCGAACGCGCCTCCGGATTGATAAAAGCCCGATCTTCCCCAGACCCGGCAAGCCAACACCTGGTAGACCAGCCATTGATTGAGCATCAAATTGAACGCTGCGTCAGGTGTTGCAACTTCGATTGTCGAGAGTAGCTCGCGCCAGCCTTGTCGCACGGCGTCAAAACTTTGCGTCACTTCGGCCGGGTCGCGGTACTTGAGCGCCAACCGCCGGGCGTGCTCACGATCGGTGGCTTCGCCGAGCAAAAACACAACCGATTTCTCGTCGCCAGGCTCCAGATCGATTGTGGCCATTAGCGCCGCGCAGGGGTCGAACCCCGCGCCGGTCCGGTTCGATAGCGCAACCCGTCGCAGCGCTGCCGGTTGCGCCAGCGATCCATTACGACCGATAAACTCCATCCGGTCGCCGGTCGCCGTGCGCGGTCGCACGTTGACGTCGGCAAACGCTACGCCGCTGGCGAACTCATCGCGAAAGGCATTCGTTGCAAAAATGGCGTCGCTCTCCGAATCGATTTCGGTCGAGACATGTAACCTGGCCCGCTCGCGAAGCGCGCCCAAGACCCATTCGGTGTAACTCGTGGCCGAGATCTGCCGCTTCTCTGTCCCCCGATTGCGCAGCGTGAGGCGGACGATCTTGAGCGGATCATCCTGCGGAACGAAGATGAGTAGTTCCTGTTCCAACCCGTGACTGCTGCTTTCAAACTGCGTGTAGCCCTGTCCATGCCGTACGTTGGTGGCGCCGTCGCCAAGTGGCGCTGGAGTAATCGTCCAGACTTCACCGGTCGCTTCGTCACGCAGATAGACGATCTCGCTCGGCGGATCGCTGACCGGGTCATTGCTCCAGGTCGTCAGGCGATTGAGCTGACTATTCGCGTTCCATGTGTAGCCCCCGCCTGATTCGGTGACGATCGTGCCGAACTTGGCGTTGGCAATCACGTTGGCCCACGGCGCCGGCGTCAACGCCGCAGACTGGTCGCCCTGCGAAGTTTTAGGATCGGCTTCAGCAAATCTTCGGCCGATTACGTACTCGTGCCCTTCGGCGGAAAAACCGCCGTAGCTATTCTCGAATTGCCGCTCGCTGATCTCGTGCCGCGGCCCAAGCGAGCGACTCTGCCTCGATGCACGCGGAACCAATGGCGGCGGCAGCAGTGGAACCGGCGCCTGACGGTCGACCTGTCGCGCCAATGTGCCACGATTGCTCGCCAGCACCACCCGGGCGGCGGCTTGCAATAACAATTGGTCGTCGGGCGAAAGTTCTGAGCCCTTGCGCAGGAAAATGCCTCCTGGTTTGTCGAGCAAGTCGTGCGATTCGCTACCGCGGACCAGTTCCTGCAACTCGCGCTGCACATCCTCGAAGTATCCACCGGGATGCTCGTTTAAGATCACCAGATCGACCGAAAAGCCGAGCAACCGCCAATAACCGTGTGCGAGCAGCAACTGTCGGACTAGCGACAGGTCATCGGTCGGCCCTAGGTGCGCAAGGACAATCGGTTTGTCGCCCGAGATTCCGAACCGCCACAGTCCTGACTGGCCCAACTGGTTGGCTTGCAACACCTCGGGGCTGGCCGAGAGCGTGTTGCCGGCGAACACGACATGCGCAGCGAGTCGTTGGAACAGATGAACGTCGTCGTCGGTAATCGTGAGGTGGCGAAGTTGCACCTGGCTTTGTGCCCAGGCCAGTTCGAATGCGCGCGTGACTGCGTGGAAGTCGTGGTATTGATCGGCCAGGGTCAACGCCTCTTCACGCGTCCAAACCACGGCGGTCGAAAACGCGACGCTGACCGACGCGCCCGGCGGGATCGAAACTCGCTCGCGCAAACTGACGATCGGATCCAGGACCGGCCCCGTAGTTCCGCTGAGTCGATTCCCTGCTTCGATTGCCCAAGGGTTCGCGGCCGTGCGCCCGCGGCCCAGGAAGCGCTTACGGTCTGTCTCATGTTCGGCTTCGGCCGTTGTTGGGCAATCGACCGCCACGGCATGCACCGCATAGATCGGTTTATCGCTGGCCGAGCGGGGACGCCGTCGACACAGAATCGCGTGCTCGCCGGGGATGTATTCCGTCTCGATGAACAACTTCGAAAACGCCGGATGGGCTGCGTCGGCTGCCCGCGGCGCCAACGAAATCTCGGCGTAGCTTGTCAGTTGCACTTCATGCGGCGAGTTGTCATGGTTCGTCAGAGTAATCCGGCGCACCTCGACTGGGCTCTCGGGCGAGACCGTGATTTCCAGCAATGTTTCGATATCGCCGTCCCGTCGGCGCAGCTCGGCTTTGTCAGTCGAGAATGTCACCTCGTAGTGCTCGGTCTTTCGACAGATCGGCTGGTGCCCCGTGCTCCAGAGCAAGCCGGAGGTCAGATCCTGGATGTAGCAGAACTGCCCCCAGGCGTCGCAGGTTGCGTCTTCTTTCCAGCGCGTGGCCTCGATCCCATCGCAGCCGCTGAAGCCACCTCCGGCGGCGGTGACCATGACCGAATAGTGACCGTTGGAATACAGGTGGATCCGCGGATGCGGCGTGTCAACGCTCCGCAGTCGTCGACTCTTCGGCAATGATTCTTCACGCACCACCAACGGCGAACCAACCTGATCTTCGTCTGGTTGTACCAACGGGGCCGCGTGCGGCATGCGTTCTTCGAGCAGCAGATCGGTCGCTTTGACCATCGGCTCGCGCGCCAGGCGGCGCGGCATGATGTCGTCTAACAAACAATTGGTGATCGCCACCAGGCTCATGCCCTGATGATGCGCCATGTACGACTGCACGACCGAAGACCGGCGGTCCTTTGGCACTCGGTCGCGGGTGAAGTCGATCGCCTCGTAGTAGCCCAGCGCGCCTTCGCCTCCTTCAGCCGTCAGGCGACGGAAGTTTTCGAGCGCTTTGCGCGGGCGGATTGAGACGGCCAGCGCCGTCGAGTACGGCGAGATCACCAGATCTCGCCCGAGCCCGCGTTTCAGCCCCAGGCCAGGCACGCCGAACGACTGATACTGGTAATCCAGCGAAGGATCGAGGCGATTGAAGCCAGACTCAGAGATTCCCCATGGGACGTGCCGCTGATCGCCGTAATCGATCTGTCGATCGACGGCGCCTTGCCAACTCTCATTCAAGAGCGTGCCGCGGCGCGTGCTTAACAGCAGCCGTGGCATCAGGTACTCGAACATCGTGCCGCCCCAGGAGACGAGCGCGATGCCGCCGGCGGCCTGAGTCAGCGGGCGTCCCAATTGCAGCCAATGTCGCTTGGGCGCGTCGCCACGCGCGATCGCTAGAAAACTCGTCAGACACGATTCCGACGCTAACAGATCGTAATGGGCCGTATCCAATCGACCGACCGAAAGGTTGAAGCCCACCGAGAAGAGATCACGATTCGTATTGTAGAGAACGCGAAAATCCATCTCTGTAGCAAACCGGAGCGAACGATCGCGCAGCGACAACAACCGGTCTCGCAGTGAAGCGTCCTTCTGGCCATTGTCTGAGGTCGCAGGCGTAGTCGCGTGGCCATTCTGCGAGGCATGCTCGTGCGTCCTTACGTCATTTTCGTGGCGCAAGTCAGTTTCGCCGTAGAACTCGCGGCTGGTGTCTAAAAGTCGCGCAGCCCACCTTTGAAATTCCGTAAGTGGCTGACCAAGGGCGGCTTCGATCGATGTGCCTTGGTCGACTAGCTGCTCGGCAAGTTGCTCGATCGCCTGGCGCCACGCGTCCCATTGCGCATCTTCGCGAGGCAAATCAGCAAACTTCGCGCGTAGGTTTGCCAGCGTTTGCTGCAAAGCCAGAAATATTTGCGGTGTACCGGCCGGCGGCGAGTCGAACTTGCTGGCCGCTTCTTCGACCAGGCGAAACGTATCGGCCAGTCCCGCAGCGCAATGAGTGTGGTTCAGTTTCGCATCGGCCTTTTCGGCCAGGCCATGCCCTAGCGCGATCAGGCAGCCCAACATATTGCCGCTATCGACACTGGAGACGTAATCCGGATGCAAGACCTGGAGCGATTGCGTGTCGTACCAATTATGAAAATGTCCGTGGAAGCGATCCAACTTATCGAGCGTATCGAAGCAGCGCTCCAGGCGATCGCAGAGGACCGCGGCGCTCACAAAGCCCAGGTCATGCGCCGCCAGCGCCGAAAGTGCATAGAGGCCGATGTTCGTCGGCGACGTGCGATGCGCTGCCTTGGCCTTAGGGGCTTCTTGATAGTTGTCCAGCGGTAGCCAGTTGTCTTCAGCGCCTACGTGCGTTTCGAAAAACTCCCACGTTTTGCGAGCGATCCGGCGAAACTCTAGCCGCTCTGCGACGGTCAGTTCGATCTCCTTGATTTCAGACCGGCCACTGACCCAATAGGCCAACAGTGGCGACGCGCCCCAGGCGATCAACACAGGCGCCGCCACGAATAGCGCCGCCGGATGCACGAACGCAACCAACGTCGACAGCGCCACGGCGATCAACATCGCCGGCCACATCGTGCGAAAGAACCCAGCAAGTTTGTTGCCCAATCGTCCCTCGGCCGAGGCCGCGGTCTCCCATTCAAGCAGCTTGCGGTGCGTGACGAACAAGCGAACCAGCGTGCGCGCAATAGCGTCGACAAGGTACGCCGCCTGATCCGCCAAGAAGACAACCGCCAGGCCTGATTGCGCTGCGGTCGAGATCAAGCGGTCTCTCACGTCGTAGAGCAGCAGCGACAACTCGCCGCCGCGCGTCACTCGATGGAAGATCGCGCGTGAAGAATTGATCGCCAGCAAAATGCACGGCAACAGTGGTGTCGCCAGCGCCAACAGCGTCCAGAACCAAGGCGAGCCAGGCAGCACGGTCCAGCCCAGCGCCAGCAGCACTAGTGTCGCCGGCGGCACGAGGCTGCGCCGCAGGTTGTCGAACATCTTCCAGCGTTCCACCAGTGGCAGTGGATTCTTCGCGCGGTCGCCGGTGGCCGTCGGGACACGCGGGAATAGCCACGGCAGAATTTGCCAGTCGCCTCGCACCCAGCGATGTTCGCGCCGTGCAAAAGCGTGATACTGCGGCGGAAACTCATCGAGAAACTCGACATCGGTCACCAGCCCACAGCGGGCAAAGTTCCCCTCAATCAGATCGTGGCTAAGGATGCTGTTCTCAGGAAACACATGGGCGGCCGCCTCGAAGGCATCGACGTCATAGATTCCCTTCCCAGTGAATGAGCCGATCGCGAACAGATCCTGATAAACGTCGGAGACTGCTGCGCTGTACGGATCAATTCCGGCCGAAGAAGCCATCAGCTTCGAGAATCGCGATCGCAGCGCGGACCGCAAACTGAAGCTGACTCGCGGTTGCAAAATTCCGTAGCCTTCGACCACGCGCCGCGCCGCCGGATCGAATCGTGGCTGATTTAGCGGGTGGGCCAGCGTGGCAACCAGGCGACGCCCCATTTCGCGTGGCAGTTGCGTGTCCGTGTCGAGCGTGATCACGAACCGTGTTCGCGGGAGATGGTCGAGGCTGCCGCTGGCGAAGCTAAAGCTCGTATCGGTCGCTCCACGCAGCAGACGATTGAACTCGGCCAGCTTACCGCGTTTGCGTTCCCAGCCCATCCAGCAATTCTGTGCCGGGTTCCATTGCCGTCGCCTGTGAAACAGAAAGAACCGATCGCCGTCGCCATTTCCATAGCGCTCGTTCAGCGACTTGATTGCCGCGATCGCCGCGTCGAGGCACGCTTTGTCGCCCAATTCGTGCTCGGCCTGAGCGTCCGAAAAGTCCGTCAGAAGCGCAAAGCGAAACTGCGGCTCGGAGTTAGAGAGATAGTGAATCTCAAGCCGTTCAGCCAGCGCCGGGCCACTCTCGGGCTGCAACAGCAGCGTGGGAATGACGACAAACGTCGGACAGTCCGCGGGCAGGCGCTCTTTCGATTCAAGCTTGGACAAAACTCGGGGCGAGATCTTACGGGTAAAGAAATCATTGGCCAGGCCGGCTGCTATTTCACTTGCTGGCAATGCCACCGCTGCAGCAGCGACTGCCAGCCAACCGAGGTTCCACGCTGCGTGAGCGCCGGTGTAGAGCACAGCGACCACTACCAGTGCGCTCCAGAGTATCGCGAGCAATCCGAAATACGCGAAAGCCGGATGCGCTGACACCCAGCGACGAGGAATCATCCCCAGGTCTGGCTTGTAGTTTATTGCCTGCTCAAGCTTTGCAATCCCATGATCGACCAGGTAGTAGCCAACGTGAGATTTCGCTTGCAAATCGGCCGAGGAGGTGGGGGCAAGCGTAGCCCCGCCAGCGTGCTCTTCGGCCAGGCGGATTGCGTGACGCGCAACGGCAAATTCATCGACCGTCGATCCACGCGCCAAGCGCTCGACCTCACGGCGATAGCGATCGCGTGTCGAAGCGTCCTGATGAGGATACACCCGTGCCGGGTCGCCATGCAAAATCTGCTCGACAAGACTGACGTTTTCGAAAAAGGTCGTCCAATCCAGACTCGACAACAAACGCAAGCTGGTTACGCAATTGCCAACCGAAACCTGGTTTGCAGCCTGCCGCTGATATTCGCGGCGTGATAGCTCCGTGGCATGGTCGCCGCGACGTTCCAGGACTTTTTCCAGCCATTCGACTGCGCTGGCGCCAAGCGGCCCGTGTTCGCGCAGCCCTTGCAGCAATCGCAACATCAGCGGATCAGTCCAGTCGCGTTCATTCTGCGGCAGCACAACCGTTGGTGGTGGCGGAATGACTTCGTCTGGACCTTCGGGCGGAATCATCTGCCGAATGCAACTCTCGGCTTTTTCGCGCTCGCCCCAGGTATGCAACATCTGGTGGCTCAGGCAGCGCAAGTTTTCAATCAGCCCCACGCGAAGCATGATGGCGATCGCCCACAGTTCGCCGATCGTCAGCGGCGCGACGCTCTGGTACGCGCGGACAAAGTGCGCGATGTTGCCTTCGTCGAGGCAACTATCCGTGTGGGCGATCAATTCAATCCCCAACGCATAAACGCGCGGGAGGCCGGCGTATGGCCCATCAGCCAATTTCGGCAGCCGGTGGTAGTAGCCGCTCGGCAAGTCGTGCTTCACTTCGCGGAGCGTGTCTTCGACGATGTGAAAATTGTCGAACAGCCATTCCGCGTCGGTGCTCACTGGCTGTCCAAGACGCGTCGCTTCGACAATGCGATGATAAACCCGCGTTAGTTCACGACCATTTTCGGCGAAACGATGAAACAGCCTCCGATCCGCGAACGGCCGCGGCATCAATCTCGCCGAATGCGCGAGGTGCCGGGCATGTTGCTCCAAACCTTCGAGACCGAACAACTCGCTCCGCAAAGGGGAGTGGGGATCCGAAACATAGGCGGTCTGAGTCGCCTGGTCGCTCGCTCGCTCGGTGACAGTTTCCATATCGGAATCGACCCTGGGACCGTTGTTACGCAAAGAATGCAGAGTACAGACTTCCTGCCAAAGAGGGAGTCCGCAAACCATGCGCCACGCTCTGTTTCGCGAATATTGAAGTGACACCGGTATGACTTTTGCGATGGTTGTGGTGTCGCATAGAGGGGTTTTGACCATTAACCACACAGTTACGCCAGAGCTGGGAGCTGCTATGAATTCGACTTCTTCGCGTTATTCGCCTATTTCCACAAATGCCGCGCCTACGTCGCTGCGTAACGCCTGGAGCGTCGGAGGTGAGGAGGCCGTGATTGATGATGCGCGAGCCAGCTTTACGCCTGCTGAAGCTGTTGAGAGCAAACTGCGCTATTTACTTCGCAGTCACCCAATTGGTGTAAGCCATTTGATGACAGCTCGTCTGGCAGCGCGTCGGCCACGCTGAACGCTGAGGAACTAGCCTGCTCTCGAATTGTTCCGCTCGCATCGCGCGTCAAGCGAGCACAGTGGCCGTTGGCCTATCATCCTGCATTCGCTGAACCAGGCGCCGCTCGATCGCCACCGCGTTTTTTGTTGTAGAGAACGGTGATCCGTGCGGCTCTCTACCGCGGATGACTTTCGCGCAGCAAGCGGAACACCTCGCGCGACCAACCGCATTCTCGCGACCGCACGCTCAGGTCTGCAGCCGGTTGGTAGAAGATGCAAGAATCGGCTCCTTTGGCACGACAACTGCGTCACGATCGCTTCGTAAGTTTAGAAAAGAAGCTCTCGTCCGCTTGAGTCACTGGAGCGCAATTCGCCATGGCCACGCTACTTCTAATCGTATTGTTGCTGTTACTGATTGGCGCCGTGCCCACGTGGCCGCACAGCCGGAACTGGGGCTATGCCCCTACGGGCGGAGTCGGCTTGGTCCTGATCATCATTTTGTTACTCGCCGTCTTCAACGTTATTCCTTGGCGCATTTAGCCAGCGATGATTGCGTTGCAGGTCGGCGGTGCTCATATGTTTCGTCACGGTGTTTGGAACTACTAGAAAACTTTGATAGGAGACTTGAAATGAATCGTTTCTTAAAGGGTCTTGTTGCATTGAGTGTTTGCTTGGCGCTGATCGGTTGCGACAAAAAATCCGCAGTGACCACAGAGAAGACCGTCAAGGGACCTGGCGGTACCACGACGGTAACGACCGAGCAGACGATCAAGGAATCCGGAGCAAATCCACCTCCGGCCAATACAGCTCAGCCCGTTAGCCCGAACGATGGAAAATAGCCCATCCGGGCCCGCTGACGCGCTTCCGGGAGAAAACCTCGCATCTTTTCCGGGAGCGCGTCGTTTGCTTGTGCTGTTCGCCAATATTGCACGACGTCATTTCATCCCGCTGCGTTCCTCATAGATTGAAGGAGTGCGTCATGGATAATGAAAAGCATTGGGGCCTGTGCAAAGATTGTAAGTGGTGGCAAATCGAGCCTCGGGCGCATGTCGAAAGCCGGACTGTCGGCATGTGCATCGAAGAAGAGCTGCAGCAGTACCGGATCCGTGTTTCGGGTAACAGCGGTTGCAATCAATTTTTGCAAGGTGACCCGGCGCGGGCAACGGGCTCGGCAGCCAAGCCCCCGGTTGCAGCGGCCACTCGCTAGGCCGAAGTTTGATCACGCCTAGGAAGAACCGACGCGACGCGCAAACGTACATCAGCGCGTCGCTTTTTTGTTGCGCTAAGGCTTCCAACTCGTCTTTCAGCGACCGAACCGGAACACGTCCGCGTCAACGTTCGGGCGCCCCAGGTAGAGATCCGCGATGAGCTGCGCTGCAATCGCGCTGAACGTGATGCCATTGCCACCATAACCGATCGCAAAGTAGGCGTGTCGATAGTCGGACGGCTGCCCAATGTACGCCAGGCCATCTTTGCTTTCGCCAAACGTCCCTGCCCAGCAGTAAGCAGGCTCAAATGGGATCTGTGGGAAAAGCCGCTGGAACCTTCGCTTCAACTGAGCAGTTTTGCGCTCCAACAATCCATCCCGCTCGTGATCGGTCGAAAAGGATGTGTCACCACCACCGATGATTGCCCGGCCATCCGGCGTGCGGCGGGCGTAAAAATACGGTCGCGCTGTTTCCCAGATCAAAGAACCAGCCGGCCAGCCCTGGTCGGTTGCAAGCGGTTCGCTGGCCATGGCAAACGTGCTATGGAGCGTGCCTTCGTCGTCTCGGGTGTACTTTCCTGACTCATAGCCGGTGGCAAACACGACGCGCCGCGCTCGGATCCGCCCTGTGGTCAGACCGAGCACGACACCGTCGGTGTCTTCGTCAATGCTATGCACCTCTGTCTCGCCAAAGGCGCGCAGCCCGTGCGACTTCGATTGTGCAAGTAGCCGCTGTGTCAAACGATATGGATCGATCTGCGCGTCCCCGCGCGACACAATCGCCCCGGCGGCGCGAATGCTGCTTTGCTCGGTCAGTTCGTCTCGCTCAAGAAAACGAACATCAAATCCGTGGCGACGCCGGCACTCGAATTCCTCTTTCAAGTGCCCATAGTGCCAGCGGCGGCTGGCGAAGTAGAGCGATTCGTGACGACAGAACCCGCAATCGTCTCCCAGTCCTGCGAGCAGATCCTCGATTTGATCAATTGCCCGCAAACCTCGCCGATACGCGTGCAGCGCGTGTTCCTCGCCGACTTTCGCGATCAGTTCGACCAACGGCGTGTCGATCTCGTACTGCAACAAGCCGGTGCTGGCGGCTGTGCTGCCGAGACCGGGCTCGTGACGATCGATTAAGATGACATCGACTCCTTCGGAAATCAGTCGATGGGTGACGAGCGCCCCAGTGATGCCCCCGCCAATAACGGCAACCTCACATCGAGCGTCACCGGCGAGGCGCTCACCCACGAAGGGATGCGGATCGAGCGCCTGCCAGTACGATTTTCCAGTGCGTAGATTCATTCTGTGCTTGAACTACGCGGGCCTGACCGCGGCGCGCGTCATCTCAAGGCAAGCCTCGCGGCAAGCGAGACACTCTTTGGCGCACTTCTGCATGTGAGCGTCGGCCGGGAACTTTTCGCATTGGGCGGCGCACTTCGAACACGCGTCGGCACACGCCTGACAAACCAACACCGCGAACGGGCCACCTCGCGAGACGATCCGGGCCGCCACCGAGCAGACATCTGCGCAGTCCTGACAGGTCATCAGGCTCTTCAGGTGGTCTGGCTTGTTGTCGTGCAATTTGTGAGCGCAGTGAGTTGCGCAGCTATCGCACTCGCGCTGACACGCCGCGCAGGCCTTGGCACAGACATGCATATCATGATTATGCTCACTGTGGTCATGCTCTTTGATCTTCGTGTCATCAGCAGCGAAACCGTTCCCGGCAAGCGTTGCCAGGGTAATTCCAGAAACTCCAGCGGCGGCAAATTGGCGGCGATTCATGATCTAGCTCCTGAGAGTGAGAAAAGAACTTAGGGGGCGCCACGATGCCCCACTGGGATCACAGAACAGCGTGCAAACGCCGGACCACAAAAAAGCAACCCGGCAGGCGCCTACTTGTACTGTAGGTCTTGCCGGGTTCTGAACGCCGCTAGCTAATCAGTTATTGATACTTGGGAATGTCCGAAGGCTTTTGCTTCTTGCGTGTCCTCTTTTTCTCAGTTGGCGGTCCATCTAACTCCACTTGATCGCTACGTTTGGCGATTGGGGCCGTTTGCGGAGCTCGAGTCGAGTCGCGAGGGGCGACCTTGCCATCACCCTGCTCAGGGCGGTCCGACCGACGCGGCGGCGTTTCATCGTTCCTTGGCTGCTGCTGCTTTTGCGTGCTCATGGCGATTTCCTCCAAGATTTCCCGAAAGAGTCTCCGCCCGGGAGATTTCTTCGTGCAAGCGCCGTTCCGCCCGACGGGTATTTAGTTCTCAATCCGAGCAATGTCTGGAATCGACGCCGCTCCAACGGCCCAAATCTCGGGCTCCGAGGCAGGCGCCGTTAGCAACGACCACAGTTCGGCCTGGCGCTGGCGCGCGACTTCGGCCCGGCGTTGCCGCTCATCACGCGACCAGTGCGATCGGGTGTTTAGCATCCGGTCGCAAGCTAATTCCGGCTTATTCCTCTGATTACGAATACGATTCGCAAGTTCCGCTGACATCTTCGATTCTCCTTTACGAAGTCTTTCGTAACGCCATGGCAATCTTGCCAAAAGCGGCACGTGTATGGCTGGTCCGCCTTCAAGCAATTGTCGCGCCAAAGTTATATGCGCGCTCTAAATTTTGCGTCGCGCGGACTTATATCGGACCAATCAGCGTAGATTCGCGGGTAATTCGCGGCCCTGTAGAATCTGCAAAGCAGTCCATGAAGCGCATAGGTTGCAGACGGCCAGGGTGGTCGCAGTTTGAGCACTCGAACATGCTGATAGGAGGCGCCAAGACGAACGCACAGCGGCTCCGCGGTCGAGAGCGTCGCGGCTTGATGCAATACTGGACGCTTCCTCCGCCCTGGGCGGGCCGAAACCGTCAGGTAGAATATGGTATTCGCATCCGCCAAGGTCGAAGTCGAAGGGCCGTTCGTTCGACTTCCGTCCGTCTTGGGCATTTTCTGACCGTTGTTACGCTATCCGTCCGCGTAGAGAACTTTGCCAATGTCCGCAGCAGGCCTCGCCGCCAAGTGCCGTCTGGCGTGGAACGCGCTGCGACATTTGGGCCCGCGATGGGTTTTGTTCCGGATTGGTTATGCCTGGCGGACTCGCTCCGAGGCGTTCGTCAAGGCGGCGCCACTTGGCCGCTGGGCGGAACTTCCTCCGCAGCACTGCCGTCCACTCTTGCCTGTGCGGGAGCCCTGGCCCGAAGAGGCCGCCGCCTGGGGAAACGCCTGCGTCGACAGCGCCCGCGCCCTGGCCGCTGGCGAGTGGATCCTGTTCTTTCACCACAAGCTGCAACTCGGCAATCCGCCCAACTGGCGACGCAATGCGTTTTCGGACGCCGAAGCGCGTCGCGGCGTCCACTGGTCCCAGTTGAGCGACAACGAGTTTGACGACATCAAGGGAATCTGGGAATTCAACCGGTTCAACTTCGCGTACCCGTTGGTTCGCGCGTTCGCCCGCACGCGTGACAACGCCCACGCCGAATTATTCTGGAGCCTGTTCGAAAACTGGCTGACCGAAAACGAGCCAAACGAAGGCGTGAACTGGAAGTGTGGCCAGGAAGCGACGTTTCGGCTGATGGCCACGGTGGTCGCCGTATCGCAATTTCAGCACGCGCCGGCGACAACGCCAGAGCGGATGGCCGTGTGGTCGAAGTTTGTCGTCGCGACCGGAAAGCGGATTGCCGTCAACCTCCCTTACGCCATCAGCCAGAGCAACAACCACGGCGTCAGCGAATGCGTGGGGCTCATCACCACTGGCCTGTTGGCGGACAAAGAGGCAGGCCAAGACTGGCTGGCGATTGGCCTGGCAAGATTGCAACCGCAACTGGCGGAACTGGTTTACAACGACGGCGGCTTCTCACAGCATTCGCTGATTTATCATCGCGTTCTATTGGACGATTTGCTCTGGGCCATTGCCGTACTCCGCGCAGCCAAGGCTGCCGTGCCTGACTGGCTGCAAGCCGCCACGCGTCGAGCGCTCGATTTTCTCACGCCACTGGTCGATCCGCAGACCGGCTCAGCCCCGCTGTTCGGTTCGAACGACGGTTCGCACGTCCTGCCCCTCGACGAACTGCCCTACGAGGATCTGCGCGGCGTGATCCAGGCCGGTTACGCGCTGCTCGACGTCGCGCGAGTCCTGCCGCCCGGTCCTTGGGATGAAGCGGCGTTTTGGCTGGCCGGTGTGGCGCCTGGCACACTCCCACTGCGGCCACTGGAGCCGCATGCGCAGTTTCATGCTGCGAAGAGCGGCGTCTTTCAATGGCGATCGGGCGACGCCCGGCTGTCGTTGATCTGCCCAACTCGTTCCTACCACCGGGTATCGCAGGCAGATATGCTGCACGCCGACGTCTGGTGGCGCGGGCGGCCGGTCACGCTCGACCCCGGATCGTATTCATACCACGCCACCGGCGCGATGCGTGGCGTGATGAACAAGGCCGAGGCGCACAACGTGCCGATGCTCACCGGTGTGGAACCGCTGAAGCAGGTCAGCAAGTTTCTCTACATGCCGTGGCCGCGCGGCGAAGCTGGTTGGACCGACGACGGCCGGCAATTCCGCGCCACGCATGACGCCTACGGCAAACGTGCCCGCGTCGAACGCGCGGTTAGTTCACCGGCGATCGGAGTGTTCGTGGTCGCTGATCGCGTGGCGATCGCCGAACCTGGCAAAGTCCGCCTCCACTGGCTGCTGGCCGATTACGACTGGCGACTTGATGAGTCAAAGTCCCGTGTTACGGCCGATATCGACGGCGATCGCTTTGTCATTTCCTGGCAGGGAATTCCGCCGCCCGCCTCGGTCACGCTCGTTCGAGCCGAGGAGGGAACGGCGCGGGGGTGGGCCTCGCGACGGTATCTCGCGCTTGAGCCGGCAGTGTCGCTCGAACTGCTGTTCGATGTGACCGAACGTCTGGAATTTTCGACCCGCTTTGCTGTGGCCGAAGACTGACGCGAATCGCGGCGGATCACTTCACGCCATTTTCGCGATCCGCTATCGTGCCGTTATTGCGATTTGCCGTGTGCCACTGCTGGCTCGTCCAGCAGTGCGCGTCAGGCATCGCACGTGCATTCGCTGTGTTCGTAGCACACCTCCACTTGAAGAACAACATGTCCGAGCCCGCCAATCTCGCCGAGTTCTCCAACGTCCCGATCATTGACGTAGCGCCGCTCCACGCCGGCGCGCTGCGGCGCGGCGAGGTCGCCCGGCAATTGCGCGCCGCCTGCGTGGAGAGCGGATTTTTCTACGTCGTTGGGCATGGCGTCAACGAAGCGCTCTGCGAGCGGCTCGAGGCGCTCAGCCGAGAGTTCTTTGCGTTGCCGACCGAGACGAAGCTGGCAATCGGCATGTCGAGCGGCGGCCGCGCCTGGCGGGGCTACTTTCGGGTCGGCGATGAGTTGACCAGCGGCAAGCCAGACCGCAAGGAGGGGATCTATTTTGGCGCCGAGTTGCCGGACGATCACCCCGAAGTGCTGGCAGCCACGCCGATGCACGGCCGAAACCTGTTCCCGGACCTGCCGGAGTTCCGTGACGTGGTGCTCGAATACATCGCTTCGCTAACTCAATTGGGGCACACGCTGATGCGTGGCTTGGCGCTGAGTTTGGAGCTGGACGAGAACTATTTCGCCGAGCGCTACACGTCCGACCCGCTGGTGCTGTTCCGGATCTTCAATTATCCGAGCGCCGGCCAGCCCGATCTCGACGCGCCGTGGGGCGTTGGCGAACACACCGACTACGGCGTGTTGACCATCCTGCGGCAAGATGACGTGGGTGGCCTGCAGGTCAAATCACGTTCGACTTGGATCGACGCGCCGCCGATCGCCGGCTCGTTCATCTGCAACATCGGCGACATGCTCGACCGCATGACGCGTGGACTGTACCGCTCCACGCCTCATCGTGTGTTGAACCGCGCTGGCCGGGACCGGCTGTCGTTCCCGTTCTTCTTCGACCCAAACTTCCACGCCGAAGTCAAACCGATCGAAGGTCTGACGCACACGCTGAGCGATGACCAGCAAGAACGCTGGGACAAGGCGAGCGTGCATGACTTCAACGGGAAGTACGGCGATTACATCTTGAACAAAGTGGCGAAGGTCTTTCCGCAACTCCGCCGCGAAGCGCTTTGACACGGCTGTAGGTCACGCACCCCGTGCGTGACAAATTCAGCTGCGAATCTGCTTGCTCTTCGATTTTTGCAAGTTCTTGTCACGCACGGAGTGCGTGACCTACGGAACCAACTGCGCCACCACCATGCTGTGAATATCCAACCGATCGACCGTTACCGTTGATCCGGCGTCGGTCTGCTCGACTTTCAATTCAATCCCTTCCGGCTGTAGCATCACGCGGCTGATCGGGTACTTTCTGTCGAATGTCACGCGAATTCCACGGATCGGCACAACCTCTTCGCGCAGCGGGACATCGTCCGCCGGCAGGGCGTGAAACGCCGTCGTGTTCAGATCGCTGTAGAGATGCACGACCAGCCGGTCTCCCTTGGCCGCAATCTGCCGCATGCAGGTAGTTTGCACGCACATCGGCGCGACGACCGAAACTGGCGGCGATCCGCCGGCAGCCCACTGGATCGCATGCTTCAGCACGAGCCGCTGATACGGGTACGCGTAGAGATAGTACGCGGCGTCAAACCCGGCGGGGAAATAGACAACGCGTCCTTTGCCGAACTCGTGCGTGACGGCGGCGGGAAGGTCGACCGGGGGCCCTTCAACATTCTTGGCACGGATCGTGCCGATCAACTTCGCAGTAGGGCTGTTGGTGGCGACGCGAACGGCGGGGCCTTTGAACGTGACCTGTTCGTCGCCAACGTAGGTCTTCATCAGGCCCTGATTCAGGATTGACGCTGTGTCCTGCTTGAAATCGAAGACATTCTTGCGCTTCTCCCAATAGTCAGGGCCAATTCCCTTGGCGAAATTGACGTCGACCTCTTGCTGCGCTGGCGCAGCGCTCGGCACGCCGCGGTAATCGACGCCGAAAACATCCGCCAAGGCGAAGTTCTCGCGCGGATCGCCAAACTCGTTGAACAGCGAGCAATCGACGCTTGCCACCAGTCCACCGCCATTGCGGACATAATCGCGAATCGCCGCAATCTGCGCGTCATCGAGCGCCGCGGTATTCGGCAGGACGAGCACCTTGTGTTTTGCTAAATCGCGGGCGTTCAGATTCCAATCGTTGATCACCGTCAGGGGTAAGTGTTCTTCCATCGCCGCTCGAAACGTCCCAAAGACGTGCGACATGTAGCGTTCTTCCACCCCGCCGGCCGTGCGACCGTAGAAATTGCGAGTGTTGTCGCTCATCACCATGGCGCCCCACGGCTCGGGCGTTTTGTTGATGATCCAAGGACGGCGCTTCTGTACTTCGGCGATGCAGGCGTAGAGCTCGTCTTGCAGGTTCTTGGGCTGGGCCACGGCAATGCTCGGCTGCGCGCCGTGCGTTACGGCCAGCAGCATGCGGCGCAGGATCTCCTGCGGCGGAAAACTGTCTTTGCCATAAGGATTGCCGTGCGTCATGATGTACGGCTCGCTGAACGCCACGCGGTGATTCGTGGTTGCCCAGATGTAGGCGTTGGCAAAGGCCGGCACGATCGTCGCCCCACGATTCGTTTCATCGAGCCAGAATTCCTGGTCCGGTGCGTCGAGCAATAAATTCATCCGCGTTGGCATGTTGCGCGGAATGCTGAGAAAGTGGCCGAAACGCCCGGCGTTGGTCGTCCAGGTCACGAGCGCAATTGATGGCTTGATCCCCTTCAAGCGCGTTTGCATGCGCGCGATCAGATCTTCCATCCGCCGATCGGCCCAATGCTGATAGCGGCGAAACTCCGGATCGTTCAGATCGGTGTTGGGAATTTCTTTCTTGGTCTCTTGGCGATAGTTCTCTCGGCAATGCTGACAGTAACAGACGCCGCCGTAGTGGAGTCCGTCGAAGCTGAACGCGTCGACGTCCGGAAACTTTGTCGTAATTTCGGCCAGCACGTCGATAAAAAAATCACCGTATGGCCCCAGCAGACAAAGCATGCCGCCGTGCGGAAACTTTTGCATGTCGATCGTGGGAATCTCGGTCGTGTTCGTCGCAATCCGCCGCCAGTCTGGGTGCTTCTCGTACGCCTCGCCTTGCAAGCAGGGCGGATAGACACCAAGGATCCGCACGCCCAGCTTCTTGTACTGCGCGATGTCCTTCTCCAACCGATCAAGCGGCACATGGGGGCTGCGTTTCGACAACAGCTTACTGTCGTAATAGGCGTAAAACGGATCGACAAAGCCCATCTCGCTGATCGCAATCCCCGCGGCTGCCGCGCGAGTGCGCTGTTTTTCGTCCATGCCAGAGAGTGTGTAACCGCAGCCAACGGTCCCCTGCACCCAATCCGGGATCTTGATCTCCCGGAAAGGCTGTTTATCGAATGGCTGAGACAGGATCGTCTCACCCCAGATATCCGCGGCGGACGCGGAATGTGGCAGATGCGCGATCAAAGATAAACACAAAGCCGTCGCGCAATTCAACAACAAGAAAGATCGCATGCTGATGCCTAATGGAGAAATTGAATCAGGGGAGGCGTCGCGCTCCTGAGGCACGGCGCCGACCGCAATGCAGGCATGCTAACGCGGGGCAACGACGCAGTCCAATTTGGGCTGTAGGGTACGCACCCCGTGCGTACCTCAATGCGTCTCCATTGTGCGCGATGTCGAATGGGACGCATGGTTCCGGTACGCACAGAGTGCGTACCCTACACGCTCGCGCGCCCCATTGCTTACTTGGCTGACTTCTCTTTCAGCGATTGCTGCCAGGCGCTCAATAGCGCCAGGGCATCTACCGGCCGGAGTTGGTCGACTTCGACTTTCCGAATTTCGTCGAGCAGCGGATGCTCGGCGGCGGCGAAGAGGGTTAGCTGCAGATCGCCCACGCGTTTGCCACGGCGATGGGCCATCTTGGGTCGGCCGCGCTCGTCGAGATGCTCTTCTTCGAGTTGTGATAGAACCTGTTGCGCTCGCTGCACCACCTCGCGCGGCACGCCGGCCAGGCGGGCAACGTGGATGCCGTAGCTCTTGTCGGCCGGCCCTTCGACGATTTTGTGCAGGAACACCACTTCGTCCTGCCATTCGCGAACCGCCACGTTATAGTTCTTCACCCCGGCGCGGGTCAGTTCCAGTTCCGTCAGTTCGTGGTAGTGCGTCGCGAAGAGCGTCCGTGCGCGCACTTCATCGTGCAG
>Ga0268266_10002272_pt1 | contig 20880 bp, 15 predicted proteins | sample KBSS13metaG_FD_190356 | JGI IMG/M metagenome (GOLD analysis project Ga0268266, IMG submission 190356) | Switchgrass rhizosphere microbial communities from Kellogg Biological Station, Michigan, USA - KBS S1-3 metaG (SPAdes) (version 2) | ecosystem: Host-associated > Plants > Roots > Rhizosphere... | reverse complement strand
GCCTCGTGTTCCGAACAGGGGCGCGTCGAACTCGAAATCGTTGTGGTCGCGGTGGTAGCGCTCGATTCGCTCCACCTCGGCCTTCGCCCCGAAGACGAAGCTGATCCGCTGGTGCACGCTTTCCGGCACGATCTCCAGAACCGGACGTTGCCCGGTGCTGGCACGGCCGCCGGCCTGCTCGACGATGAATCCGATCGGATTGGCCTCGTAGAGCAGCCGCAGGCGCCCGGGCCTGGTCAGGTCCTTGCGGTCGCGCGGGTACATGAAGACACCTCCGCGCATGAGGATGCGGTGCGTCTCGGCGACCAGGGAGGCAATCCAGCGCATGTTGAAATCGCGCCCCCGCGGCCCGCTCTGCCCCGCGAGGCACTCGTTCACGTAGCGCTTGATGGCCGGCTCCCAGTGCCGGGAGTTGGAGGCGTTGATGGCGAACTCGGCAGTTTCCTCCGGGATGCGCAGGTTCGGATGGGTGAGCATGAACTCGCCGATCTCGCGATCCAGCGTGAAGCCATTCACACCGCAGCCGGTGGTGAGCACCAGCATCGTGGCCGGGCCATATATGGCATACCCGGCGCAGACCTGTTGCGCACCACGCTGCAGGAAATCCGCTTCCGTCGGCTCGCAGACACCTTCCGGGCAGCGGAGCACCGAGAAGATGCTACCCACCGAAACATTGACATCAATGTTCGACGAGCCATCGAGCGGATCGAACAGCAACAGATATTTTCCACGTGGATACTCCCCGGGGATGCAATAGGGGGTCTCCCGCTCCTCCGAGAGCATCCCCGCAAGCTGACCGCCCCACTCATTGGTGCGTACGAAAATGTCGTTCGCCATGACGTCGAGCTTCATCTGGGCCTCGCCCTGCACGTTGGTCGTGCCGGCCTCGCCCAGGGCGTTGGCCAACTCGCCCTTGCCGATGAGCGTGGCGATGCGTTTGCACGCGAGGCGCACATCGTTGATCAACGCGGTAAAGCTGCCCGTCGCGCTGCCGCTCTGGGTGGCGTTCACACGCCGCTGTTCCTCGATGAGGAACCGTGTCAGCGTCATGGTGTTTGTTGTTTTGTTGGCGCTCGTCATCTGGCGCTCTCCCGTGAATCCGCGTCCGGACCCGGCGGGTCCGAGAAGACGCGGCTCGCCTTGATATCGTCCACCTCCAGGGTCATGAGATCGTCCCGGGAGACGCGGCTGCGGTCGGTGCGACCGAGTAGACGGCTCGCCTGCCGCAGGCGAGCGCGATCCAGAGCGTTGCGGATCGACCGTGCGTTTGCGAAGTGCGGCCGCGCTTTGCGCCGGGCGACATACTCACGAAACACCGCGTCGGCCGGTTCGCTGAGGCGGTACTGCATGCGCTCGAGCATGAGCCGGCCGATCGCCACCAACTCATCCGCCGTGTAGTCGGGAAAATCGATGTGATGCGCGATCCGGGACGACATGCCGGGATTGCTGCGGAAGAAGGTATCCATCCGATCCTTGTAGCCCGCGAGGATCACCACCAGGTCGTCGCGTTGGTTTTCCATCACCTGCAGGAGGATCTCGATCGCCTCCTGGCCGTAGTCGCGCTCGTTCTCCGGCCGATAGAGGTAGTAGGCCTCGTCAATGAACAACACGCCGCCCATCGCGCGCTTGAGCACTTCGCGGGTCTTCGGAGCGGTGTGGCCGATGTATTGCCCGACCAGGTCATCGCGAGTGACGGCCGTCAGGTGCCCTTTCCGCACGTAGCCCAGACTGTGAAGAATCTGCGCCATCCGCAGGGCGACGGTTGTTTTGCCCGTCCCGGGATTCCCCGTGAAAGACATGTGCAACGACGGTGGTCCCGCGGAGAGGCCGTTGTTGCGACGGAGCCGGTCTATCAGCAGCAGGGCGGCGATGTCACGGATGCGGCTCTTGACCGGAACGAGACCCACCAGGTCGCGCTCGAGCTCATCGAGAACCTCGCCGACGTGAGAATCCCGGTAGGCGGCCTCGAGATCGAGCGCCGCCGGGTTACCATTGGCTTCCCGTTGGTTGAGCGATGCATTCATGCGCGCGTGCCCCTCCACCCGCTTATGCGTGGCCTATGTCAATAACGCTCGCCCTCGGGGCGATCCACTGCGTAGGCATGGGTCGTGTAACGCACCGAGCGCCCCGCCACCTCCTGCCGCTCCAGCCGGAAGCCCGGCTCCTTCGCCGGCCGATTGACAATGAATGACAGGCGCAGCGATTCGCGGCCGTGCGTCGAGTCGAACGCGTTGATCTTGATGTAGTGGTCCGGGAAGGTCTGCCGGCAAGCACGCAGCTCTGTCAGAACGCCGGCAGCATCCCGGATGTCGAACATCGGCACCCCAAACATCTCCCAGTACGAGTTACGCGGGTGGGGATCGTCCGTGTACTCGAGCGCCACCGCCCAACCGTTACCGAGGCAATACTCCACCTGGCTGCGGATCTGCTCGTCCGTCAGGTCGGGGAGAAATGAAAACGTACCTTGTGTCAGTTTGCGAGCCCCCGTCCCTGCGGCTCGCCCTTCGGGCCGGCTTGCGCCGTCCAAAATCGTTCCAGACGATTTTGTCATCTGTCGCTCTCCTCTGTTTGGTCAGGCCGCGGCCGTCGCCGTGGGCACGAAGTCCGGCGTGTCGGTGCTCTCGTAGTTGAACGTGATCTCACCCCAGACATCGAGCGCGGCTTTCAGCGGCGCGCAATGCCTGGCGGCCTTGACGAGAATGTCAGGACCTTCGTTCCAGATATCCCGCCCTTCGTTGCGAGCCAACACCATCGCCTCCAGAGCAACCCGATTGGCCTCTGCGCCTGCAGCGATGCCCATGGGATGTCCGATGGTGCCGCCGCCAAATTGAAGAACCACGTCCTCACCGAGGTAGTGGAGCAACTGATGCATCTGTCCAGCATGAATACCTCCCGAGGCCACCGGCATCACACCATGCAATCCCGCCCAATCCTGGTCGAAGAAGATGCCTCGTTGTAAATCGACCGGGTTGTGTCCCTCCCGGAGCACGTTGTAGAAGCCTTGTACCGAATTTGGATCGCCCTCGAGCTTGCCCACCACCGTGCCTGCGTGGATGTGGTCGACGCCAGCGAGGCGCATCCACTTCGATATCACGCGGAAAGACACGCCGTGATTTTTCTGCCGCGTGTAAGTCGAGTGCCCCGCGCGGTGCAGGTGCAAAATCATGTCGTTGCGGCGCGCCCAGTTGGACATCGACTGGATGGCGGTGTAGCCGATGACCAGGTCGATCATCACAATAACCGAGCCCAACTCCTTGGCGAACTCGGCGCGCTCGTACATAGCCTCCATGGTTCCGGCGGTGACATTGAGATAGGTGCCCTTCACCTCGCCCGTCGCGGCCTGGGCCTTGTTGACCGCTTCCATGCAATACAGGAAGCGGTCGCGCCAGTGCATGAAAGGTTGGGAGTTGATGTTCTCATCGTCCTTGGTGAAGTCGAGGCCGCCCTTCAACGCCTCGTACACCACGCGACCATAGTTCTTGCTGGACAGGCCCAGCTTGGGCTTCACGGTCGCCCCCAGCAGGGGCCGGCCGAACTTGTCCAGGCGCTCGCGCTCGACGACGATGCCGGTCGCGGGACCGTTGAAAGTCTTCACATAAGCCGCCGGGAAGCGCATGTCCTCCAGGCGCAGGGCCCGCAGCGGCTTGAAGCCGAACACGTTGCCGATGATCGAGGCGGTCAGGTTGGCGATGGAGCCGGGCTCGAACAGGTTCAGGTCATACGCGATGTAGGCGAAATACTGCCCCGGAGAGCCGGGCACCGGGTCGACCCGGTAGGCCTTGGCGCGATAACGATCGCAGGCGGTCAGGCGGTCGGTCCACACCACCGTCCAGGTGGCCGTGGAGGACTCCCCGGCCACCGCGGCCGCGGCCTCTTCCGGCTCAACGCCTTCCTGGGGGGTGATGCGGAACAGGGCCAGGACGTCGGTGTCCTTCGGCACATACTCGGGGTTCCAATATCCCATCTGGGCGTACTTGAGCACCCCGGCCTTGTACCGTGCGGCACCGGTCTTGGCGGTCTTGCGCTCGTCGGTGACTTGCATCGCCTCATCCCCTTCGCTTGCGCGGCATTGCTTGGTGTGTGGTGCGATCATTGCCGCTTGCTTCTCATTAGGTCTAGTTAGATATTATTCGCCTCTGCATAAGAAGCTCTTATCATGCGTAATCTGACGTTGCGGCAGTTGCGGGTCTTCGCTGCGGTGGCCCGCAATCTCTCGTTCACGCGGGCGGCCCGCGAGCTGCATCTCACGCAACCGGCCGTATCGCAGCAGGTGAAGCTCCTCGAGGAGGAAGTCGGGCTGCCGCTGTTCGAGCAGATCGGGCGCAAAGTGCACCTCGCGCCGGCCGGCGTCGAATTGCTGCGCTACACCGAGCAGGCCATCGAGCTGCTGCGCCAGGCCGGCGAGTCCCTGGCGGCGATGCGCGGCCTGAAGCGTGGAGTGTTGAAGTTAGGTGCGGTCAGCACCGCGAAGTACTTCGCGCCCTCGCTGCTGTCGGCATTCAAGCCGGCCTACCCGGAAGTGACGATCAAGTTCGCCGTCGGCAACCGGGAGGAGATCATCCAACAGCTCGCCGCCAACGAGATCGACCTGGTGATCATGGGCCGACCGCCGCGCGAGCTGGAAACGGTGGCCGAGCCCTTCGCCAAACATCCGCTGGTGCTGATCGCTTCCCCGAGGCATCCGCTCGCGAACAAGCGCCGCATCAAGTTGAGCCAGCTCGCGACGGAAAGCCTGCTCATCCGCGAGGAAGGCTCTGGCACCCGCGCTTCCATGGAACGAGTCTTCCGCGAACGCGGCGTTCCGATCCAGGTCTCGATGGAAGTGAGCAGCAACGAGACCATCAAGCAGGCCGTCATGGCCGATATGGGCATCAGCTTCATCTCCTCTCACACGGTAGGGCTCGAGCTCGCGGCCCGGAAACTCGTCGTTCTGGATGTCGTGGGCCTCCCCATCGTCCGCGACTGGTATGTGATCCACCTGCGCGACAAGCGGCTGGCACCGATTCCGGCGGCGTTCCGCACCTTCCTGCTCGAGCATGGAGCGCGCATCATCCACTCGGCGGTAGAGAGCTCGCCGCCTTTGCGTCCACCTCGCGCCTGAGGAAAGAAAATGAAGGTCGTAATCGCTCTGATCGTGTTGTGTGTCGCGCTGTGTGACACACGGTCGGCGCTGGCTTCCACCCATGAGCTCGAGGTCGCGGGCACGCGGATCAGAGTCGAGGTCGAGGATGGCGCTTTTCGGGGTGGTGCCCACCCCATCGTCGAGTGGGTCACGCGCTCGGCGCAGATTGTTGCGCATTATTACAATCGTTTCCCAACTTCGAGTCTGCGCCTGCGGGTGATTGCCGCGGATGGCGACGGTGTTCGCAGTGGCAAAACGTGGGGCTACAACGGCGGCTTTATCCGGATACAGGTTGGACGGGAGGTCACCGCGGAGCAGTTGCATAACGACTGGGTACTGGTGCACGAGATGACACACCTGGCGCTACCGGACGTTGGCGACGATCACGACTGGCTATCCGAGGGACTGGCGGTTTACGTGGAAGGTGTAGCAAGGGTTCAAGCCGGCAACCGCACCCAGCTGGATGTCTGGTCCGAGGAGCTGCACTCGATGCCCCGCGGATTACCCCAGCCGGGTGACCGTGGCCTCGACCACACCCATACCTGGGGTCGCACTTACTGGGGTGGTGCCATGTTCTGCCTGTTGGCCGATGTCGAAATTCATCGCCGCACGCAGAACCGGTTCGGCTTGCAGGATGCTGTGCGAGCCATCGCTCGCGAGAGCGGTGGCCTGGGCACCGACTGGCCGATCGAGCGCGTGTTCAAGACTGGTGACGCGGCCGTCGGCGTGCCGGTCCTCGAAGATCTGTACGCGCAGATGAAGGACACGCCGGTCACCCCCGATCTCATGGATTTGTGGCGCAAGTTGGGAGTGGAGCCGGAGGGCTCGTCCGTACGCCTCACCGAAGACGCGCCGTGGAGCCCGGTCCGTCAGTCGATCATGCGATCCCGTGCGGAGCTCATTCCGGCGAAAAGAACGTCGTCATCGCCGCCGTAATTCCCAGAACGACGACAATGAGCCCGTATTCCGCGAGGACCATGCCGCGCAATACACGGCCGGCCGACAGATCACTGCCTCCCAACGCCGGCCCATAACGCCACTTGTTGAATGCCGCGAGCCCCAACAGCAGGACGAACAGGGCACCCTTCGCCATCACGAGCTCGCCATACGGTTGCTTCAGCACGGCAACGCTGGGTAACAGCAGCACCGCCATGGCCACTCCCGCCACCAGGATCAAGGGAACCAACCAGGACGCGGCCGCCGAAAAGAGCGCCACCACGTGCACCGCCCGGTCCCGTGACTCCCGCAGAGTCACCAGGTAAAGAGGCCCCAGCGAGCCGAACCAGAACGCAGCAATCAACAGGTGAGCCAACAGTAGCGGCGCGAGCAGCCAGCGCCAGGAACTGGTGGAGGTATGACCCGTCAAAGTAAATGACACCGCCACCAGCACGGCGCCGGTGACTCCCGCGATCGTAAACCCGCGTGAGGACAGACGCTTCAGCCAGTAAGACGGCGACATCACGGTAGACGCTTTGAAAAAGCGGTCCGCGGTGACTCGGACGGACGTCGTCTGCATGCCGGCAATGACGAGAAGCAATCCCAGCTCGCGGACGGAAAAGGCTCCGCCAGTCGACGAAGTCCAGGCCATGTTCTGCAGTGAGCTGTCAAACATGCCGGACAGGTCGCCCGCCATGCGCGCGGCCTCGAGGAGGTAGTGCCCGGCCGTTACAAGGAGAGCGGCGATTGCCGTTCCCCGCGCCAACGAACGCACACTGGCCAATGAGATCGTCAGCGCGGGCCCGAATGCGGCCGCAAAGAAGACTGTTCCGGCCGCCTGCAGTTGCAGCACGAAGCTCAACGCACGCAGTACGACCGACAGAATGTCGACCAACGTCACCGCGAACCCGGGACCGTGAAGTGGATCTGTCCGGGGAGAACGTGACCATCGTCGCCGACAACACGCCAGCTCAACACGTAAGAGCCCGCCTCCAGTTGCGGCACGGGAACCGAAATCTCCTGCGCCGGAGCGGTGGCCAGACCCGTCACCTTTTGTTTCGGACCATCCCCTTTCTGCAGCCAGCAGGCCGTCAGTCGAGCGGGCTCGGAAAAGGTCAGGACCACATTCCCCGGGGTGGCACCGAGCACGCCTCCATCCGCGGGAACCGCCTTTTTAAGTTGTGCGTGAGCCAGTACCGTGGTCGCGACCAAGCTCAATAAAAGTCCGCCCGGGATCTTCCAATGGGTCATTCGTGTTCTCCGTTATGAAGCGCCAATGTTAAAACCAGATGCGCAGACCTGCGATGAGCTCCAGCTCGTCACTGCCTTCGCCGGCCGCATGGGCCAGCTCGGCCGTTCCGCCGAAGCGTTTGAACCACCCCACCCCGACATACGGCGCCAGTTCGCGTCGGACCTCGTATCGTAAGCGCAGACTGAGCTCGATGTCCGACAGGCCCGAGCCCAGTTGACGGGCGGGATCAGCTTTGCTGTAGAAATTGGCTTCGCCGTAGGGTTGCAGGATGAGTCGCTGCGTCAACAGGAGGTCGTAGTCCGCCTTCAGCCGGGCAGCGGCGCGGCCGGCGGTGCCGACATAAACCGTCGCTTCGACGTCGAGCCAGTACGGCGCCAGGCCCTGCACGCCCAGTGCAAGCCAGGTCCGCGCCGGACCTTTACCGAAGTCCTGACGAATGCCGGCCTGGGCGTCCCACCAGCGGGCGACGACGTGATCGAGCAGGAGATCGGTGGAAGCGTTCAGGGTGGTCCCTGTAATTCGCTCGCCCTCGGTTTTGATCCAGAGTTTGTTGTAGTCACCGCCATACCAGCCTTGTGCATCCCAGGTAACAGCGGCGCCCTCGCGGGCGTCACGCCATTCGAGCTGGTCGAGCATGACTTTGCCGAAGCGATGGGTATCGTCCATTTGCATCATCGAGACCATGTCTTTGTAGGACATGTTGCCCATGATCTCCTGCGGCGGATCCGGAGGAACGTGGTCTGCGGATTCCGCGTAGGCGGCAGCGGATAGCAAAAGCAAGGCTACGGATACAACATGCCTCATTGCTGCTGTCCCCTGGTGTCCGGCGTCGGCGGGTCCACATGGACCTCGCGAAACATCCCGGCCTCCATGTGATACAGCAGATGGCAGTGATAGGCCCAATGGCCGATGGCGTCCGCCGTGACGAGATAACTCAGGCGTTGGGAAGGCTGCACGTTGATGGTGTGTTTGCGAAACCGCACCTCGCCGTCCGGTCCTTGCACCTCGCCCCACATGCCGTGCAGGTGAATGGGGTGATTCATCATGCTGTCGTTGATGAGCACCAGGCGCAGACGCTCGCCGTAGTTGAACTGCAGAGGCTCACTTTCGGAGAACTTGCGTCCATTGAAGGACCAGACAAATCGCTCCATGTGGCCCGTCAGATGCAGGACGATTTCCCGGGAGGCGGGCCGGGAGTCGAGGGGAGGCGCGAGCGTGCGTAGGTCCGCGTAAGTCAGAACACGCCGCCCGTTGTCACGCAAGCCAACTCCCGGATCATCGAGATCCCGACGTGAATCGGGTGCGACGGAATCCACCATCGGACCCATCGAGCTATCGTGGCCCATTCCCATGTCCGCCATCGTCAGCAGTGGCCGGGCATCCATCGCCGGCACTTCACTCTCGAGTCCCTGGCGCGGCGTCAGCGTGCCACGCGCATAACCCGACCGATCGATTGATTGCGCGAAAATCGTGTAGGCACGCTCCTCTGGAGGTGTGACGATGACGTCGTACACCTCCCCTGCCCCGATCCGCAGCTCGTCCACGGTCACCGCGTCGATGTCCGGCCCGTCCGCCGCGACGACATCCAACTTCAATCCGGGGATACGGACGTCAAAAAAGCTCATGGAGGAACCGTTGATCAGACGCAGCCTCACCCGCTCGCCCGGCTCGAAGAGCCCGGTCCAGTTACCGGCAGGCGTGACGCCATTCATCAAGTAGGTGTAGGTGTATCCGGACACGTCGGCGAGATCGGTGCGGTTCATGCGCATCTCGCCCCACATGCGCCGCTCGTCCACGGCGGACTTCCAGCCCTGCTTGCGGATCGAGTCGAAGAAGTCGCCGAGAGTCTGCTGGCCGTGGTTGTAGTACCCGCTTTGTAACTTCAGCAGCCGATAGATGTGCTCGGGATCCGTATCGGACCAGTCCGAGAGCAGCACGACGTGCTCACGCTCCGCGGCGTGCCGCTCGCCGTCGCGCGGCTGGATCACAATCGGTCCGTAGAGTCCGACCTGCTCCTGGAAGCGCGAGTGACTGTGATACCAGTAGGTGCCGGATTGATTCACCCGGAAGCGGTAAACGAAGGTCTCGCCGGCCGGGATGCCCGCGAAACTCAGTCCTGGAACGCCGTCCATGTCGGCAGGAACGATGACTCCATGCCAGTGGATTGAAGTGGGCACCGTGAGGTGGTTGGTAACGCGAACGGTGATGGTCTCCCCTTCGGGCCAGACCAGCAGCGGGCCCGGAACCTGGCCGTTTACCGCAACGGCGGTACGGCGGTTGCCGGTGAAGTTGACCTCGACGGACCTGACATCCAGGTCGTACTCGGTACTGGGCTTCGGGACGCCAGGCTTGCGCGAGGACGCGCTTGTGAGCGCCCAACCGGTTGCTATTCCACCTGAAGAAGATAGCGCGGCGGTGGCGAGCGCCCCCGACAGGCCGCGCACGAAACGCCTGCGCGTAATGCTAGAGGGGACCGGCGCGACAGCCGGCCCGAAACGGGTTTTTTCCATCGTACTCTCAGACTCGACGACAAAAGGTGTGTATGGCCGGCATTCGGCGGCCGGCTCGTCGCAGTCAGGAGGCTATGGGAGGTCGGAAGTGTGTGTCAGTCGGGGCGCTGGTGGAGCGCGTGGCTGCGGCAGGGAGCACGAGCGAGGCTTCCGGAGTCACCCTTGCAATCGGGAGATCGAACGCAAGGGGCAGGCTGCCGCAGTGACCTTGGCAGCCCGACGTCTTGCAGCAATCGTGCTGCGTAGCCGGCGGGTGGTGAGGTGCGTGACCCGGGCACTCGGCGTGCGAGTCCGCGCCTTGCGTAGCCGCGCTCGCGACGTTCGCCTGCAGTCCAACCGCCAGCTGAAAAGCCAGAAGTGTGAAAACAAGGCGGGCGAGTGATAGTAGACGCACCCGCGCAGACTACCGATGCTATTCGATCAGTGCAAATGCGGCTTCGGCTGTCCCTCCGCGCCTTGCGTGCCCTGCGCGTCCGCGCCGCCCACCGTCGGCGGCTCGAGCCACGGCTTCAACACCACTTTGACGCAACTGTCTTCCTTGTCGCGAAACATCCGGAAGGCATTCGGGGCCTCCGAGAGCGGCAAGGTGTGCGTGATGATGAAACTCGGATCGATCTTGCCGGTCTCGATGAGCTCCAGCAACGGGCCGAGATAGCGCTGCACATGGGTCTGGCCCGATTTGACCGTGAGCGCACGGTTCACGATCGAGCCGAACAGGACCTTGTCGATGAAACCGCCATAGACGGCGGGAATGGAGACAGTGCCGCCGTTGCGGCAGGCTTTCAGCGCCTGCCGCAATGACGGTGGCCGATCCGATTCGAGCATCATGGCTTGCTTGACGCGGTCGTAGGCGCCAAAGACGCCATGCGAGTGTCCCTCGAGGCCGACCGCATCGATGCAGGCATCCGGCCCGCGACCACCCGTCATGTCGGCCAGGACCTCGAGCACATCGACTCGCTCATAGTCGAGCGCCTCGGCGCCCGCCTCGGTCGCTTTGCGCAGGCGCTCGGGAAAGCGGTCGATGGCAATCACGCGCCCGGCGCCCAGCAGCAAGGCGCTCTTGATCGAAAACAGTCCCACGGGACCACAGCCCCAGACCGCCACCGTGTCGCCCTGTTGGATGTTGCACTGTTCGGCCGCCATGTAGCCCGTGGGGAAGACATCGGACAAAAACAACACCTGCTCGTCGGTCAGGCTATGCGGCACCTTGATGGGCCCGACATCCGCGAACGGGATCCGCGCAAACTGGGCCTGGCCACCCGCATAGCCACCCAGCAAGTGCGAATAGCCGAACAGGCCCGCGGGCGAATGGCCCCAGAGGCGTTCCGCCGCCCACGCATTGGGATTGGAGTTCTCGCAGAGGGAGAACTGGCGCTGCTGACAGAAGAAGCAACCACCGCAAGCGATGGGAAAAGGGTTCACCACCCGGTCGCCGACTTTCAGGTTCTGCACTCCGGAGCCGACTTCGACGACCTCGCCCATGAACTCGTGACCGATGATGTCCCCGGCGAGCATTCCGGGGATGTAGCCGCCGTAGATGTGCAGATCGGAGCCACAGATCGCGGTGGACGTGATGCGGATGATCGCATCGCGGGGATTCAAGATGCGCGGCTCGGGTACATCCTCCACGCGCAGCTTCTCTTTGCCGTACCAGACATTCGCTTTCATCGTATGCTCCGGTTCAATTGCTGCTGGTCAGGCGCCAGCGGCGCACAGCTCGACCCACCAGGGTGCGGCGGCCCGTGGGCTGGCCGTTGGTTGTGGCGATTTCGCCTGTTTCCAACAATTGTTTGAAGCGACGCAGATCCTCCTGGACCTGGGTCTGCGGATCCTGCCGCAACAACCTGGCGAGGGCGGCGGTCAGACGGCCACCTACCGGCCGGTAGTGGACACTGAGTCTCACTATCGTACCGCGGCCACGTGGAGCAGCTTCGAATAGAACGGAGCCTGCGTTCGGGACCTCCGCGCCGGTGAGCGTGCGCCACGCGAGAGCCGCTCCCGGCCGATCCTCCGTAATCTCGCAGTCCCACTCCTGGGCGATGGGCGAGTTGCCTTTTGCAACCCAATGGAAACGGCGGTCGTCCAACTGCCTGGCGGACTCGAGGTTGCTCATGAAGCGCGGCAGATTCTCGGTGTTGCGCCAGAACTGATAGCACTCATCGGGGGACTTGATGGTCGCGATACTGGTTTCAAAGTACAGGTCGGTGGGTGCGGCAACGCCCGATACGAGGGGATGGTCTGCGTGCCTGGTGAGATGAGCAGCCGCCACGGCATCGACAGCCAGAACACCCGCTACCGCCGCGAATGAAAAGGCAGCCCGGCCGCGGCCGGGACCGCTGCGGCTCACCGCGGTGCCCAACACCGCCAGGTCGATCACATCGCCAACCACTCGCGACCACAGCCAGGGGGCGGGATTGCGTTGCGTCAGGATTCCGATTCCAGTCGCGAGCTCGCGGACACCTACGCTCCGTGCCACTCCTCTACGTCCCGTACCCGTGATCGCGCCGATAGCGTTGGGTGCCAGGATAGCAGCGGCACCGAGAGCGACGCTGAACCAGCCAAGTCCTTGCGCGAGGCTTCTCGCATCTACACGCGGGTTCTGCGCGCGGCGCCCGTAATGCCGGTGGGCGGCACGGTTCTGGGAGCGAGTGTCGGATCCGTCCCCACCCGTTTGGTATGAAGGCCTCTGTCCGAGGCCTGGCTGTACGGATTCGGTTGACATCGTCTCCTCCGGATGCGACTTCGAGGGCGCCGCGATGGCGACACCTTCGAATCAATCCGGAAGAGACGTGTGGGTTCCGTGCGAGTTAGTACGAACCGGTGCGGCGCTGCCGGGGGCCCTGACGCTGGCCGGAGTTCCCGTTGCCGGAGTTCCCGCCGGGGCGGCTGTGTCCGTAGCCATGGCCGTGGCTTTGGTTGTGGCCGTGCGAGCGGCGCTGGTCGTGGTTGTGCGAGTGGCGTTGCTCGTTGCCGTGTACGGGCTGCCGGTCATTGCCGCCACCCGTGTGGCGTTGCTGATCGCCGTGGCCATTGCGCTGATCGTTGCCGTTCACGTCACCGTGCGCGCGGCGCGCATGGCCCTGGCCCTGCCCGTGCGCGTTACCGCGCCCGTTGCCATGACCGTGCTCGCGGCCACCGCGACCCCCGCCATTGCGCGATCCGCCGCGGTGATCCCCACGATGATCGCTGCGCTCACCTCGACTGTCGCTCGATCCGGCGGGCGACGCCTTGACCGGATACTCCGGCAACTGCGCAACCGGCAGCGAGCGACGCAACAGCCGCTCGATGTCCCGCAATAGCGGCCCTTCATCCGGCGCAACCAACGATACCGCTGAGCCCGTGCCACCAGCACGCGCCGTACGACCGATACGGTGGACGTAGTCCTCCGGTACGTTCGGCAACTCGTAATTCACGACGTGCGGCAGCTCCTTGATATCGAGCCCGCGCGCAGCGACCTCGGTCGCCACCAAGGCCGTCACCTTATTGTCCTTGAAGTCGGCCAGGGCGCGCACGCGAGCCCCCTGGCTCTTGTTGCCATGAATCGCGGCCGAGCGGATGCCAGAGCCTTCGAGCTGCTGCGCGAGTCGGTTGGCGCCGTGCTTCGTGCGGGTGAACACCAGCACCTGGTGCCAGTTGCCGCTATCGATGAGGTGCGCGAGCAAGTGACGCTTGTGGTCCTTCGACACACGGTAGACCGTTTGCTCCACACGATCGGCGGTCGCGTTACGCGGTGCGACCTCAACCGTCACGGGATTGCGCAGAAAACGATTCGCGAGCTCGCGGATCTCCTCCGAGTACGTCGCGGAGAACATCAGGTTCTGACGCTGCGGCGGCAGTAGTTTCAACACCTGCCGGATAGCGCGAATGAAGCCCATATCGAGCATGCGATCGGCTTCATCGAGCACGAAATAACGCACCTCGCGCAGATCCACGGCGCGCTGCTCGGCAAGATCCAACAGCCGGCCGGGCGTTGCAATCAACAGGTCGCAACCGGAGCGCATGGCATCGATCTGCGGGTTGATGCTGACCCCACCGAACACGACGGCGGTGCGGACACTGACATACTTGCCGTAGTTGCGCGCGCTCTCCGCCACCTGGGCAGCGAGCTCACGGGTCGGCGTGAGGACGAGGGCGCGAGGCGAGCGACCGCTGGAAGACTCTGCCGTGAGCCGTTGGAGTATCGGCAGGACGAAAGCCGCGGTTTTCCCGGTGCCCGTCTGGGCGCCGGCGATCAGATCGCGGCCGGAAAGAACAGCCGGAATAGCCTGGGATTGAATCGGGCTGGGCGTGGTATAGCCCTTTTCGGACACAGCACGCAATAACTCGGGCTTGAGCCCGAGAAGTTCGAATGACATCAAAACCTCTTTGTCTGGAGCTCGCACAACAGCACTGCTGCGGCGGTCAGAGGCGAGGCAAGGGTGAGCGGGAAAATCGAAGTGCGTCGGGAGGGACAGACCGCGATGGGAACGAGTGCTGACCGCGCACCCGATTGAGCGTGCGTACTGTACAGTGTCCGCCTCCCGCAGTCCAATCCACGCAAGCGCTCCATGGCTCTCATCACACTTCTGGATGCCCACCTCGCCTTTGGCGACCGCCCTCTTCTGGATGGAGCGCAGCTCGCCGTCGAAACCGGCGAGCGACTCGGTCTGATCGGTCGCAACGGCACCGGCAAGTCATCGCTGCTACGCATCATTGCGGGACTCGCCAATCTCGACGACGGCGAGTTGCAAGCCCAGCGCGCAATCCGAATTGCTTTCGTCGAGCAGGAGCCCGAGCTGCCCGCGGCCGACACGCTGCGTGAGAGCCTGTTGCTGCGAGCGAGCACCGCGAAAGGCACCAATGGTGTTCTCTACAGTGAGCTCCACGCCGATGAGCGTGAGCGCTGGCGCATGGAATCGCGCCTCACCGAATTCCTCCACCGTTTCGACCTCGACGAAAGCCGGTCTCCCGCCACGAGCTCCGGAGGCGAGCGCAAGCGCGCGGCACTGGCGTTGGCGCTGACCCTTCAACCCGACCTTCTGCTGCTGGACGAGCCCACCAACCACCTCGACATTCAAGGCATCGAGCGCCTCGAAGAGCTCATGTTGAAAGTCCCGGCCTCGATGGTCATCACGCACGACCGCGCCTTTCTCGATCGAACCACCAGCCGCATCATCGAGCTCGACCGCGGCATCCTGCGCTCCTACCCCGGCAATTTCGCGGCCTACGAAGAGCGCAAGGACCAGGAGATCGCGGCCGAGGAAGTCGTCCGCCGCCGCTTCGACAAGTTCTGGGCACAGGAGGAAGTCTGGATCCGCAAGGGCGTCGAGGCTCGCCGCACACGCAATGAAGGCCGCGTAAAACGCCTCGAGCGCCTCCGCGTCGAGCGCACCGAGCGCCTCGATCGCCTCGGGCACGTCAAAATCAATCTCGACGCCGGCGAACGCTCCGGCCAACTCGTCGCCGAGCTCACCGACGTCACCAAGCGCTTCGGCGACCGCACCGTCGTCGGCAACCTGTCGACCCGGATCATGCGCGGCGACCGCATCGGCCTCATCGGCCCCAACGGCGCCGGCAAATCCACCCTGATCCGCCTGATCCTCGGCACCCTCGAGCCCGACTCCGGCACGGTCAAACTCGGCACCAACCTCCAGGTGGCCTACTTCGACCAACTCCGCGCCCAACTCGACCCCGAAGCCACGGTCGCCGAAACCATCAGCCCCGGCTCCGACTGGGTCGAAATCGGCACTGAACGCAAACACGTGATGAGCTACCTCGGCGACTTCCTCTTCCCGAGCCAGCGTGCCAAGTCTCCCGTCAAAATGCTCTCCGGCGGCGAACGCAACCGCCTCCTGTTAGCCCGCCTCTTCGCCCGCTCGGCCAACCTGGTCGTCCTGGACGAGCCGACCAACGACCTCGACATCGAATCGTTAGAGCTGCTGGAGCAAAAACTCCAGGACTACTCCGGCACATTGCTCCTCGTCAGCCACGATCGCCGCTTCCTCGACAACGTCGTCACCCAAACCCTGGCCTCCGAAGGCAACGGCCACTGGCACGAATACGTCGGCGGCTACACCGACTGGCTGCGCCAGCGCCCCAAAACGTCCTCCGCTTCCGCGCCGAAGCCCGCGGCTCCGAAATCGCCCTCCGCTGCCGCACCCCCGCCGGCAGCCAAGCCACGCACCAAACTCAGCTACAAAGACCAGCGCGAGCTCGACGCCCTCCCGCAGGAGATAGAGGCGCTCGAACGTGAGCAAGCGGATCTCACAGCTCGCATGAGCACCCCCGACTACCACCGCCAAGACGGCGGCCAGCAGCTCCGCAGCGACAGCAAGCGCCTCGAAGAAATCGAGTCGCTACTCCTCACGAAATACGCGCGCTGGGAAGCACTCGAGGAGCTTCGCGGCCGCGTCGCGTAGTTCGCGGTGCGCGCCGACGGCGGCGAGCGCGATGCGCAATGTGGCGAACGGCGAAAAGTTGCGAGCCCTCGGGGCGAGGCTGCGAGCACGAGGGGGCTCCTTCCGGGGGCTTGCGCGGCAGGGAGCCGCGCCAGAGCCTCCAGGGATTGCGCAGCCCAGCGAGCATCGCGAGCGGGGCGCAGCCGGATTCACGGCGTCCCCCGGAAGGAGCCCCCTCGTGCTCACGGCCTCGCGCTCGCAGCCGCCTTAGCGGGGAGCACCCCGTGTGCCCCCCCCGCAACCCAATGATTCCCCCTCAAATTGTTAAAAAGTTACGCCCCGCAGCACCGCACTTCCCAAATATGTCGGGTACGCCCGACACCCGCGTATCGCAACGATTGCGGTGGTCATAATCCTGGGCGAAGATGCCCGGAACCAAAGCGCCACCAATGCGGTCCTTAACCCGGCACAGCACAGGCGTCGCTTCCAAGTTCCGACAGGGATTCACATGTCTCAGAAGATGATGCGTTTCACGGCCCCCGGTGGCGTCCTCCTGGCCGTCTGCGCCGCACTAGCCGGCTGCTCGTCCCGTACGAACGTCTCGGCCACCGGTGCCACCCCCGCGCAATTCACGCACGTCTTCATCACCGCACAAGCGGTATGGTTCAACACGAACAAGGGCGCCACCCCGGCCGATGCCGGCTGGGCCAGATTCCAGCTCAAGACGCCCGTGACCGTCGACCTCGTGCAGCAGTCGAACGGCACCTTGGGTGAGATCGCGAACGATCTGCGCGTCGCCCCCGGAACCTACAACTCGATCCTGCTGCTGCCCGTGGACCCCGCTACCCCTACGACGACCTCCGCGACGGCCCTCGGCGCAACCTATAACCAGGAAGCCGACTACGCCGATGCCAGTGGCACTCACCCGGTCCAACTGACCATCCCGAACCCGGAAAAAGGAATCGTCGTCGCGGGCACGCTGAAAGTGCCAGTCGGCAAGGCCTCCACGACGAATGGGGTCGGTCTCCCCATCGGCTCGAGCAACAACTCGAACACGACCAACCAGGCGCAAACGCTCTTTGGCTCACCCACGACGGTCAACCCGACAACGACCTCGACCACGACGAATTCGACGACCAATAACACCACCACGGTGTCGTTCGGCGTGAACTTCGATGGGAACCGTGACCTGCACATGTTCACTTTCCCGGTCGGCACCACGACTTCGACCGGGGTTCTGCTGAGCTCGAGCCCGACCGCCACCGATCTGTCCAACACCGGCGGCATCAGCGGCACGCTGACTCTGACGAACATCACCAATGTCACGAGCAATCCGAGCATCGCCAATCCCAATTCCAGCCGGACCGCGATCGAGGCGAGCGCCGAGTTGCCCAGTGCGGACGGCACGCACTACGTGATCGTCGCCAGCGCTCCGGTGCAGAGCGACGGAACCTTCACCGTCTATCCGCTCCTATCGGCGGACTCGAAGAATCCGACAGCCTATGACCTGGTCATTCACGGGCCCAACATTGCGACCATCATCATCAAGAACGTGTCGGTGACCAAAACCACGCCGACGCTGACAGCGGCCGCTTCGACGACGGGCGCGGTAGCGACAACGACCGCGAGTGGCGCCGTGTCAGTCGGCACTCTCATTCCCTACTCCGCGGCGTCCTTTCCCGTGAGCCTCCCGTCCAATGTCGGAGCGACTTTGCCGCCGGGCGCGGCGCTCACGTTCTATCAGACCCTGGCAAACGACCTCCCGCACGCGATCGATGAGGTCGCCATCGATCCGGTCAACCATTCCCTGGTGACTCCGGAAGCCCTGGGGGGCAACACAATCTACTCAGGCACCTACGGCAGCAACGGCGGAACGATTACCCTGACAGCGTCGACGCCGGTGGAAAAGGCAGGCACCTATGATGTCGGGGCGACGGCACCGCTCTACACCGACAGCGCCCCCTCCACCGCGATCACCGTTTCCGGTCCCGCGTCGGCAATCGGAGGAAGTGGCGCGACCAGCAGCACCACTCCGGTAGCGCTCTCGGTAGTACCCACCTTGCAGCCGGCCAACGCAGCCGGCGTTGGCACCCTTACGGCCACGATCACCGATACCGCGGGAGATACCGCGGGGACGCTGCTGGTGAGCCACAATGGCGCGCTCATCGGGACAGTGGATCTCGCCTCAGCGTTGAAGACCGGGGGTATCGGTACGGTCACGGTTCCCGGATTGCCGACCGGCGAGCTGTACTACCTGTCGGCCATCCTGATAAATGCTTCGACGGGCTTCAGATACGTCTCCGTCGCCGCCCCGGTCAATCTCGGTGGGGGGGACGCAACAGCCGCGGTGACCATCAACTGATCCCGCCCGTCTCGATCCCATGGCTCCGGGCCCGGCGAACACGCTAGACTAGGCGTTTACATTATTTACTTGGTTCGCCGGTGGAACGTATTGCCGGCCGGGGTCTCTAATTGCAGTCGGTTAGGGCCCTCGGTCCCGGGAGCTACGTGAGCCCCATTCCCGAATAACAAGGGGGATACTTTGATGACAGATGTTCGCGCTCGCACCACGACGGGCGCACGGAACGGCTTGCGCTACCTGATTTACGGCTTCGGCCTGTTGCTCGCCCTCCTCGGCGCGAGTTGCGGTAGCAACATTTTTTCGGTCGGCACGGCGCTCGTCACCATCCATAGCAAGCCGGGGCGCTTTACCAGCTATGTGGTCATCCTCACCGACATCCAGCTCACGCGGCAGGACGGCAACGTCATAGAACTGCCCTTCCTCAACCAGCGCGTCGACCTGGCAAACATCGGGCCGAGCCTGAACCTGATGGGGGCTCCCCCGGTGGAGATCGGCACGTACGTCAGCGCCAGCCTCGTGTTCGACTATACGTCGGTGCCTCCGGTCATCACCGTCGATCAAGGTGGCACGGCATTGACTGCCGATAAGCTGTTGGACGAGGCCACGGGCGTGGCGCCGACCACGCAAACGATAACCGTGAAATTCGACCCCAGCCATCCATTCGTGGTCAATGACCAGAAGACTCAAGAGCTCAACTTCAACATCGACCTCGAAGCTTCCAATATCGTCGGCGCGCCGGACGCCAACAACGGCGTGACGGTCACCGTGAAGCCCATCTGGAACGTCACGGCCCAGCCGAACTACGACAGGCCGGTGTACGCCCGCGGCCTGTACGTGACCACCGATAAGAACAACAACAAGATCATCATGAACGTGCGCCCCCTCAAGGACATTATCGACAATCCGTTCGGCGCGATCTCCGTCAATGTGAACGATCAGACCTACTACAACGTCAATGGCGTGGCTTACACCGGTGCCGCCGGGCTGTCCGCGGTGGCGTCACTGCAGAACGTCTACGCGTATCTGCCGATCGCCGTCTATGGGCCACCCACCGGCAACCCGTTCAGCAACGAACAACAGGGAGTCGAGGCTTCTTTCGCGGCAACCCAGGTGTACGTCGGCACGAGTCTCGAAAGCACCATCGAGGACCAGGTCACCGGATTCATCTCGGCCGTCAACGGCACTACGCTGACCATGCAGAACGCGGCGCTCTTCGACCATGTCGGTAACCTCGGCTTCGCCAAGAGCTTACCGATCACGGTGGGTACTCACACCATCGTCAGCGTCGACGGCAACGGGAGCGTCACACCGTCCCTGAGCTCGGTTTCCGTCGGACAGGTCGTCACCGTGCTGGGTATCGCCACGGAACCCAACAATGCCAGTGCCGACTACACGCCGACGGCATTTGACGCCACCGCGACACAGCTTAGCGGAGCCCAGATCCGCCTGCAGAACTCGCAGCTGTTCGGCACCTTGAACTCGGGGACTGCCAACAGCGCGTCCCTGAACCTGGTAGCGCTCGGTCGGGTCGAGCCCACCAACGTCCAGTTTGCCGGCACCGGGACGAGCGGCGGTGCGGATGCAACTACCGCCAACTACGTCGTGGCCACGCCGACGGATCAGAGCGCAACGGCCGCGGGGACACTGTTGATGGTCGACGGTATGACGAATACCTTCGGCCAGGGCCCTCCCTACTTCAACGCGACCGCGGTCACCAGCACGATCCAGGCGCAGCTCGTCATCGAGTGGACCGCTACCGGCGGCAACAAAGGCGGTAGCCTCAGCCCCTTCACGAGCGCCGATGGGAACAGCATCGTGGTCAACCTGGCGGATGCGAATCTGAAGGCCTCCGACGGCAGCTTGGGCAACGCTTACGTCCAGACCGGCCCGGTGCCGATCCAGAACTCCAGCTACTACTCCAATCTGCTCGGGTCGAATCCACCACCGAATCCGACTCAGCTCACGATCGTCTACAACACGCAGGACCCGCAACACCCGCCGCTCTTCGCGGTGGGCAACCTGACGGCAGGTGCGTTACTCGAGTCGACGCCGTCCAGCTTCATCGCGGACTTCCAGACGATTTCGAAGAGCAACACCGTAGCGATCAGGAAACTGACCGCCTACGGCCAGTACGATCCAACTACAGGGACTTTCTCGGCCACCAACATCACCATCAACGCCTACCAGTAACGGAAGGAGGCTCGCATGCCCTGGAAGCGACGTCCCTTCAGTGGCGGCGACCTGTCGCGAGCGCTGAATATTGCGGACTTGCGTGCGGTAGCCCGGCGGCGGGTACCGCACTTCGTCTTCGAATACGTCGA
>Ga0268266_10002269_pt1 | contig 20890 bp, 15 predicted proteins | sample KBSS13metaG_FD_190356 | JGI IMG/M metagenome (GOLD analysis project Ga0268266, IMG submission 190356) | Switchgrass rhizosphere microbial communities from Kellogg Biological Station, Michigan, USA - KBS S1-3 metaG (SPAdes) (version 2) | ecosystem: Host-associated > Plants > Roots > Rhizosphere... | reverse complement strand
AGGTAGAACAACAAATTGGCGAAGAAGAAAAAGAACACGGCGGCAAGCCCGCGCATGAATGCCGCGTCAGACAGCAGCGCGAGATCGATCAACGGCATGCCGCCGCGGCGGGCGACTGCGCGTTCGAGCCGCAGGAACGCGGCGACAATGCCGACGCCTGCGGCCATCGCCAGCCACACCAGGGGTGACCAGTGCAGATCGTGACCGAACAGCAGCGGACCGATCAGGCACAGCAGGCCGAGAAACAGCACGATCGCCCCCGGAATATCCAGCCGCGTGCCGGCCCGGCGCTGAAAGCTCGGCATGATTTTCCAGGCCGCGGCGATGATGACGGCGCCGAAGGGCACATTGACGAAGAACACCGCACGCCAGCCGAGCCCCGCCAGATCGAGCGTGACCAGAAGGCCGCCGAGCAGGAAGCCGGCCGCGCCGGCGAGGCCGAGCACGATGCCGTAGATGCCGAAGGCGCGGGCCCGCGAGGCATCCGCAAACAGCAAATGAAGGGTGGCCAGCACCTGCGGCACCATCAGCGCCGCCGTTGCGCCCTGCGCCAGCCGTGCCGCGATCAGTTCCGGACCGGATTGCGCCAATCCACACCACAGCGAGGTGACGGTGAAGCCGGCGACGCCCGAGATGAACACGTTTCGCGCGCCGTAGATATCGCCGAGCCGCCCGCCGGTGACGACCAGCGTGGCATAGGCGATCAGGTAGATCGCGATCACCGCCTCTATCTGCGCGGCGCTCGCATGCAGCTCGGCCGCGATCGTCGGAATCGCGACGTTGACGATGAAGGCATCGACCCCGAACATGAATTGCGCCGCGACGACGGTCGCGAGCACCCACCAGCGGCGGGAGGTGTCGACGGGATTTGAGACGATCTGATGCATGGGAACGAGCCTCGTTCGGGATCTCTTGCATCGGATGATCTCAGGCGTCGGTCATGTCTGCGATTACCCCGGAGGTAATCGATCTCCCGCGCTCGTGAATGCAGCGCAGTGGCGTGCGACCAGATCGGCCTCTAGCCGAGGAGCTCACGCGGTCGAAGGCTTCAGCGATCCCGTCAGCGAGGCGCGCTGCGACAGCTCGATCCAGTTGCCGTCGGGATCGCGCACCATCGAAATCCGTGCGGTGCTGCCGAGCGTCACCGGCGCACGCGCCTCGCGGCCGCCGTGCGCCAGCACGTGAGCGTGCTCGCGATCGACCTCAAACACCTGAAACGTGATGTAGCGCCAGCCCTTGCCGGCGAAGGCGGCATCGTCGGGCGCATCGGCTGCTTGCTCGACGATCAGCACCGTGTCGCCCGCAAGGAAGGTCATTGCGCCATCGGCCGGTTCGCCCTGCGGCAATCCCAGCGCCTCGCCGTAGAAGCGGCGATGCGCCTCGACGTCGCGAACGCCAAGACGGATGCCGATGCGCTCGATTCCGAACATGCCCTTCGGCACCAGCACGACGCGGTTGCCATCCGGATCGGTCATCGGCTGCGGCGCCCCGATGCCGTCGCGCGCGATCAACAGCTCGCGATAGCCGGATGGCGGACTGTCGGGCAGCGGCTCATAGAGCTGGTTGATCTTCAGGATCGAGCCGCAGAGATCGTGACGGTGTTGCTTGTAGCCACGCCGGATCGGCTGGGTGTAGTCGAACGGCAGGCCGATCTCGTTCTGCCAGAACGCCAGCGCCGCCGGCGCGTTGTTGGTGGCAAAGCCGATGTCGATGCGGGGCTTGGCGAGTTTCATCTCGGCCTTTCAACAACAAGAGGGGGCGATTAATTCCGGCCGACGGTAAGACAGGCAACTCCGCGCGACAACCATGCGCTGGCGGCGGGCTTCTCAGGATTGCCTTGCCCCCGCCCACCCCGTAGGTTCGATGCCAAGCAATTCCCAGACAATAATAAATTCGGAGAGAAAACCCCATGGCACGCCTGAAATTCGGAGCATTTCTCGCCCCGCATCACCCGATCGGCGAGAATCCGCTGCTCCAGTTCCGCCGCGATCTCGACTTCGTCGAGCAGATCGACACGCTCGGCTATGACGAGTTCTGGTGCGGCGAGCATCACTCCTCAGGCTGGGAAATGATCGCTTCGCCGGAAATGTTCCTGGCGGCTGCGGGCGAACGGACCAAGCGCATCAAGCTCGGCACCGGCGTGGTCTCGCTGCCTTATCACCATCCCTACAATGTCGCGCAGCGCATGGTGCAGCTCGACTGGATGACCGGCGGCCGCGCCATCTTCGGTTCCGGACCGGGCGCACTGGCGTCTGACGCACACACGCTCGGCATCGACCCGATGACGCAGCGCGACCGCCAGGACGAGGCGATCGCGATCATCCGCCGCCTGTTCAAGGGCGAGCGCGTCACCGCCAAGAGTGACTGGTTCACCATGCAGGACGCCGCGCTGCAACTGTTGCCGTTGCAGGAGGACATGCCGTTCGTGGTGGCCTCGCAGATCTCGCCGTCGGGCATGACGCTCGCCGGCAAATACGGCATCGGCATCATCTCGCTCGGCTCGATGTCGACGCAGGGGCTGATGGCGCTGCCGACGCAATGGGGCTTTGCCGAGGACGCCGCCAAGAAGGCCGGCGTCACCGTGAGCCGTTCCGACTGGCGCGTGCTGCTGAGCTGGCATATTGCCGAAACCCGCGAACAGGCGCAGCGCGAGGCTGGCCCCGGCCTGATGCGCTGGCACAATGAATATACCGTCCGCACGCTGCAGCGGCCAGGGGTGGAGCCGTTCAAGTCGCCTGAAGATGCCGTGGAGAAAACCGCCGGCGGCGAGAACGCCGCCTCGACCATCGGCACGCCCGATGACCTGGTGAAAACCATCAAGAACCTGATCAATGTCTCGGGCGGCGTCGGCGCCATCATCGGCTTCGTGCACGACTGGGCCAACCCGGAAAATACCCGCCGGAGCTGGGACATGGTGGCGCGCTACGTGATTCCGGAAATCAACGGCTATGTCGCGAAGCTGCGCGAATCGCAAAAATTCCTGATCGAGAACCGCGCAGTGTTCGAGCGGGCGGGCCAGGCCGTGATGGCGAAGATCATGGAGAACGAAAAGGCCGCCGCCGCGCTGCCGCTTACAGGCCCGGGCCGGGTGGCGATCCCGACCATCAACGCGCCGGACCTGCAGAAGGAAGCAGCCAAGCGCAAGGCGTGATGGCTTCGCGCACTCTCTGGCCGCCATTGCGAGGAGCAAAGCGACGAAGCAATCCATCTATCCCCGTGTGGAGAGATGGATTGCTTCGCTTCGCTCGCAATGACGGGGTTGGCGGTTTGCAGAACGCTAACGGCAGAGGCGGCTACTTCGCGTAATACTCCTGCACGGTGTCCCAAGCCACGTTCTGCAGGAACGTTGCGGTCGGTGCATCGATATTGGCAAGATAGCTGTTGCCGACCGGCGAACGCCCGGTCAGCGCCGCAAATACGACACACGTCGCCAGATAGGTTCCGGCCAGCGAGGGATGGCGCTTGTCGGGCGCATAAAGATTGAGTTCGGGTTGCTTGCTGATGGCGCGCGCGAAAGCAAGGCCCGCCGGGATGACCAGCGCGTTGTTGGCATTGCCCGCGACTGTATAGGCCTCGGCCAGCTGCGCCGTCATTTCCGGCTTGTCGGCATAGGCCCATGACATGAAGAACACCGGCTTTGCACCCTTGGCGCGCACGATATCGCTGTTCTTCCTGGCGTAGTCGGAGAATACGGACTTGAGTTTGGGATGGATCGGGCACTGGCTGCAATCCATCATGACGTCGACGTCGAACAATCTGTCGAGCTTGTTGAAGACGACGTTGTTGTTCTCGTCGAACGAATAATTGCCGATGGCATTGGGCCGGAAATAGCTTTCGACGTCATGCCAATCGAAGCCGGAGCCGCCGATCGTCACCATCGTGTTGCGGTAATCCTGCTTGTGGTCGGGGTCGGCAGCCTTTTCCATCAGCGACAGATGCCCTGGCAGGCCGTTGTTGTAGTAGAAGAAGCTGTTGCCGATGAAGATCCCGGTCTTGGGAAAATCCGGCCCGAGGGTGGTGACGACAGGCTTGGTCTGCGCCTGCGCCGCGGTTTGCGCTGCTGCGATACCGACCAACGTGACCAGTGCGACCACAATAAATCGAAACAAGCTTGTCATATATGCTCCCCTGACTTGCCAAACCTGGCTTGATTTTCTGGTACCCTAGCATGCGCCGACGGCTTTGTGACGCTAATTGGGTCAGCCGCGCGCAATGCTGGCAGGTGCGCGCTTTGCTGCGGCAAAACAAAGAGTTGTTTACCTAAGCCGGCTAGACCCCGAGTTGCTCGCGGCCAACGTTTCAGGGCGCGACAAAGTCACCGATACGGTGGATAATATTTGCGATTCCGAGGCTCAACCGGAGCAAGTGCCATGTCGATGCAGAGCGTCGTTTCCCCCGCCTACAGCTTTACCCCGCCTCGGCGCAATTCGCTGACGCATATCCCGGGTGACGAGGGCTGGCCCCTGATCGGCAAAACGCTGGAAGTGCTCGCCGACCCCAAGGGGCAGGTCGAGCGGCAATCCAAAAAATACGGCCTGGTCTATCGCAGCCATCTGTTCGGCGAGACCAGCCTCGTGCTGCTCGGGCCCGAGGCCAACGAGTTGGTGCTGTTCGACCAGGCCAAGCAGTTCTCCTCGACGCTCGGATGGGGACGGATTCTCGGGCTGTTGTTTCCGCGCGGGCTGATGCTTTTGGACTTCGAGGAGCATCGCCTGCACCGCCGCGCGCTGTCGGTGGCGTTCAAATCCGGGCCGATGAAATCCTACCTTGCAGATCTCGATACCGGGATTGCCGCGCGAGTGGCGCAATGGAGGGCACGGCCCGGACCGATGCTGTTCTATCCCGCGATGAAGCAGCTTACGCTCGACCTCGCGGCGACTTCCTTTCTCGGCGCCGGCATCGGGCCCGAAGTGGATGAGATCACCAATGCCTTTGTCGATATGGTCGCGGCTTCCGTCGCCGTCATCCGCAAGCCCCTGCCCGGCACCGCGATGGCGCGTGGCGTCAGGGGCCGCAAGCGCATCGTCGCCTATTTTTCCGAACAGATCCCCCTCCGCCGCGCCAAAGGCGGCGGCGACGATTTGTTCTCGCAGCTTTGCCATGCGACCCACGAGGACGGCGCGCTGCTCTCGACGCAGGACATCGTCGATCACATGAGCTTCCTGATGATGGCGGCGCACGACACGCTGACCTCTTCGCTGACGTCGTTCGTGGGCGAACTGGCCGCTCATCCGGAGTGGCAACAGAAGCTGCGCGACGAAGTCACAGGCCTCGGCCTCGCCGCGGACGCTCCTACGACGTTCGACAATCTCGAAGCCATGCACCTCTCCGAAATGGCCTTCAAGGAAGCACTGCGGCTGAAGCCGCCGGTGCCCTCGATGCCGCGCCGCTCCATCAAGGACTTCACCTTCAAGGGCTATGCGATCCCAGCCGGCAGCATGGTCGGGATCAATCCGCTGTTCACGCATCACATGCCCGACATCTGGCCCGAGCCTGAAAAATTCGACCCCATGCGCTTCACCGACGAGGCGCAGCGCAACCGCCACCGTTTTGCGTGGGTGCCGTATGGCGGCGGCGCGCATATGTGCCTCGGCCTGCACTTCGCCTACATGCAGGCAAAATGCTTTGCGCGGCACTTCCTGCAGAATCTCGAAGTGTCGCTGGAGCCTGGTTACAAGCCGGACTGGCAGATGTGGCCGATCCCGAAACCACGGGATGGGTTACGAGTCGTGCTGAAAGCGGTCTAGATGTCATTGCCGGGCTTGACCCGGCAATCTATCACCTTGAAAAATATCGCTAGCGGTGGATGCGCGGGTCAAACCCGCACATGACGAGTCGAGATCGTGGCCGCAGCCTCGCATTCGACCTACTTCACGAGCGTCGTGAGCTGCGCGCCCTCGTCAGCCACGAACACCGCGATCAATTCGGCGGGCTCGGTCATGCTGGCATTGGCCGAGACCAGGTGCACAGCGCCCGGAGGCTCGAAGAAGGATTGCCCGACCCCAAACGTCTCGACCGGACCGCCCGCCAGTTGCGAGCGAATTTCGCCCTTGGTGATATAGGCGGTGACCGAACCGGCATGCCGGTGCGCCGGCGTGAACCCGCCGGGGCCATAGAATACGCGCACGATCGTCACGCGCTTGCCCGCCACGTTCGGCAACGCATGCGAGGAGATCGGCTCGACGACGTCCTGCGTCGAACCGGCTGCGCTGTTGGCGCATAGCGGTTCGATCACCGCCGAGATCGCATCCATGGTCGATGGCAGCGCCTTGCCGATCACGAAGGCGCAGGCCAGGCCGGCGATGATGGCGAGGTAGAACGGACGAAAATCGCCCTGCTGCGATGATCTGAATGCCACAGACATTTGCGTCTCCCCTTGGTGTTGCCCAAAACAGCCTACGCGCCCTGATCGAACGCCTTCTTCAGCGTAACATAACCCTGTTGCTGCTGGCTCCAGTTGCGGCCACCGGTCATGGCGCCGTCGACCACCAGGTCGTGGCCGTTGATAAAGGAGGATTCGTCGCTCGCCAGAAACACCGCGGCACGCGCGATATCCTCGGGCAGACCGGCGCGCGGAATAGGCTGGGCCGATTTGTAGACCTCACGCATGACGGCCGGCGTCTTTTCGGCAGCCTCCACCGACAAGCCCAGCGCCTTGCCGAAAATGCCCGTCGCGATCGCGCCGGGCGAAATCGAATTGACGCGGATGTTGGCTTCGCCGAGTTCCATCGCCACGCATTTGGTGAGATGGATGACGGCGGCCTTCGCCGCGCTGTAGACCATCGACGACGAAAAGCCGGCGAGGCGGCCGGCAATGCTGCCATTGTTGATGATGCTGCCGGAACCCTGCTTGCGCATGTGCGGGGCCGCATGTTTCATGCCGAGCATTACACTGCGAATCAATGTCGCCATCGCGGCGTCGAAACGCTCGACCTCGAGGCCTTCGATGCCGCCGGTCTGCGCCGGGCCGCCGGCATTATTGAACAGGCAATCGATGCGGCCGAATTTCTCCACCGAAAGGGCGATCAGCGCCTTCACCTGCTCCTCCACCGTGACGTCGGTCTGACGAAATACGCAGGTAGCGCCGAGTTTTTTCGCCAGCGCTTGGCCCTCCGCCGCGCGGCGCCCGGCGATCACGACTTTTGCGCCTTCGGCGACGAATAATTCCGCGGTGTGCAATCCGATGCCGCTCGTCGCGCCGGTGATGACCGCAACCTTGCCGTCCAGCCGTCCCATATCGTCGCCCCCTGTCGCCATCGGTTCCACCAATATTCCCGCCCCTCGCCGACAAGGCAAGCGCGCTTGTTCCACCGTAATTGCCAGCACTGAGTCGTTTTGCTGCCATCAGCGGCCCCGAAATCCCCTATTTTCGATATGCTCGGCCATATTTTGGATTCGCTGATCACGTGAAGTGACAATTCCGATGAAGAAATTGATCGACGAGTTCCGGCGCGGCTGGCAGGGAATTTCCCAGCCCTCGCTGCTTTTCAGCACGGGCTTCGCGGCCGGCTGTCTCGCTTTGTCGACAATTGCCCGCTGGGGAATTGCCCAGATCCGTCCCGACGTATTCTTCACGCCGTATTTCCCGGCCGTGTTCCTGGCCGCCGCCGTCGGCGGCGCCCGGGTCGGGATCGTGACGGCAGTCGCAGGCGGCGCGCTCGGCACTACCCTCAGTTTCAGCGCTGCTATTGCCGATTCTGCGCGGCTGGCGCTGCTGCTGATGTTCTGGGCGGTTTGCGGCTTCGCCATCTGGGGCGTCGAACATTACCGAACGATCGTCGCGCAACAGCGGGAAAATTCGAAACGCCTGATCAAGGAAGAGGAATACCGCAAGCTCCTGGTCGAGGAATTGCAGCACCGGCTCAAGAACAAGACGTCGACGATCCACGCCGTGCTGCATCAGGTCCTGCAGGATCAGCCGCAAATCTGGGGCAGCATCGATCGCCGCCTCCGCGCGCTATCAGCGACCGACGATATGATCGCGCGGCTGGACGGCAGCGGTTGCGACATCAAGGACATGCTGCATTCCGAACTCGGGCCATACGGCCATGTCCGGTTCAACTTGAACGGCGATTCCCTGTTCCTGCCGGCCAAGCTGGCGGTCAGCCTGGCGCTGATCTTTCACGAACTGGCCACCAATGCGGGCAAGTACGGCGCGTTTTCTTCGGCCCGCGGGCTGTTGCAGGTCTCATGGTCGGTGTCGGAGAGTCGCCTCAACGTCACCTGGGATGAAACGGAAGGCCCCGTGGTCGAAAACGTCGGACCGGCGGGCTTCGGCACCAAACTGTTGCAATCGGCGCTTCGCGCGTTCGACGGCAAGACCGAGATCCGCTTCCTGAAGACCGGCGTGCATTGCACGATGCAATGCCGGATTCCCGCGAACTAGAGCGTTTTCCCGCGAAGTCCCGGCGCAAAATCCGTCGCGCGGGCCAAACGCGTGAACCGATATTCACCTCGCACGCGGCCTTCTTCATCGGCATTGACATTCTGTTAATGACGATCAAGTTCGGTACCGCCGGAAACCGCCGACTTCTACGGTTGTCCCGGTTTTTCGCAGTTCCACTTAACCAATACTACAAGGGACTTTGCCAAGCTCCGTGGCATGCATAGTCCCAACAAGCACGACTTTCAGGCGGCCGCGACGCAGGCCAGCGATGAAAGCATATCTGAATCCGAGCTGAGCATCCTGCGGGATGTCTTCAGGTTACTTCCGGCCGGCGTGACAGTTCAGGATGAGCACGGCGAGTTCGTGCTGATGAACGATGCCGCGACCGCCATCCTGGAGGCCGCCGCCGCAGCGCCGTCGGCCTCGCAACTGAACGATCGCCGCGAAACCTGTCTCGAATTGCTGCGTACCGGCCGACCGGCCGTGGTCGAAGAAGCCATTGCCGGCGGTTCGGCCAAACAGGTGTTTCTCACCTCGCATCGGCCGATCGAGGTCGCCGGGCGCAATCTGCTGATCTCGAGCTCGACCGACATCTCCGAACAGAAGGCGTTCGAGGATCACCTGTTCCGCTCCGCCTATTACGACGAGCTGACCGGCCTGCCGACGCGACGCGTGATCGAGCATCGCGTCAACAGCCTCCTGAAATACGACAATGGACAGGGCCGTTTCGCGCTGGCGTTTCTCGATATCGACAATTTCAAGCACATCAACGACTATTACGGACACGCGGTCGGCGATGCGCTGCTGGTGGAGATGGCCAAGCGGCTGGGGCTGGACCTGCGCGAATCCGACATCCTGTCGCGGATCAGCGGCGACGAGTTCGTGCTGCTGCTCAACCCGATCCAGAGCGACGCCGAGGTCGAAGAGTTCATCCACTTCATCCTGCAGCGGCTGAAGGCGCCGTTCTTCATCGACCAGTCCGAGATATTCGCATCCACCTCGATCGGCGTCAGCCTCTATCCCGAGCACGGGCGCAGCTACGAAGTGCTGCGCCAGAACGCCGACATCGCGATGTACCGCGTCAAGAACGGCAGCAAGGGCGACGCGGCGTTCTTCGATGCCAGCATGGAGCGCGAGGCGCTGGCGCGGATGAAGATCGAGCAATCGCTGCGGCTGGCTATCCTCGAAAAGCGCTTTTGCTGCGCCTTCCAGCCCAAGGTCGATATCCGGACCCAGGAGATCATCGGCGTCGAGGCGCTGGTGCGTTTGCGCGACGACGAGGGGGTGATTCAGGCCCCCAGCACCTTCATCAACCTTGCCACCGAACTGGGTCTGATCGACGAACTGACCCACCTGGTGCTGGCGGAAATCGTCAAGTCGATCGACCTGATCAACGAGACCTTCGGCCCCGACACCACGATCAGCATGAACGTCGCGGCCAAGCAGGCCGGCAATCCCGAATTCATGCAGCCGTTCGCCGAGGCGATTGAGGCCACCGGATTTCCAGCGCGCTTCATGATCGAGGTGACGGAAGACGCCTTCGTCACCAAGACGCATTTTCAGGACGATATCCTGCCGATCTTCCGCAAGCTCGGCGTCAAGATCTCGATCGACGATTTCGGCATCGGCTATTCGTCGCTGTCGGCGCTGGCCGACATTACCGCCGACGAGATCAAGATCGACCGTTCGTTCATCACCGATATCCATAAGCGTCCGCGCAGCCAGGGCATCTTGCGGGCGATCGAGTCCCTGAGCGAAGCGCTCGGCATGACCGTGATCGCCGAAGGGCTCGAAAGCTTCGAGGAACTGGCCTATCTGCAGGCTGCAACCAAGATCCGTTACGCCCAGGGCTATTACTTCTCGAGGCCGACCTTCCTGGAAGACCTCAAGCTGGCGACCCCGCGCGCCAGCGAGGCGCGCGCCAGCATGGCCAGCCGGCCGGCGCAGGAAAACCGTCCCACCTATTCGCGCGCCGGTGGCTATCGCCGCTGAAGCCGACACGGCTGCGCTATTATTGCGTAAGGTGGGCAAAGGCGCTTTGCGCCGTGCCCACCATCTCCAGGCCGCAATATCGAATGGTGGGCACGCTTACGCTATGCCGACCCTACGCACTAACGACAGGCGCTACTTCCCCAGCACCGGCAGCGGCTTCACGCTGTCATTCGGCGGTTCGGCCTGCATGGTGATCAGCGTCATCGAAACCAGATCGTAGTAGCCAATGATGCCGATGATATCCATGATGCCGCGCTCACCGAATTTTTCCAGCGCCGCCTTGTAAACAGGATCGGAGACCTTCCTGTCGCGGTAGAGCGCGGTCGCCAGATCATACAGCGCGGCCTCGTCATCCTTCATCGCATCGGGGCGTTTGCCGGCCGCGATCGCGTCTGCCACCTTGGGATCGAGCCCGCCCTTGAGCGCGAGCGGATAATGCGCGAACCACTCATATTGGGCGGTCCACTCCCGCGCCGTGATCAGGATTGCCAGTTCGGAGAGCCGCGGCGGCAGCGAGGTATTCCAGCGCAGATAGTCCGACAGCGCCGACAGCCGCGGCGCCAGATCCGGGTTACGGATATAGGCGCGATAGGGCGGGTTGCCGAACTTCGCATTTCGCGGCGGCACCGCGATCTCATCGGCCCAGGCCTTTTGCGGCGGCGTCAGTTGTTCGGCCTTCAGCGGCGCGAAGCGCGTGATGTCTTCGGCGCGGCTCGCGGCGGGGACTGCGATCAAGGCCATCAGAGCGCCAGCGGCAAGCAGGTTCTTCATTGGTTCTTCTCCCTGTAAATTGCGGACTTCTCGCCGCGTTGTTTTTTTCGGGGCACACCCAAGCTTAGCCTTCGAAACGGTAGAAGCAACGGGATACCGCTTCGGCGCTGTGCCCGAAACGGCGGCCGCGATTAAGCCTTAGGTAACCGGATTTCCTAACCGCTTATGGCATCCGCCCATCGTATGCATGTTCCCGGGAGAAGGGAGAAATGCGCGGTCTATTCAATCACCTGCACGGCATGAGAGCTCGAGCTGCAGCCACCGGACGGCATCTTGCCGCGACTATCCGAGGCCCGGTGCTGTGGCTGACGCTTTGCGGCGGCTTGCTGGTCACGGCGATTTTCGTCGGCACCATCATGATGACCGGTGAATTCCGCGAGCGCGCGCTCGTCAACAGCGAGCGCGAGCTGGAGAACACCATCCTCCTGCTTGCCCGTCACTTCGACCAGCAGTTCGAGGATTCCGACACGCTCGCCGACGATGTGATCTCGCGGCTGCAAATCTCCGGTATCGGCTCGGATCGGGAATTCCGGAAACATGTCGGAAGCTCCGAGGCACACGAGATCCTGAGATCCAAGGCCGGCGTCCTGTCCTATCTCGGCGACATCTCGATCTTCGATTCCAACGGCGACATGATCAACTGGTCGCGGCCGCTGCCGGCTCCGCCCCTCAACATTTCAGGGCGGGCCTACTTCAAGAGCTTCAAATTCGATTCGCGATCGCCGTCCGTTCTGACCGAATCGGTTCGCAGCTATCTCAACGGCAATCTGAATTCCGTCATCGCCCATCGATTGCGCGGCGAGGACGGCGCCTTCCTGGGCGTGATGACGCGGCGCATCAACCCGGTCAACTACGAAAAATTCTTCGCTTCCGTGGTGCTCGGGACCGGCGCCGCGATCTCGATATTTCATGCCGACGGCACCCTGCTGGCGCGCTATCCACGGGTCGACGAACTGATCGGCCAGAATTTTGCGAATGCGCCGCTGCTGCAGCGGGTCCGGGAGCGAGGCACCCTGCAGACGCTGCGCGTCCAAAGCCCGATCGACCAGACGGACAGGCTGGGATCCGCGGCGCCGCTCAGTCATTATTCGGGCGTGGTGGTCGCGACCAACACGGTTGCCGCCGCGCTGTCCGACTGGCGCGAGCAAACCCGCTTCCTCGTCATCGCGGCAACGCTGGCGGCGGCGGTGATCGCGTTGATCCTGTTCCTGATCATCAGGCAGATCACCCGGCAGAACCGCGAGGCGCAGCAGCGGCTGGAAGCAGAACGGGGCCGGCTCGATACCGCGCTCAACAACATGATCCAGGGCCTGGTGACGTTCGACGCTTCGGCGCGCCTCGTCACCTTCAACCGGCGTTATATCGACCTGTACAATCTGTCGACCGACGTGGTGAAGCCGGGTTGTCATTTCCGCGACCTGATGCAGCATCGCAAGGATCGCGGATCGTTCGCCGGCGACGTCGACAAATTCTGTGCCACCGTCGTCCGAAACATCGCGCGCGGCCGCATCGATCACAGCATCATGCAATGCCCGGACGGGCGCTCTTTCATGGCGGTGAGCAAGCCGTTGGCGGATGGCGGCTGGGTCGCTACCATGGAAGACATCACCGAGCGGCAGAATCTCGAGCAGGAGCGCGACCGCAATTACGCCTTCCTGAGCCAGATCATCGATCACATCCCGTCACAGATCACCGTGAAGGACGTGCACGACAAGCGCTATTTGCTGGTCAACCGCGTGGCAGAAGCCCAGTTTGGCATTTCGCGCGACCTGATCATCGGCAAGACGGCCTCTGACCTCTTTCCAGCGGCCGCCGCCGCGCTCATCGCGGCCGACGAAGAGAAAACGCTGCAATCCCCCGACGGCCTGTTCAAGGACGAGCATGTCTGGGAAACCCAGGGGATGGGCCCGCGCTACATCACCTCCAAGCGGCTCGGCATCCGCAATTCGGCGGGTCAGGCGCGGTACATCATCAACGTCGTCGACGACGTTACCGAGCGCCGGCTTGCCAACGAGAAGATCGCCCATCTGGCGCATTACGACGCGCTGACCGACCTTCCCAACCGGGTGCTGTTCCGCGAGCAGATCGAGCGCGAGCTTCGCAAGGCCGCCAGCGGCCAGCAATTCGCGCTGCTCTATATCGACATCGACGAATTCAAGGGCATCAACGACTCGCTTGGACACCATGTCGGCGATGAACTTTTGCAGGCGGTCGCGACCAGCCTCAGGGATTGCATCAAGCCGGGCGATCTTATCGCCCGCCTCGGCGGTGACGAATTTGCGGTGATCCAGACCGCCATCGGCGGCCGCGCCGACGTCGAGGAATTCGTGACCCGCGTCTACGAGGCGATCCGCCGGCCGTATCAATGCCTCGGCCATCATCTTTCGACCGACGCCAGCATCGGCATCGCGCTCGCGCCGCAGGACGGCACCGAACTCGACCAGTTGATCAAGCACGCCGACCTCGCGATGTACGCCGCCAAGGCCGAGGGACGCCGCATCCATCGCTTCTTCGAGCCAGCCATGGACGCCCGCGTCAAGGCGCGGCTCACCATGGAGCAGGATCTGCGACAGGCGCTGGCCGATGGCGCCTTCGAAATCCACTATCAGCCGGTGCTCGATCTCGGCAGCGGCGAGGTGACCGGTTGCGAGGCGCTCTTGCGCTGGCGTCATCCCGAACGCGGCATGGTCTCGCCGGCGGAATTCATCCCCGTCGCCGAGGACACCGGGCTGATCAACGAACTCGGCGACTGGGTCATGCAGACCGCCTGCGCCGAGGCGGCCTGCTGGCCGTCGCGGGTCAGGCTCGCTGTCAACGTTTCGCCAATTCAATTGAAATCAGCGACGCTGGCGCTGCGGATCACGGGCGCGCTTGCCGCCTCCGGCCTGCCGCCCGACCGGCTGGAGATCGAAATCACCGAGGCGGTGCTGATCCATGACGACGAAAGCGCGCTGGCGATCCTGCATCAGCTCCGCGCCATCGGCGTGCGCATCGCGCTCGACGATTTCGGCACCGGCTTCTCCTCGTTGAGCTATCTGAAGCGATTCCCGTTCGACAAGATCAAGATCGACCGTTGCTTCGTCAGCGATATCGAGGTCGACGGCTCGGCTGCGATCGTGCAGGCGGTGGTGAACATCGCCACCGCCCGCAACATGACGACGACCGCGGAAGGCGTCGAGACCGAGCAGCAGCGCGAGATGCTGCGCCAGCTAGGCTGCACCCAGATGCAGGGCTATCTGTTCAGCGCGCCGAAGCCGGCGGCCGAGGCGAGGCGATTGCTGGGCGCGCGATCGGAAGCTGTGACGGCCGTCGCCTGACGCCGTTCCAGCGCACCGGTGTCGAGCATGGCGGCGATGGCCGAACTGCCACCCGCCTCCAGCGCCGCGATGGCCTCCTTGGCCCAGTGGTAGGAAGCTTCAAAGATTTCGGTGTGACGATCGAAATCCGTCACGTCGATCCCGACCGGGAACGGCGGCCGCATCACCGTATCGAACGGCCCGACCGGCAACGTATCGTAGCGCTGATGCGCTACCAGACTTCGCCACAGCACATTCACCGCGCTCGGCGCGGCGGGTAATAGCTTCTTTCGGAACGGCGTCAGCATGGCGGCGATCAGTTCGAACCGTCCCGGCAGCGCCGCATAGTCGACGTCGAACATCTCCGCCGCCGGCTCGCCGAAATGCACCACCAGATTGGGACCGCTCTTGAGCTGGTGCATCGACGTCAGCGGGACGTTGTCGATCAGACATCCATCGACCAGCATCGCGCCGTCGGCCGTGTAGAACGGCGGCAAGAGCCCGGGAATCGCGCTCGATGCGCGGACCGCCTGCCAGAGCGGCCCCGACCGGATCAGTTCGAGATTATGCGTCGAAAGATTGGTGGCGACGGCGGCGAAAGGCCGCCAGCAATCCTCGATCCGGCAGTCGGGGCCGTACTGATGGGCCAGCGCGCGATCGAACGCCTTGTGATCCAGCAACGAATAGCGCGGCCAGGTCGGCCGCCGAAAGCTTCGGCTCCTGACGAATATCTCGTGCGTGCCGCGCTCGAGGTGCTCGGCTTCGAGATTTTTGGCAAAGCCGGCCACCATGGCGGAGCCGACGCTGGTGCCGACGAAGATATCGAACATCACGCCGCGTTCGCGGAACGCCTTGTAGATTCCGACATGCGCGGTCCCAAAACTGCCGCCGCCGGCGGCGACGAAGCCGATCGCCCGGCCGCACAGAAAGCGGACCAGACTGTCGATATCGATCTGGTCTTCGAGAGCGACATGGTGATGCATGAAGGCCGGCAGACGGGCCAGCCAGGCCGCGGTGCCAGAGACCTCGCCGCTTCGCCGGTCATGAACGCGGACGAGACGTCTGGCCGAGACGGAATGAACCTCGCAGGCGAATGCCTCGAGTTCAGTCAATGCAGCCGCAGGCGCCTCTCCGCGACACGCGAACACCACCATGTCGGCCTGACGGATCGCCTTGCGCGCCCATGGCGAGGCGTCGCGGCCACCGAGATAAACCACCAGCGGCGCGGTGTGTTCGAGCTTGTTGAGCCATTCGGTGACTTCGTGTGCATCGAGCGCACGGCCGGGAAACATCGCCTGGAGGCGGGCGGCGTCGATAATCTCGGCCTGGGTCGCAGCGAGCCCCTCGCGCATCCGGCGATCGAATATGCCCGGCAGCGGCTCCAGGCCGCCGTCGATCAGCGCCACCGTTCGCGCCTTCGGCGAGGTGGGGAACGGCGCGATGCGCGCGGTCTCCTTGGCGAATCGCCGCGCCAGCGCCGCGAGTAGCGCCTCGACGATGGCGGGAGCCTCCTCGACCAGCTTCTGGTAGGCCGGACGCGTCAATGCCAGCACGCTGGTATCGCGGATGGCGATCACGTCAGCGGTGCGCGGGCCATCGGCGAAGAAGCCGATCTCGCCCACCAGTTCGCCGGCACGAAGTTCGGCGATAGGTTCGCTATAGCCGGTCTTGCGCACCGCAAGCGCGCCATGCAGCACCAGGAACACCGCATCCGACGGCCCGCCTTGCGCGACGAGAAGCTGCCCGCGCACCAGATCCTGGCGGATCATGGCGTTCAGTACCCTCAGCCGCTGTTCGGAACTGAGCGTTCGAAACAGCGCGAACTCCTCCAGGGCGGAGCTCCACGCAAGTACCGAACTCGATCCACTCATATTGGCGGCACCCGGTTGAAACGGCCTGACTTTAGCGCCCGGCCTTGAACGCCGCGAGCGATATCGAGGCCGCGGCCGGACGCAGCGCAGCAATACCGCGTGAAACGGACCGCGCGAGCGCAGTGCAACAAAATCGCCGCATCGGCTGATGACTTACGCCGCCCAACGGTCGCGATTTTTCTCGGCGAGAATCGGCCGGATCAACCGGCCAAAGCGCTCGGCCTCCTCATCATGCAGATAGCCGGACAGGCAGAAGGAATGGCAGCCGGCGTCGATGAATTGCTGCAGCGTATCGGCACATTGCTCGGGATTGCCGACGACCGCGATGCCGGCGCCAGGGCGGACTTTTGTGATGCCGGTCCACAGGTGCGGCAGCAGAAGATCGCCGTGCTCGCGGGCGAGCTGCTGCACGCGCATGTTTGCTTCCGATTTGTTGTAGAGCGTCTTCATTTCCTGCTTCTGCCGCTCGGTAGCGTGGCGCACCAGTTGATCGGCGGCCTCCCACGCGTCCGCTTCGTGTTCGCGGCAGATCACCTGCAGCCGCATGCCGAAACCGATATCGCTCTCGCGGCCATGCGCGCGCGCCATCTGCCTGATCTCGGCAATGTTCGAGGCGATCTTTTCCGGCAAATCGCCCCAGAACAGATGCACGTCGGAATGTTTTGCTGACAATTCCCAGGCCTGGCGCGAGCCGCCGCCGAGATAGAATTTTGGAAACGGCTGCTGGTGCGGGCGCGGCCTGATGTGCGCGCCTGAAAGCTTGTGAAATTTTCCTTCGAAGTTTACCGGCCCGCGCGTGGTCCACAGCGCCTTGAGGATCGAGACTTCTTCTTCCATCAGCTCGTAGCGCGCTTCCTTTGGGTAGCGCACGCCCTCGCCTTCGACTTCGCTCTCGTTCTGGCCGGCGATCAGATTGATGCAGATGCGCCCGCCCGACATCTGGTCGAAAGTCGAGATCATTTTCGCCAGCAGCACCGGGTTGATGTAGCCGGGCCGCGCCGCAATCAGCGGCTTGATCGATGACGACCGCGCCGCCATGAAGGCGCCTGATATCCACGCTTCCCAGCATGTCGAGCCGACCGGAATCAGGAGATACTCAAAACCGGCCGCTTCCGCCGCCTGCACCACGCGATCGCACAGTTCGGGCGAGCCCGGAATCTGCGCTTCCATCAGGCCATAGGCCGTGGTGTCGCCATGCGTGGGCAGATACCAGCCGAATTCGAGCGGACGCATGGACGTTTCTCCTTGTCGACACTTGTTGCCGGGTCGTTCAGCCCAGAGTTTAGCGCCTGACGAGCCCGGGGCAATCGGGTTCCCTTGCAGGTCGGTTTTCGATTTCAATCGCGCGCACGGCAAGATAGAATTTTGGCCATGTCACCGGTCTCGCTGCTGCTCAATATCATCTGGATCGTTCTCGGCGGCGCGTGGATGGCGTTCGGCTGGCTGGTTGCCGCCATCGTCATGGCGATCACGATCATAGGGATTCCCTGGGCGCGGGCCGCGTTCAACATCGCGGCCTATACCTTGTTCCCGTTCGGCTTCACGGCGGTCTCTCGCGACCTCTATACCGGGCAGGAAGATATCGGCACCGGGCCGCTCGGGGTGATCGGCAACATCATCTGGCTGGTGCTGGCGGGATGGTGGCTGGCGCTCGGGCACGTCATCACGGCCGTGGTGCTGGCCGTGACCATCATCGGGATTCCCTTTGCCTGGGCGCATCTGAAGCTTGCCGGAATCGCGCTTTGGCCGATCGGCAAAATCATCGTTCCCACGGCTTAAGTTCGGGTCAGCCCAGAGCTCAGCCCGGGATTATCCCGAGGTCGCCTCAGCCGCCGGCTTCAGCCGCTCGAACTCGGCATCGCTGATCTCGGTCTGGGCCACCAGCACGCTGCAGCGCAGGCGCTTGACCAGATAGCTGCCGATCGAGCCGAACCATCGCGCCAGCTTCCCCTGCGGGCGGTGGCCGACGACGACGAGATGCGCGCCGATTTCCTCGGCAACCTCGGCAATTTTCTGCCCGGCATCGCCGACCTCGAGCCGCGCGGTCGGCGAAAATCCCAGCGCCTTCAGCCGCTCGGTGCCTTCGTTCAGGATGGCCTTGTAATCCTCGGTCTGCAGTTCGATCGGGATCGTGAGCCCGGCCTCGGGCGTCATGATCGAGGAAACCTCGACGACGGCGAGCAAAAAGACCTCGGAACGGCAGAGTTGTGCGAGCTTTGCGCCCTCCCGCAACGCGCGCCGCCCCTCGACCGAACCGTCATAGGCGAGAAGAACCTTCTTATACATCGGACGTCCCCATCCATGGTTCAACACACCAAGACTAGCACCAATCGGCGGGAACGGATCGGAATTTTGCACCGGAAACGCGGATATCGCCCGCCACTTTCGTCTCACCAACTCCGGCAAGGTCCGGTTGCCCCTGCCCGGCCAATCGGCTAAATGAACAGCGAAGCACCCGTAGCTCAGCTGGATAGAGCGTTGCCCTCCGAAGGCAAGTGTCAAGCCGGCTGGTGCGAAAAGTGAGGAAGAAAGTCTATTGAAGTGCAAAGGCTTGCGAGGGCTACGCGTTGGGGTTAACTCACACGCGAAATTCGCGTAAGCACTGCGTAAGCGGTAAGCACCCGTAGCTCAGCTGGATAGAGCGTCGCCCTCCGAAGGCGAAGGCCACACGTTCGAATCGTGTCGGGTGCGCCACGTTTCTGAGTCACGCCGAACTGGCGATCCCGCCATCAAAAAATCAATCGGTGCGATTACGAAAGCCGGCGCCACTTGCCATGCTGCTCCAGTCATTCGATGAGAACGCTGAAAAGATGCGGTCGGCGGCTTGCGCTTTACCTGCCGTGTTCTTCATCGTGAAATCCGTCCTCCGATCCCACGCTCAGAAGCTACGGTTTGCTCGGTAACTACGGGTGAACCCGCACAAGAACTGATCCACCACTATGTCGTATGCGATGATAGTGTCGCAGCTGTCTAGAGCCGGACAGCATTTCGAACGCGACCTCTTCGTAGATCGCCGCACAGTGCAGCTTATTCGGACATCCAAAAAACTCGGACGTCCCCTGGATCAAATACCAATTCGTTTCTATCCGGTCTCTCATTCATAATCAGCGTCAGCGATAGCGTGAGGATTTCCGTGACGCCACCGCCATGTAGAACGTCGAACTGACGTTGCGAAAACGAAAACGTTTAATAGGCCATAGTAATCAAGGCGCCAGCAGCAGTGTCCTTCGCCCGCCAGCAATCGCCGCGAGCGTTTCTCCTCGAGAAACTCAAGTCGCAGTCAAATATCGTTGGCCGAAGCCCTTGCGGCCCGGCGTAACAGGCATATGTCAGCAGCGGCTAGCACTCGCTCATTGCGACTGCCAATCCAGTAACAATCACAAAAGCCGAGGAGGATCGCATGAGATTCCGTCCGCTCCACGACCGCGTCGTGGTCAAACGCATTGATGCCGAAGACAAAACCGCTGGCGGCATCATCATTCCCGATACCGCCAAGGAAAAGCCCTCGCAGGGCGAAATCACCGCCGTCGGCCCCGGCGGCCGCGACGAAGCCGGCAAGCTGATCCCAATCGATCTCAAGGTCGGCGACCGCGTGCTGTTCGGCAAGTGGTCCGGCACCGAGGTCAAGATCGACGGTCAGGATCTCCTGATCATGAAGGAAAGCGACATCATGGGCGTCCTCACCGACGTTCCCGCTTCCAAGAAGAAGGCCGCATAAGCGGTAGCCAGTTTTCCCTATCCTGAGAATCCGGCGCAGCCGGCGTCTCGAAGGATGAGGCCCGCAATTCAAATCTCATCCCTCAAGAAACCGTCCAGTCGCGAGGTCTTTGGGACCTGACCAGAAAACGGAGATCATTATGTCAGCCAAGGAAGTCAAATTCGGCGTCGATGCCCGCGACCGCATGCTGCGCGGCGTCGATATCCTCAACAACGCCGTCAAGGTCACGCTCGGCCCGAAGGGCCGCAACGTCGTACTCGACAAATCTTTCGGCGCGCCCCGCATCACCAAGGATGGCGTCACCGTCGCCAAGGAGATCGAGCTTGAGGACAAATTCGAGAACATGGGCGCCCAGATGGTGCGCGAAGTCGCCTCCAAGGCGGCTGACGCGGCCGGCGACGGCACGACCACCGCCACCGTGCTCGCGGCTGCGATTGTCCGTGAGGGCGCCAAGTCGGTTGCCGCCGGCATGAACCCGATGGACCTGAAGCGCGGTATCGACCTCGCGGTCGAAGCCGTGGTCGCCGACCTCGTCAAGAACTCCAAGAAGGTCACCTCGAACGAGGAGATCGCCCAGGTCGGCACCATCTCCTCCAACGGCGACACCGAAATCGGCAAGTTCCTGTCCGACGCCATGAAGAAGGTCGGCAATGAAGGCGTCATCACGGTCGAGGAAGCCAAGTCGCTGGAGACCGAGCTCGAGGTCGTCGAAGGCATGCAGTTCGACCGCGGCTACATCTCGCCCTACTTCGTCACCAACGCCGACAAGATGCGCGTTGAGATGGACGACGCCTACATCCTGATCAACGAGAAGAAGCTCTCCTCGCTGAACGAGCTGCTGCCGCTGCTTGAAGCC
>Ga0268266_10002268_pt1 | contig 20908 bp, 18 predicted proteins | sample KBSS13metaG_FD_190356 | JGI IMG/M metagenome (GOLD analysis project Ga0268266, IMG submission 190356) | Switchgrass rhizosphere microbial communities from Kellogg Biological Station, Michigan, USA - KBS S1-3 metaG (SPAdes) (version 2) | ecosystem: Host-associated > Plants > Roots > Rhizosphere... | reverse complement strand
CTACCGTGTCTACGTACAGGCGGATGAGAACTTCCGCCGGAACTCGAAGGACCTCCGTCAGTTCTATGTCCGTTCGGACGCTGGCCAGATGATTCCGCTAGATAACCTCGTCAGCATCACCGAGACATCGGGACCCCAGGTTATCTACCACTACAACATCTTCCGCTCTGCCGAGATCGACGGCGCAGCGGCTCCGGGCCTTAGCTCCGGACAAGGCCTCGAAAAGATGCAACAGCTCTTCGAGAAGAACAAGATCCAGGGCATGATGTACTCCTGGACCGGTCTCGCGCTTGAAGAGGTTGAATCCAGTGGTAAGGCCGTCATCATCTTCGGGCTAGGATTGCTGGTCGTGTACCTCACGCTCTCGGCTCAGTATGAGAGTTGGGTTCTTCCCTTCATCATCCTTCTCGCCGTCCCAATGGCTGTGCTCGGAGCGCTGGCCCTGGTCTCCGCGCGTGGCCTTGTGGATGACGTCTACGTTCAAATCGGATTGGTCATGCTGATCGGTCTGTCGGCGAAGAACTCCATTCTTATCGTGGAATTCGCAGAGCAGCAGATCGAACATGGAAAGGGAGTGATTGAAGCAGCTGTCGTCGCGGCTGAACTTCGACTTCGGCCAATTCTGATGACATCCATCGCCTTCATCCTTGGTGTGCTGCCGCTGTATTTTGCCTCGGGCGCAGGCGCCCTTGGACGTCACTCAGTCGGTACTGCCATCGTCGGAGGCATGGTACTTTCCACGGTCCTCAACCTCTTCTTCATTCCGGTCTTGTACGTTGTCGTGAAGAGCATTCTCGTTCGCTTCAGCTCAAGACCCAAGTCGCGTCCCGACGGCTGCGATGACGACGAAACAGCGCTGGAACAGCAGCAGATAACAATCAATCAATAACAATCTGAAAGTATGATTTGAGGCCCGAGATTCGGGCCTCAAATCATTTAAGTCGCTGCTTTTGTACGTCGGAGGGTTCAAGGAAATATGCATGATTATGCTCAGAAAAATGCATAATCATTACTGTTGACGATGGTTTTGGGGTACGGCATCCTCATGTTGAGACGAACGACATGAGCACGCAATCACTAGAACTCACGCACGCCAATCAAGAATTACTTCTCACACGGCCGACTTATCTTATGTGCTCGCCGCAATTCTATGATGTCAACTATGTCATTAATCCTTGGATGGTCGGCAATCTCCACGCCGCATCTCATGGGCGTGCACTAAAGCAATGGGATCAGCTTTACAACGCGCTCACCAAGCTTGCCGATGTGATGCTGGTCGAGCCGCAGCCGGGCCTGCCGGATATGGTCTTCACCGCCAATGCCGGCCTGGAGCGCGATGGGACCGTACTGCTTAGTAATTTCTTTCATCCTGAGCGTCAGGGAGAAGAGGATCACTTTTGCCGCTGGTTTCGCGCCGCTGGTTATGCAGTCCTCCGTCTTCCGCACGAAACCCGCTTCGAAGGAGAAGGAGACGCTTTATTTTCCAGCGATCGCTCGCGTCTATGGATCGCAGATGGACTTCGCACCGCGAAGGAGAGCCACTCCTATCTGGCCCGTGCGTGGAACGTCAGTATTAAGCCTTTACGCCTTATCGATCCGCGCTTTTATCATCTCGATACCTGCTTCGCTCCATTGAACGATGGATATGTAATGTACTATCCCGCCGCATTCGATACAGCATCCGTAAAGAGTATCGAGAGCTTTTATCCTCTTCACAAACGCATCCCGGTTTCGTCGGACGATGCCGCTCGTTTCGCTTGTAACGCAATCAATGTCGATCGCACAATCCTGGTAAACGAGATCAGCAGAGAACTGATTCACCACCTGGAAGCAGCGAACTTCCAGGTGGTGCCGATCGCTCTTGACGAGTTTCTGAAAGCTGGAGGCGCAGCGAAGTGTCTCGTCATGAAACTTAGTCCGGCAGGTGCTTATAAAATTCCCGAAAAACCCGAAGCCGGCAGGCAGCTTATAGTTTGAGCTTCTGCTTGAGTCTCCCCATCTCGGCCCACGGATCTTTTTTCAGTCGAGCTTTCCATACAGGGAAGTCGGCTACCTGAAATGAGGGCCGCTCTGTCATCTTCTTCAGCTCAGGCCAACTCAAAGGCATGGAAACAGCCGCACCCGCTCGGGCGCGTGGAGAGTACGCAGCGACAGAGGTAGCACCGCGTTCATTCCGCAGGTAATCGAGATAGATCTTTCCTTTGCGAGCGGCTTTAGTCATCTTGGATAAATACCGCTGCGGCTTAATCTTTTCCATCGCAACGACAAACTGCCGCGTAAATTCTTTGATCTCTGGCCAGGGATGTTCCGGCGTAATGGGGGCAACAATGTGGAGCCCTTTGCCGCCTGTGGTCTTTACAAAACTCTCGAGTCCCAGTTCCTTCAGGCCGGCGCGAACTTCGTTTGCACCCGAAATGACTTCCGTCCAGGGCAGGTCTTCATCAGGGTCAAGGTCGAAGACGATCCGATCCGGATGTTCCAGATCTTCATTTCGCGATCCCCATGGATGGATCTCAAGCACTCCCAGTTGCGCCAATCCCGCAAGCGCCTCTGCGGAGTTCAACGTAATATACGGTTCAACCTTTCCATTCTTGTCGGCAATATCTACGCTCCCGATCCCCTTAGGCAGCATGGAGTTTACATGCTTCTGAAAGAAGCACGGCTTTTCCGCGCCTTCAGGGCAGCGTACAAGACTCACCGGACGGTCCGCGATATGCGGAAGCATCCATTGCGCAATAGCCCAGTAATAATCAGCCAGCATCTGCTTTGTCAGGCTCGAGTTTTCATCCAAGATCTTTTGCGGATGTGTCAGGCGAACCGGCGCCGTATCGCCGATCCCTTCAGATCTTTCATTTGAAGCAGATGTTTGTTCAACGCTCTTTTTGCTTGCCTCTATGCGATGGATCGCAACCTTGGAACGTGCACGTCGCGGACCTATCGAAATATCAGGTTCCTCGCGAAAAACTTCTTTCGCCGCTTTATCTTCTCGCACTCCAAGAAATGCGGCCTGACGTATAAGGTTATCCGTGGTCCATGTAGCGAATCGCACCTGAGCTACTACCTCCGGCTTCACCCATCGCGCTCCCTTTTTTGCATCGCTCGTCAAGGTTTTAAAAGGCGCAGTCTCACGAGGAAGTTTTTCAAGCTTGTCTCGTAGCATGCGATGCGTCTTCTGAGTAAACCCTGTACCGGTGCGCCCTGCATAGATCAGATCGCCATCTTTGTAGTAACCCAGCAGAAGAGCTCCCACGCCATGAATCTTATTGGTCGGCAGGGTATAGCCTCCGATCACAAACTCCTGTTCATGGAGACATTTCATCTTAAGCCAATCGCTGCTGCGACCAGAGGTATATTTTCCTGTTGCGCGCTTGGAGACAATACCCTCAGCTTGCAGCTTGCATGCCTCGTGCAACAACTCTGCGCCACCAGTCTCGATATGCTCGCTCAATCGCAATCTGCCCTGATCTACTCCCTGCAGCACATCGGCCAAAAGTTGTTTTCGCCCTTTCAAGGGAAGATCCCGCGGGCTTTTCCCCTCTACATGGAGCAGATCAAATGCAAAGTAGGTCAGGTCATGCTTTGCACCCTCTTGCATCGAGGCTTGTAGATCTGCAAAATTAGTCGTTCCATTTGGAGCCACAACCACGACCTCGCCATCCAACGTCACTTTCTCTACCGCGAGCTTTGCAATTTCCGTCGCGACGGTTCGCACGCGACTCGTCCAGTCCAACCCCGTTCGAGTTAGCATCTGAACCTGCTTGCCGTCTTTTCTGGCCTGCATCCGATAGCCATCCAGCTTCAGCTCATGCAACCATCCCGATCCCGAAGGCGGAGTCTCTGCCATCTGCGCAAGCTGAGGCGGAAGAAACTGTGGCTGACGCTCCGTGGGCAATTCTTTGAGCTGTCTCTGTAGGCCGGCAGAAGGTTTCTTTGCGACTCTCAACTCATCGCCGCTGCCGCGACTCTCCTGGCGGAACCAGGCCTTACTTCCAGAGCGAGTGTCTTTTGAATTCCATACGTGGTCTTCGTGACGAGCAATCTCTTCGATCGATCGTCCCGTCACTACGCTGTCAGGCTCTGATTCCGTGACTGGCTCACTATCTTGCTTCCGCTCGAATTCATCATGCTCTTTAATGAGAAGCCAATTGGGCTTTTTCTCTTTAGCCCACTTTCCTCCCATGCGGATCAACGTCCATTTGCCCTTCAGCTTCGTTCCGTGCAGTACAAATTTCAGGCTTCCATCGCGTAGTCCCGCATCGATGTCTGTATAACCCGGCTGAGGCTCCCACGTTCCCTGATCCCACAGCATCACGGTTCCGCCGCCATACTGTCCCTTGGGAATAATCCCTTCGAAGCCGCCATACTCCATGGGGTGATCTTCGACCTGCACCGCGAGACGCTTATCTGCAGTGACGTAGCTAGGGCCTTTGGAGACGGCCCAGCTCTTCAGAACCCCATTCCATCCCAGCCTGAAATCATAGTGAAGATGCGAGGCTGCGTGCTTCTGCACGCAAAAAGGCAGGCCTTTGCCGCTATCGGTCTTGCCTGATTGTCCACTGGGTTCTTCGGTTATATCGAAGTTGCGCATCGACCGGTAGCGCGCGAGCTGTTCGTCAACAACATTCGCGGCCGAATCCGTTGTCTTCTGCGCCTTCTTTGTGGGCGTTCTTTTTTTTGTGGCTGTTGCCTTCTTCGTAGTCTTTCTGAAAACCGCCATCATCGCTCCCTGCAAATCGGCATTCGAGCGAAGTCGGCCGGTTCTAAGCCGACCGGCGTTTGCTGGAAGACTTCGCCGACTTCACCAACGAGATACCCTTCTTTTCCTTCGATGCGGTTGCCTTCACTGAAGTCGATGGCTTCTTCTTGCTCGCAGAGGCTACAGCCGCTTCGCCTCCTCCCACGCTCTTCCGCAGGGCATCCATCAGGTTGATCACCTGGCCACGACGCGGCTCTTCCACTTCGTCCTTCGGGATCGGAGCATGCTGGATCTTGGCTTCCACAAGCTCCCGCACTGCAGCTTCGTACTGATCTTTGAACGCGCTCGGGTCGAACTTCGTGGCCTTGCGCTTAATCAGCTCCATAGCCAGCTGCAGCGAGTCTTCGTTGATCGACACCTTTTTGATGTCCTTGAAGTACTCGGCTGGATCACGAAGCTCCTCCTGGTAGCGCATCGCATAGCCCATCATCCCGCCCAGCTTGTCGTCTTCATCCGCTGTGATGGCGAAGACGTGCTCGCGCCCCCCGAAGGCAATCTTTCCCAAGGCCGCTTTCTTCGTCTTTTTTAATGCGGCACGTACCACCGCGAAGGCTTCAGCCTGTACGTCATCCTCCGGAACGAGGAAGTAAGGCTTTTCCAAATACTCCGGCCCGATTTCGTCGAGGTCCACAAATTGCGTGACCTCAATGGCGTGCTTGGAAGGAACTCGCAGCTCTTCCAACTCTTTCGGCTCTATCGTTACGTACTCGCCCTTACGGTATTCGTAGCCCTTCACGATATCGCTCTTCTCGAGTGCGGTCGCTGCTTCACCAGGATTGTCCTCTGCGGCGCTCGCTGTCACCTTCTGGTGACGCACCCGTTCACCTGTCGAACGACTGATTTGATGGAAGCGAATCTCGCTCTTTGCCTCCGTTGCGACAAACAGCTTTACGCCAAACGACACCAGTGAAATCTGTACCTGTCCAGACCAGTAAGGGCGTGCCATTTCAATACCTCGTTTAGTGGCAAATCTCCCGCGTTATCAACCGATTCAATGCAGAATCTCGCCTACTTCATCAGATTCTTCACAATAACCTGAAAGATGCCAAAATTCACCCCACATTTTGGGCTCTTTTCTCGCGAACACCATACATGCGGTGGTTTCTGCTCAGTTCCACGTTATACAGTGTTTGCGATGTAGCAACCCGAAGCGGGCCACCTCCGATCATTCGCTAATCACGGCATTTCAAGCAAACCGAACAGTGACCGGACCCGTGTGTGCAAACCGCGCCTCAACCATCGAACCGGCATTTGCGATCGTGTTCCCCGTCCAGCTTCCAGTGGTGATCCAATCGCCTTTTCTCAGACCCTCTGTCCGGCCTGCTCCCTCATTCGCGAGCCACGGCAGCAGTCGTATCAAATCTCCCGACGTATTGGAACCCGTACGCTCGACCCGGACTGCGCCGTCCACGGCCAGCGATACCGATTCCTTCGTAAAGTCGATATCCTTCCAGCCAGACACAGCTTCGCCATAGGCAAATCCACCATGCATCGCCATATCCGCCACCGATGTCAGCTTCGTGGCCTGATCCGGATGGATCAAAGCGCTCTCCAGAACCTCAATCGCTGGATGCATGCTTGCAATTGCCTCTATAACCTCGTCTCGGGTGTAAGCAGTCGCTCGAGGAGGAAGATCCGCGCCCATCTTGAAAGCAATCTCTGCTTCCACTCCGCGATAGCGATGGGGAATGCCTCTCAAATCGCATCCACTGCGACACATCCAGTCCGCTGGCATAGGGGCAAAGCTTGGAGTCGCCTCCGGTGTCGGAGCTCCAATCTTCCATCCCCCGATTCGCTCATAGGCCCACGACATCCTGTCCTGAATAAAGTACGCCTCATCTAGAGTTGTGGGGCGTAACTCCTTCGGAAGATCTGCGATGGGCCTGCATGTTCTGCGAGCATCCAGAAGCAGATCGGATGCACTGATAAGGTCCTTTTCACGCGCTGCGGTAATCATGCCAGACAGTTTGCTCCCTAACTCCCTTACTGTGCAACCATTCCATAGAAATCCGGACAACGAAACGCTTCACCTTGCGTTACCTTTAGCGTCATACTCAATCCAACTATATAGGTCGTTGCGGGTTCTAAAGAATGAACCTCGCGCAGTGAAGGGAACTGTTATGTTGTTGCGTCGCTCCGGGAACCTCGAATCCGCCATCCATTCCTCCGATATCACGCCTCAGGATGCCTTTGAGCGCTATCGCAGACAGCGCCGTTTCGTTATCGGCGGGGCCGCTACCCTTACTGCTGGTGCATTTGCAGCCAGCTATCTTCCAGAGCTCTTTTTTCCTTCGACGACCGTGCACGCTCAGGAACTTCCTTCCACCCCCGGCAAATACAACACCACTGAAAACCAGACCCCCTTCGCCAAGGCCACTCACTACAACAACTTCTATGAGTTTGGCACCGAAAAAAGCGATCCTGCCAAGAATGCACACACTCTCAAAACCCGGCCCTGGACCGTCCAGATTACCGGCATGGTCAAAAAGCCGCAGACCATCGACATCGAAAAGATCCTGAAATATCGCCCCATCGAGTCCCGCATCTATCGACATCGCTGTGTCGAGGCTTGGTCGATGGTCATCCCTTGGGAAGGCTACTCACTCTCCGAGTTCATCAATCTCTGCGAGCCTCTTCCCAGCGCGAAGTTCGTGCAGTTCATCTCTCTCGTCGACAAAAAGCAGATGCCGGATCTACCCGGCGGCTATGACTGGCCTTACAGTGAAGGTCTGCGCTTGGACGAAGCCATGAACCCTCTCGCTCTCCTGACCTTCGGCTGTTACGGTCAGGTCCTGCCGAACCAGAACGGTGCTCCCATCCGCGTAGTCATGCCCTGGAAGTATGGGTTCAAAAACGCAAAATCGATCGTGCGTCTCCACTTTACGGACAAGCAACCGAAGACGACCTGGAACGAAATCAACTCCCAGGAGTATGGCTTCTACTCCAACGTCAATCCACAGGTCGATCACCCTCGTTGGACCCAGTCTCGCGAACGCCGTATCGATAGTTCCGCCTTCCCCAAAACCATTCCGACGCAGATGTTCAATGGCTACGCCGACCAGGTAGCGAGCCTCTACAATGGAATGAACCTCAAGCGTTATTACTGATCGCCGATACATCTTCGAATGTCAAAACGCGTCATTCTGATTCTCAAAGCGATAGCGCATCTGGTCTGTATCGCACCTCTTCTCCAGCTGCTCCACTTCTACACCTCTGGAGCGCTTGTGCTCGATCCCGACCCGGTCGCCTACATCACTCATTTCACCGGCGACTGGGCTCTCTGGATGCTTCTTGCTTCGCTCGCCATCACACCTTTGAGGCGCCTCTCTCCGCGTATCGCGTGGCTCATTCGTTTCCGCCGTCTCATAGGACTCTATGCCTTCTTCTATGCCTCGCTCCATCTGGCAACGTACGTCTTCCTTTTTTCGGGCTACGACCTTCCCACCGTGCTTGCCGGAATTCATTCTGGTCATCCAGGCATCGTTCTCGATGAATGGAAGATGGTCTGGCCCCACATCTGGGACGACGTACTCAAGCGCCGATTCATCCAGGTAGGCTTTACGGCCTGGCTTATCCTCTTGGCATTGGCCGTCACCTCGCCGGCTTTCATCATGCGAGCCATGGGAGGGAAGAACTGGCAGCGCCTGCACCGTCTGGTCTATGCAGCTGGCATCGCCGCTGTCATTCATTACTGGTGGCTCGTCAAGACCGGCGTACGCACTCCATGGAAAGTCACAGCGGTCCTCGTCATCCTTCTGCTCGCGCGTGCCGCCTACTCTCTGGCGAAGCGCTTCAGCAGGCCTCGACAGCCGCTCGTTGTCGCGAAAAACTGACCCCCCTTAGCGACTCCGGCGTGGCCTGCTCATCATTCTCCAGAGCGCGCGAATCCCCCACACCGCCAGTACCAGCAGCACGACGAACGAAAAAAAGACGAGTACAAGATGCAGTGCGATCGCCATTTCGCTATCCTCTCAGTGGACGGTCTACGGCGCAAATCGTTGCCGCAGGGGCTATATCCGGGGATAAGCCCTCAAGTCACCACAACTTTTGCTTTCAAGTATCTGTCTAAAGTCGAGTGGAGGCTCTATGCGCGTTGCCCTCATCGCTTTACTGGCTGTCGCAGTAATCCCTCTCCATGCCCAGAGTGACTCTTCCTCTAAACCCATTCCAAAGCGACCCATCACCCACTCCAAAGCCGGCAAATCCAAAGCCGCATCCCCAAAGTCTCCTGCTCTGGTCCCTCTGACTCCGCGGGAGCTGGCCATTCAGGTTCTCAACCGTTTCACCTTCGGTCCGCGCCCCGGAGATGTTGAACGCATGCTTTCCGCTGGCATCGATAAGTGGTTTGACCAACAGCTCGATCCCGACACCATCAACGACGATGCGCTCAACAAGCGCCTAGCAGATTACCCCACCCTCACCATGACCCCCACAGAGGCGCTCACCGCCTTTCCTAGTCGTGGAGCCATTCAGGCCATCGCAAACGAGAGAATTCAGCCTCCGAACGATCCGGCACTAGCCGCAGTCTATGAAGTCCAGTTGGTCAAGCTCAACAAGCGTGAGGAGCGCAAGGCGGAGAACGCAAACGGAAACCCACCAGAAATCTCGCCCTCCGATGCGGAGATTGCTTCCCGGAGAGAACACGATCGTACGACAGCCTCCCGCATTGCCGGCGAGCTCTTCGCTCTTCCGCGAAACCAGCGCATGGCCACTCTCATCAAGCTGCCTGTCGCCGATCGCATCGCATTTACAACGTTTGTAGCCGGGGAGCAGCGCGGAATTCTTCTCTCTCAGTTCACCCCGCGCGAGCGTGAGTTATTCAACGCCATGGCCGCCAACGTGAACTCGTCCTACCAGATCGGCAGCGAACTCTCTCAAGCCAAGGTTCTGCGTGCTGTTCTCTCCGAACGTCAGTTGCAGGAGGTGATGACCGACTTCTGGTTCAATCACTTCAACGTCTTCATCGGGAAGGACTCCGATCAGTGGTACACCACCAGCTACGAGCGTGACGTCATTCGAAAGAATGCTCTTGGCAAGTTTCGCGATCTTTTGCTCGCCACCGCGACCTCGCCCGCCATGATGGTCTACCTCGATAACTGGCAGTCCATCGGGCCCGATTCCATCGCAAACGGTGTTAACCCCGCTCGCCCGAAAGCGAAAAAAGGGAATCGCGGTCTCAACGAAAACTACGGTCGGGAGGTCATGGAGCTTCATACCCTCGGCGTCAATGGCGGTTACACACAGGCCGATGTCACCGCGCTCTCTGCGATCCTCACAGGTTGGACCGTGGATCGACCCCAGGAAGCAGGTCCTTTCATATTCGAGCCCAGGCGTCACCAGCCCGGTGCCAAACAGTGGTTCGGACACACCATCGATGCCTCTGCCGTGCAAACGCAACCGGATGCTCAACCGGGAATGACAGAGGGCATCCAGGCCCTTACCATCCTGGCCTCCAGTCCAAAGACCGCTCACTTCATCAGCTACAAGCTGGCTCAGCGCTTCGTTGCGGATGATCCCCCTCCAGCTCTCGTCGACCGCATGACCGACACATGGCTCGCAACCGACGGAGACATCAAGGCGATCCTCCGTACGCTGCTCAATTCGCCCGAGTTCAACTCGAAGCAGTACTTTCGGAACAAAGTCAAAACCCCTTTCGAATTCATCGCCTCTGCCTTTCGCACCACCGCCACCGATCCCGCGAATCCAGGCGCCTTGGTCCAGACCCTCAAAACCATGGGGATGCCTCCGTACTATGCTGTTCCTCCCACCGGCTACTACATCACTGCCGATCGCTGGATGAACTCCTCTGCTCTGGTCGATCGGCTCAACTTTGCCTACAGCCTTACAGAAAACAAGTTTGCAAATCAGAAGTTCGACTCCGAGCATGTTCTTGCCCTCGGCCTCATCAGCCAGCCCTCTGTTGTCACCGCTTCAGCAACAAGCAGGCAGGCACAGGCTGTCTACCGGGAAACATCCCTCCCCCAACCGCCCCCTTCCTCCTCAGTGCCATCCACCGGACAGGACCTCGCCCTTCGTCTCCTGGAATCCTCCCTCATCGGTGGTGAAGTCTCTTCCCGGACCAACGATCTCATTCATCAACAGATGACGAAGCTGGTCACTCCGTCCGCTCCACCCACCGACACCCTGAACCTCCTCACCGCGCTTGTTATGGGCAGTCCCGAATTTCAACTACGCTGAAATACGCCTACACTGTCTCTCAGGGAGGTGCCTCATGTCCCTGCAACGTTCTTCTTCCGACGACGGCGAACACCTCAGCCGAGTGCGCAGAATCTGCGCCTCTCTTCCCGCTGTTACCGAAAAGCTCTCCCACGGTGAGCCGACCTTCTTCGTCAACAAGAAAGTCTTCACCATGTTTGCGAACAATCATCACCACGACGGCCACATCGCTGTCTGGATTCCAGCGCCGCCGGGAGCGCAGCAGGCGCTCATTCGCAGCTCTTCGAAGAAGTACTTCAAGCCTCCCTATGTAGGAGTGCGCGGCTGGGTCGGTATAGAACTCAGAGAGGTCGGCGACGATGCGCTCAGTCTTCACATCTACGACGCCTGGCGTCTGATCGCCCCCAGAAAACTCCAATCCGTCGATGCCATCTAATCTTCAGACGCCATGACAAAGCCCATCGACCGTCGCCAATTTGCCAGCGGAATCGTAGCCGCCGGAATTGCAGGAAGCGCCGTCGCCGCGTCCAATCCGTCTGTAACTCCTGAACAGCTCCATCTCAAGCCCAACGGCTGGATGCCGAACAACTCGCTTCCGGTTCTTCTTTACCGCCGTGCTCTCGATGGATCGCCCGATCTGGCTGGTGCGATGGAACGCCTCTTTACCCGGAACGGATGGCCGCCACAGTGGCGCAATGGCGTCTTCGACTTTCATCACTATCACTCCACAGTTCACGAAGTCCTCGGCTTCGCCGCTGGCCACGCAGAGATCATGCTTGGCGGCGAAAACGGAACCGCGGTCACCGTTCGCGCTGGAGATGTCGCAGTCCTGCCGGCGGGCACAGGACATTGCCGCATCTCCGCGTCGGACGATTTTCTAGTGATTGGGGCCTATCCTCCCAATGAGCATTGGGATATATGTCGCTCCGCGCCAACTCCCCAGGTCTTGGAGCGTATGCGGAAGGTGGCCTTTCCGACCTCCGATCCCGTCTCTGGCAAAGCTGGTCCACTCCCGAAACTATGGATCAGTTGAGATAGGCAAAGTGGCCCTCTTTCCTTGCATCTCATCTCTCAAATGAAAGACCGCGCTCCCAATGTGAAGTCCGTCTCGAATTCGCAGGGAGATCACTTTGGCCGCTTCGCCAACACCTGCAGCGCTTATGTGGGCTCCCGATGGGCCTTTGCCGTTGCTGTCGGAGTCATCGTCGTCTGGGCCATCACCGGCCCTCTCTACCACTACTCCGATACCTGGCAGCTCGTCATCAATACCGGAACCACCATCGTCACCTTCCTGATGGTCTTCCTCATTCAGAACACGCAGAACAGGGACGCCCGCGCCATCAACCTGAAGCTAGACGAGCTCATTAATTCCATCAACGATGCCAAAAACGAGATGATTGATATCGAGCATCTCTCCGACACCGAGCTCGATACCCTCGCCCAGCGTTACGAAGCGATAAGGAATGAAGCCACCGAGCGCGGAATCGCCAAACCCAGCCTCGGAGTGGGCCGCTCCAACTAGCTTGATGGGTTCAGCGAAACCGCCCAGGGCGATTCCTAACTCTTTAATGTCGCGTGCTGCGCCTTCATCTGGGCCCGCACTACCAGCTCCGCTGCCAGCAGACATTGCGTCTGGTCCTGTGCAGTATGTGTGCGATTGACGATGTCGGACACGAACTGCGGCCCGAAGGGAAGCGATAGATTATTGCAATCGATGTAGCGGGCCTGGTTCTTGTCCACAATGTACAGATTGTTCCCCTGCTTGCTCCGCGTGACATCCGTGTACTTACGCACCTCGATGTAGCCCTCAGTGCCGAGAATGAACAAACGTCCGTCTCCCCACGTTCCCAGCCCGTCCGGTGTGAACCAGTCCAGCCGCACATAGCCGAAGCCGCGATCGCCTCGCAGCATCATGTCGCCGAAGTCCTGAAACTTGGGTCGCTTCGGGTGATTCACATTCGCCACCTGCGAAGCCACCACCTCAGCCTGCTTTGACCCCGTGTAGTACAGAAACTGATCCACTTGGTGCGACCCGATGTCGGTCAGGATTCCGCCGTACCGCGCCGGATCCCAGAACCACTCCGGCCTTCCGCCTCCGCCGCCTGCATACGGATCCACGCCATGCTGCACAACCTGGTGAGGAGCAATGTTGATCGTCTGAATTACCTTCCCGATCGCTCCCGCCTGCACCAGATCGCCCGCCTTGACCGCAGCCTTCACCTCGAACCGCTCGCTGTAGAGAATCCCGTAGATCCGCTTCGTCGCTGCAATCGTCTTACGAATCTCTTCAATCTGCTCAAGCGAAGTAGCTCCCGGCTTGTCGCTCAGGTAGTCCTTACCCTTCTTCATCACACGAACTCCCAGCGGCGCCCGCTGGTCAGGAATCGTCGAGCTCAACACCAGTTGGATCGAAGGATCATTCAGAATCTCATCCTCCGACTTCGCGATCTTCACATCGGGAAACCTCTTCTTGAATCCCGCCAGCTTATCCGGCTCCGCTCCATAAGCCGCCACCAGCACGCCACCGCCGCGCTGAATCGCGCCGACCATCCCATAGATGTGGTCATGGCTCATCCCGCACACCGCAAATTTGATGGAATACTTCGGCTTCGCGCCCGCATCCTGCCCCGGCTGGGCTACCTCATACACGATCTCCGAAGGCTGGATAGCGCTCATCTCCGCCAGCGCCGGAACTCCCGCCAGCAAACCCGTTGAGCCCACCGCCCGCAGAAAATCCCGCCGTCCAAATCCCTCTGATCCCATTCCGCACTCCTCCGAAGCCAATTTCGCTGCACCCCGAACTATATCAACCCGAAGCCATCTTTGGCATCGCCTGCCCTTATGCGCATCGATTTTCAGTTAGAAATGTTCAGCCGAGAGCCGCGATAACCTCATCGCTCTTCCGCACCCGTGCCAGTCGCGGAAAGATCTTCTCGAACGCGAAACGATGCATATCCGTATCGAAGCTCGAACAGATATCCTCAACGACCACAAACCCGAATCCCAACCCTGTCCCTTGGCGAGCCGTCGATTCCACGCCGATGTTCGTCGCAATGCCACCCAGCACCACCGTGCCTACTCCGCGCTTCTTCAGTTCCTGCTCCAACTCCGTTCCCGCAAAGGCTCCCCAGTGCCTCTTGGTGACGAGCAGATCTCCGTCCCTGAATCCCGCCTCCGCAACAATCTCTGAAGCCGCTGCTGGCGGAGCCTCTGTGCTGCGAGTAGCTTCGTCAGCCGGAAGCTGCAGAAAGTTGTTGAGATCCACACGCACATACACAATCGTTGCGCCCTTCGCGCGGAAAGCCTCCGCCAGCTTGCGCGCTCGCTCCACCACCTCGCTCGACGGATACGGCGCCGTCTGTCTTGCCACAATTCCACCCTGCAGGTCGATCAGCACAAGCGCAGTCTTTTTCGGATCAAGCTGTAGTGAGCTCAAAATTCTCCTCCTTGAATCGAAAACATCTTCAATTCTCAAGGTATGAGGATGACTTCGACTTCGTCAAAAGTCGTTCGGATATCAGACTCATTCTCACCCGTTACCGCAGCATGAACATGGCGATACATGGGCCTTTCCTCTATACAGAAACTCGAAAGCGGTCTATTTTGTTCATACCGGCATGCTCAATTGGTTATTGATTTTCGTTCCCATTACGATTGGGTTGGAGTTCTTCAAACCGGAAGCCCATACCTACATCTTCCTCGCGGCCTGTCTCTCGATCGTGCCGCTCGCCGGCTTGCTCGGGCATGCAACAGAACAAGTCTCCCATCATGCCGGACAGGGAATCGGCGGTCTTCTCAACGCCACCTTCGGAAATGCAGCCGAGCTGATCATCGCGATCGCAGCCCTGCGAAAAGGGCTCTACGATGTGGTCAAGGCATCGCTCACCGGATCCATCATCGGCAATATCCTTTTGGTCTTCGGCCTCTCTGCCTTCGTTGGCGGTCTTCGTTACAAATCTCAGCGATTCAATGTCACCGCAGCGAGTGCCCAGGCAATTCTCCTCACCCTTGCCGCAATTGGGCTCATTATTCCTGCTGCATTCCATTACCTTCAGGATTCGAAAACAGTGGGTCCTGAAAACTCCTTAGGGCTCGATATCGCCGTAGTCCTCCTCCTGGCCTACGGGGCTCATCTCATCTTCTCGCTCCGAACTCACAAAGCCTTATTTGAAGGGGAACCATCCCATTCGGATCACAACGAAGAGACTCCATGGAGCCTCAAAAAAGCAGTCTTCGTTCTGGCGGGAGCGACCGCTTTCATCGCATGGATTAGTGAGATCCTGGTTGGCTCCGTCGAACAGGCTGCAACTGCCTTCGGGATGACCGATATCTTTGTCGGTGTCATCGTTGTAGCGATCATAGGAAATGCCGCAGAGCACAGCACCGCGGTCATGGCTGCAATGAAAGACCGCATGGAACTTTCCTTTACGATTGCTGTAGGAAGCAGTTTGCAGATAGCACTTTTAGTCGCTCCGCTTCTGGTCATTCTCAGCCATTTCATCGGGCCTCGACCGATGGATCTGGCGTTTACTCCTGCAGAAGTGCTAGCGATCTTCCTTGCGGTTCTTATCACTGGGCAAGTCGCCGCGGATGGTGAGACAAACTGGCTCGAAGGAACGCAGTTGCTCGCCGTGTACCTGATTCTGGCAATCGTCTTTTATTTCTTGCCCGATATCTCTCCAGCATCCGTGCTCCGGCAGTAGGAGACGATCCAGGCGCCTTCCGACTTTCGCTGCAGCCGCCTACGGATACAACCGTCTTCCCACCCACCCGTCATCCTCACGCACAAACTCAAACCTGTCGTGGAGCCGGTGCTCCCCGTTCACCCAAAGCTCTATACGCTCCGGCACAACCGCGTATCCCTTCCAGCGCGCAGGGCGGGGGACCTCTCCCGGATGACTCTCTGCAAACTCCCTCACCATCTCCTCTAATCTGTCCCTGCTCTCAAGCGGTCGGCTCTGCAGCGACACGGCCGAGCCCAATTGACTCTCGCGACCCCGGCTGTGAAAGTAAGTATCCGCATCCGCTGCCGGCAACTCCACCACCGGGCCCTCCACTCTCACCTGTCTCCTTAGGCTCTTCCAATGAAAGCAAAGCGCCGCCCTCGGATTCGCCTCAAGCTCACGGCCCTTCCTGCTCTCTGCATTTGTATAGAAGCAGAATCCGCGCTCATCCACCTGCTTCACCAGCACCATGCGCACACTGGGCAGGCCGTTCGAGGTTGCCGTTGCCAGCGCCGCCGCGTTCGCATCGTTTAACTCGCTCGCTTCGGCCTCGTGCAGCCACTCACCAAACACCGCCACCGGATCCGTCGCAGCTTCCAACTCTCGAACATCCATGCATCCAGTCTACTCAGCCCGCAGCGCCTCCATAGGATCCACACTCGCCGCCCGCCGTGCCGGAATCGCGCTCGCCGCCAGCGCCGCCCCTCCCAGCACAACAGCCACAGCCACCAGCGTCGACCCATCCCACGCGCTCACCCCAAACAACAACCCGCGCATCATCATCGCAGCAACCATAGAGCACGCCAATCCGGCGGCAATCCCAACCACAGTCAGCCATCCCGCCTCACGCATCACCATCTTCATTACGGTGCTGCGGCCAGCGCCAAGCGCCATCCTCACGCCAATCTCTCTTGTCCTCTGGCTCACCGAGTAGGCAATCACTCCATACAATCCCACCACTCCCAGCAACAGCGCCATCGTCGCAAATCCGCCCACCAGCCACGCCGAGCCTCTGTGAATCGTCGCCGAGGGGGAGTCATGAATCTTCTCGTTCATCGTCGACTCCGCATACACCGCAATGCCCGGGTCGATCTCATGAACAGCCGTCCTCAAAGCTGGCAGTAACTCAGCCTCTTGTTCCGCTCTCACAATCAGTCCGAAGTTTGGGTCTTGCCCTGCGCTGTACGGTAGATAGAACGCTGGCCGCACCTCCATCTCCAGGGGTCCTTCCTTGATATCGTCTATCACGCCGATAATCCTCGTCGGAGGCTTATTCCATACTTGTATCTGCTGCCCGATCGCCTCCTCGCCGGCAAAGTACCGCCGCGCCGTCGCCTGATTGATAACTGCCACTGGAAGCTTTGTTCTATCCTCTTCCTCCGTAAAGTAACGGCCCTCCCGCAACCGGGCTCCCAGCGTACGAAAGTATCCGGGGCTGGTAAATCGCGCCACCACCTCATCGTTCTTATGGTCTCCTGGCTTGCCCACGATCTTCATAATCGTCATTCCATCGCCGGATCCCACAGGTAAATCGCTCGCTACTCCGGCCGAGACGACTCCCGGCAATTGCTCCACTCGTTCCATCAAATTTTTCTGCAACAATCCGATCTGTTCGTCCTTCGTATACTGTGCCCGCGGCAACGAGATCATAGCCGTCGCCAGGTGCTCTGCACGCATCCCTGTATCCACATGCAACAACCGGTAAAAGCTCTTGCCCAAAAGTCCCGCACCCACCAGCAGGACCACTGCGGTCATCAGCTCCAGCACTACCAGCTTTGTGCCGAAACGACTCCACCCCGTTCCTGCTGACGTTCGACCTCCATCGTTCAGGTTCTCATTCGTTACGCGAGTCGGCATCCTCAGCAGGGGCGCAACGCCGAATAGCACTCCTGCCAGCAGAACGATGCTCACTGCAAAGACCAGCACGTGGCCGCTTATACCCATACCCGTCAGGTACGGCATACGAGCCAGCATGTCTGCTGGCGCCAGGCGCTCGAATGCGCGCAGCGCTGCTGAAGCAATCGCCACTCCGGCTGCGCCGCCTATTGCGACGAGCAGCACGCCCTCCGTAACAAACTGCCGAGTCAGCCGCCATCGGCTCGCTCCCAGCGCGCCGCGTACAGCAATCTCGCGTCGGCGTTTCTCCGCTCGCGCCAGCAGCAGACTCACAACATTCACACATGCAATCAGCAACAGCAGTGCCGCTCCGCACAGCAGCATCACCAACACGGGGCGAACATCTCCTCGTATCACTTCCGTCAGCGACCATACCGTCGATCCTCGCCCGCGGTTCGTATCCGGATACTGCTTCTCCAATTGCGTCGTGACGGTCTTCATATCTGCCGCGGCTTGTTCCAGACTTGTGCCGGCCTTTAATCGGGCCACGCCATAGGCACTATGATCACCACGTCCACTGCCAGAATCGTGCGTCGTAATCCAGAAATCCACTGGCTCCGCAGGAGCAAAATGAAACTCCTTTGGTAGAACGCCAACAATCGTATAAAGACCGCCATCCAGCGTTACAGTCTCGCCCAGCACGTTCTTGCGGCCGCCGTAACGCCTCTGCCACGCACCATAACTTAGAATCACAGTCTTCGGAGCCGAGGGGTTGTCTTCACCTGCTAGGAAATCCCTTCCTAAAGCCGGCGTCGCTCCTAGCGTTTTGAAAAATCCATCCGTAACCGCAGCTCCGTCCACCTTCTGAACTCCACTCGGAGTCTTTTCCATAAACGGGGAAGGCACATAAATGTCGAGAGCGTCGAAGCTCTTGTTCATTTGCTTCCAGTCCAGGTAGTCCGGATACGAGATATGAAACTGGGGCCCCACTGAGATCGCCTCATAGAGTGCCACCAGCCTCGAAGGTTCGCGGTAGGGAAGTGGCCGTATCAGCGCAGCATCCACCACAGCAAAGATCGCCACGCTCGCGCATACCCCCAGCGCCAGCGTCGTAATCGCCGTAGCTGCGAACCCGGGATCCCTCCTCAACTGCCGCAACGCAAATCGCAGGTCCTGCGCGATCGTTTCAAACCCAAACCCGATCACCTCGTGGCTGCGCTCTCGCACACGTGTCTCATTACCGAACCTGCGTCGCGCCGCACGTCGCGCTTCATCCTCACTCGCCCCACCTGTCGCGATCTCACGCTCAATCTCCTCGCGATGAAGACGCATCTCCTCTTCCAGCTCACTGCGAAACCTGCGGCGCCCCACCAGCAACCCAATCCGCCGAACTATTCTCCCCATCGTCCCCATTCGCCTTACCTCACTAAAGAAGTCGTCATCTCGACCGAAGGCCCGAAGGGCCGAAGTGGAGAGATCCCTGTATCTCGCTCGAGCCGCCTCGAAATCCTGCCTACTCACACCACAAATCTTCAAAACCGCTGTCATCCCGACCGGAGTGCGAAGCACGAAGCGGAGGGATCCGCTTCTCTACCACGGGACTCCGAACCACCCATCCATGCGAAGCTGGGTGCCCCATCTTCGCCGCGTAGCGGCTAAGGTGGGTTTGCCGGACACCCAATTCACGCAAAGCACGAATGGAAACATCGCGCAAAACCATCCTTACTTCCAGGATCAAACTGTCATCCCGACGCGGAGGGATACCCAAACTCTCAACCCGCCTCGGACCCCGCCAGGACCCGCCCTATCGCAGCAATCATCTGTTCGAACTCACTCATCTCCACTCCAAGCTGCCGGTGCCCCTCCGAAGTCAGCGTGTAAAACCGGGCTCTACGGTTGGTCTCCGTCTTCCCCCACTCCGCCTTCACCCAGCCCTCAACCAGCGACCGCTGCAGGGCAGGGTAGAGCGACCCTTCCTCCACCGTCAGCACATCCTCAGAGATCCGCCGGATAGAAAGCGCGATCCCATACCCATGCAACGGTCCACGCTCCAGCGTTCTCAGAATCAGCATGTCCAGAGTCCCAGGCAAAAGCTCAGCGCGCTTCGTCATGGCCAATATATAGATTGTCTATGGATAGATAGTCAATGCAAATCGAGAAATAATCCAAACTAGGCCTATCTCACCAAGAAGGTGTCATTCCGAGCGAGCGTAGCGAAGTCGAGGAACCCGCATTTTGCCCTTCGAGCCCAAAATCTCAACTTTAGGAATTCTGTAAAGACGCGATGTACGGGCTAGCCATCCCAAGCCTCGGGAATCTGCCTCTTGCGCCTCGCGGTTGTCAAGCGCCGATAGCTAATAACAGGCCAACAATCAATAACTTGCACCTGCCGATTAGTTCTTGCCGAACTGCTAAACTAAGAACGAAGGCAAAATCAGGCGGACCCACCTCTAAGCTGTCCCGCCCAGAAAGTGTCATTCCGAGCGAAGCCGAGGAACCTGCATTTAGCCTGTCAAGCGACGAATCGCCGCTGAGAGAGGATTCGCCTCAAGCGAATCCCCAGCGCCGCCGGTGAGCATCTATGCACTTATCTAATTTAGAATCAATATTTTGCAAGCAACTTATTTGTTTTGAATACTTTGCGTAAAAGGTCCTAACCTAAATCACTTAGATTGAAGATCTTGCACAAAAACAGGGGAGGGGGCATCAAGCCCCTCGAACAGATCCCGCCACTGCTGCGCCGGCTGCGGATCGCTCGAAGCCATCAGGGTATAGAACTCCTCCGAGCTCAGACCGTCGACCACCGGCTGTGTCAGCTTCATTAGATGAGCCTGCGAACGGTGTACCTCGAACGCCTTCAGCTTCCGCGCCCCGGCGGTGCGGATGTCCAACTGCACCGTCCATGGGATCGGACGCGGCGGCTGCCGCTCCGGAAGAAAGAAGTTCGTAGTCAGATGAAACAACCGGTCTGCCTTGTGTGGCTCTCCAAGCGAGGGAAAACGCTTCGCCTGCCCGGCCCAATGAAACGCCGCCGTCGTCCAGAACGAGACCATCATGTGATCGGCGTGTGAGTTCATTCCGCCGTCGCCGCCAAACGTGATCACAACGTTGGGACGGAACCGCCGCATCCGCTCAACCAGGCGCTTCACGGCTGCAATGGTTGGCACGTTCTCAAGCTGCGCGTCTTGGTAGTCCAGCAGCTCATGCTGCGTAACTCCCAGCACCTCGCAGGAAGCCGCGAACTCCGCGCGGCGCATAGCACCGAGCTCGGCGGAAGAAGCTGCAGAGCCACGATTCGTCGCCGCCTGACCATCGGTCATGCAGACAACGTAAGTCTCAACTCCGCGATCCGCTGCCAGCGCCAACGCGCCGCCGAACCCATAGCACTCATCGTCCGGATGTGCGACGACGCACA
>Ga0268266_10002267_pt1 | contig 20910 bp, 20 predicted proteins | sample KBSS13metaG_FD_190356 | JGI IMG/M metagenome (GOLD analysis project Ga0268266, IMG submission 190356) | Switchgrass rhizosphere microbial communities from Kellogg Biological Station, Michigan, USA - KBS S1-3 metaG (SPAdes) (version 2) | ecosystem: Host-associated > Plants > Roots > Rhizosphere... | reverse complement strand
GGCGAGGCATCCAGTATGCCGTGACGGTTGTGCGCTTCCATGGGGAGCGCGGCGTACTGGATCATCCGCCTTCGCGGATGATGACGTCAACGGGCTGGCGCGAACCGCCTCACGCCACGTGCTGGTCGAGGATCTTCACGGCGTCGTCGAGGCCGACCGAGACCAGTTGCGATACGCCGCGCTCGGCCATGGTGACGCCGAACAGCCGGTTCATCCGCGCCATTGTGATCGGATTGTGCGTGATGATGATGAAGCGGGTTTCCGTCGACGACGTCATTTCGTGCAGCAGGTTGCAGAACCGTTCGACGTTATGGTCGTCCAGCGGCGCGTCGACCTCGTCCAGCACGCAGATCGGCGACGGGTTGGTGAGGAACACCGCGAAGATCAGTGCCAGCGCCGTCAGAGCCTGCTCGCCGCCCGAGAGCAGCGACAGTGTCTGCGGCTTCTTGCCCGGCGGCTTGGCGATGATTTCGAGGCCGGCCTCCAGCGGATCGTCGCTCTCGATCAGATGAAGCGCTGCTTCGCCGCCGCCGAACAGTTCGGTGAACAGCCGCTTGAAGTGATCGTTGACGGTCTCGAACGAGGTCAACAGCCGCTCGCGAGCTTCCTTGTTGAGGCTCTGGATGCCCTGGCGCAAGCGCTTGATGGCTTCGACCAGGTCGTCGCGTTCGGTGGTCAGCGCGGTGTGCTGGGTCTCGACCTCGCGCAGCTCTTCCTCGGCGCGCAGATTGACGGCGCCAAGACGCTCGCGGTCGCGGCGCAGCTTTTCGAGGTTTTCCTCGATCTCGCTGAGCGGCGGCAGTTCCGCGCCGGGCTCGATCTCGGCGAGTGCTGCGACCGCATGCGGCTCCACTTCGAGCATGTCGTGGATTTCCCGCTCGATATCCGACAGCCGGCGCTTGGTGCCTTCCATACGTTCCTCGGCGCGGGCGCAGGCCTCGCGGGCAGAGGAGAGGGCTTCGAGCGACGCCTTGGCTTCGCGGTCGGTCTGCGCCATCACGCTCTCGGCGGCGGCCAGCGCGTCGGCTGCGACGCGGCGCGCGCTTTCGGCGGACTCGATTTCGTTGATCAGCGCGCGGCGTTTTTCGGCAAACACCGCCGGCGCATTCTCAAGCTCGAAGCGCTCGGCCGTCACTTCGGTGATGCGCGCTTCGACGGTGGCGACCTGGGAGGCCGCGCTTTGCTTGCGGTTCTGCCAGTCGGCGCGTTCGGCCGTGATCGCCTGCACGCGCTTGTCGGCCAGTTCGGCCTCGCGCGCCAGCGCCTGGGCTTCGGCGCGCACTTGCGCGGCAAAGCGGCGGTGCCCGTCGATCTCGATCCTGACGGTGCTGAGCTTTGCTTCGGTCTCGTCGGTCGGCGGCAATTCGGCGAGTGCAGCGTTGGCACTCTCGTGCGCCGCCTCGGCCTCGCTGCGATCCGCGGCAAGGCGGGTATGGGCTTCGGTCAGCGCGGATCGGCGCGCGGCGTGGCGATTGATCTCGCGCTCGGTCGTGGCGTGGCGCTCACGCGCCGCATCGGCCTCGCGCTGTGCGGCCCGCCAGGCCTCTCGGCCTGCGGATTCAGCGGCCGAGGCCGCCTTCAGTTCGGTTTCGGCCTCTTCCAGCGCCCGCCGCTTGTTGGCGGCGTCGGTGCGGGCCTGCTCCAGCTCATGCTCGATATCGACCAGACGGGCACGTTCCGCGAGACGTCGTGCGGCGCCGGTCGGCGCGTGCGCGGCGGTGACAAAGCCGTCCCAGCGCCAGACGTCGCCTTCCAGCGACACCAGCCGCTGACCAGTCTTCAATTGCGACACCAGCTCCGCGCCACGCTCCTTCGGCACGACGCCGATCTGCGCGAGGCGGCGCGCCAGTTCAGCCGGCGCCTCGACATGGGCGGCGAGGGGCTCGACGCCCGCGGGGAGGGACGGATCGTCGAAGCTCGCGCCGGCATTGGTCCAGCGCATCGGCGCCGAGGGATCGACCGGCGCGTCGAGATCGTCGCCGAGCACGGCGCCGAGCGCCTTCTCGTAGCCCTTGGTGACGGTGACGCCGTCGATGATCGGCGGCCACAGGTTCTTGGTCTCGCCATTGACGAGTTTTGAAATCGTGCGCGCTTCGGTCTCAAGCCGCTGCACGCGCTTTTCGGCGTCCGTGAGCGGGGCACGGGAGGCTTCGAGCTTCTGTCGCGCGGCAACATGGCCGGTCTCGCTGGCCTGCGCGGCGGCTTCGGACACCGCCAGCGTTTCCTGCGCCGTCTCCATGGCCGCGGCGAGCGCCTCGAGGTCGCCGAGATTGCCGGTCTCGTCGTTCAGTTTCTGCTCGTCGGCCTGGACGGTGGCGATTTCCTGATCGAGCCGGGCCAGCCGGTCGCGGTGGGTGCGCACGCCGGCCTCTAACTGGTTGCGCTTGGCGGTGAGGTCGGCGAGCGTGGTGGTCAGCTCGCTGAACATGCGCTCGGCGGCTGACAGCGTCGCTTCCGCTTCAGAAACGCATTCATCAACGCCGGAGAGCTTTTCGACGCGCGACTTGATCTCTTCCTTTAACTCGGCGTCCTCGGTGTCGAGCCGCTGAAGCGCCACTTCGGCATCTGACGTCTGCTGCTGTTCGCGCGCAATGTCGGCGGCGAACTGGTTCAGCCGCCGGTCAAGCTCGGAAACGCGCTCCTTGGCGCGCTCTTCCTCGCGGTCGAGTTGTTCGCGCGCATTGGTAAGGCGCTGCAGACCGGCCGCGGCGCGGGCTTCGCCCTCGCGCAGCGCCGGCAGTTCGGACGCGCGGATCGCCTGGATGCGGGCGGCCTCGGCCTGCTCGCGGGTGCGTTCGGCCATCTCGCGCACGTTGATGTCATGGGTGTGCGCGGCTTCCGCAACGTCGACATTGGCCTCCAGCCAGCGCAGGTGGAACAGCGTCGCTTCGGCCTTGCGCACCTTGGCGGCGACTTCGCGGAAACGAATCGCCTGACGGGCCTGCTTCTTCAGTCCCTCCATCTGGCCGGACAATTGTCCGATCACGTCCTCGACGCGGGTGAGATTGGTTTCGGCCGCCTTCAGCCGCAGCTCGGCTTCGTGGCGGCGGGCATGCAGGCCGGCGACGCCGGCGGCATCTTCCAGCACGCGGCGGCGCTGCTCGGGCTTGGCCTGAATGATTTCACCGATCTTGCCTTGGTGGACCAGCGCCGGCGAGCGCGCGCCGGTCGCGGCATCCGCAAACAGGATCTGCACGTCGCGGGCGCGAACGTCGCGGCCGTTGATGCGATAGGCCGAGCCAGCCTCACGCTCGATGCGACGGGAGATCTCGAGCAGCTGGCTGTCATTGACCGCGGCGGGCGCGGTGCGATCGGCATTGTCGATCGTCATGACAACTTCGGCGTGGTTGCGCGCCGGACGGTTCCCGGAACCGGCAAAGATCACCGCATCCATGTCGGCGGCGCGCAGCGATTTGTGCGAGGTTTCGCCCATCGCCCAGCGCAGCGCCTCGACCAGATTCGACTTGCCGCAACCGTTCGGTCCGACAACCCCGGTGAGGCCGGGTTCGATCATGAAATCAGTGGGTTCAACAAACGACTTGAAACCGTGGAGGCGGAGGCGCGTGAGTTTCATGAACACAAATCTCTGTTGGCCGGGCGCGAATCTCCCTGCCGTGACAGTACCATAGAAGGCAATGTCGGTGTGGATGGATAGCCCATTGCGGCTCTTCTGGAGCGCGACAATGGCGAGGCCGGGGCCGGAGGGCAACGGCCCGGCCGGGCTTTTCCCAAGAGTTTTGTGAGCCTTTTGAGGCGGTTGCGCGGCGCCTTTTGCTGGACTTATCGGCTGGAATGAATCCGCCCGCGGCGAATCAGCTCTTCAGCACCGCATTGATGCGCTTCGAGAACTCTTCGAAGCTTTGCTCGCCCTTCAGCTTCTCGCCGTTGATGAAGAACGTCGGCGTCGAATCGACCTTCAGCACCTCGGAAGCGAATTTCTGGTCGGCCGCGATCTTGTCGAGCAGCGCCTGGTCCTTCAGGCAATCCTCGACCTGCGCCTGGGTGAGGCCGGCTTGCTTGCCGATCCGGGTCAGCGTCTCCGTGGTGTTCTTGACCACCCAGTCGTTCTGCTGCCTGAACAGAAGGTCGATGACGGCAAAATATTTCGGCGCGTCGTCCTTGGCGATGCAGCGCGCCAGCATCGAGCCGGCGGCGGCCTTGATGTCGAGCGGGAATTCACGGAACACGAAGCGGATCTTGCCGGTGTCGATGAACTCCGACTTGATCTTCGGGAACACCTTCTCGGTGAACGCCGCGCAATGCGGGCAGGTCATCGAGGCGTATTCGGTGATGGTCACCGTGGCGTTGGCGGGGCCAAGCGCCATGTCCGGCAGGGATTGCGGCTTGGCGACGTCGGCGGCGCCCTGTGCCATCGCGTCCGTGATCAGCCGCAGCGGCGAGAAGCCTGCAAGCAGGCCAAGGCCGGTCAGCGACAGGGCGGCGGTGAAGGCGCGGCGCGTGATCATCAAAGTCTGCTCCCGAATGGCGCGTTCACGCCCGAAAGAACTACGAAAAGAAGCCTTCGCTAGCTTGAAACGCCAGTTGTGGCAATGGCGGGTTGCAGCGGCCGAGCGCCGCAAAAGCCTCAATTTCGCTTGATCGCGGCGCCGAGCCGCGCCAGCGCGGCGCGCAGTTCCTCGTCCTCCACCGCCGACAGGGTTTCGGCGACCTTGGCCACCGCCTTCGGGTCGGGCGGGCGAGGCGGCGCGGGGCGCTTGCTGCGCGACAGCGGTGCTTGCCGCAGGGCCAAGCGGCCAACCGCGCTCCAGCCGAAGAAGCGGTTGACCCGCTGCAGGATGGCGTCGGACGAATGCTGGATCTCCAGCGCCGCCGGACCCTCCACCCGCAATATCAGCGTGGCCGGTTCCTGCGGCTGCCCCTCCACCGGCCGGGGCCATTGCATCTTCAGCGGCTCGGAATGGCGGGCGATTTCGGGGCCGGCGATCTCGGCCCAGCGGATCACCAACTCGCGCGCGGCAAAGCCCTGCCTGGCGTAGGCATCCGAGAATACGTCGCCGAGCAGGAGGGAAAGCGGTTTTGCGGAGATCGGGCCGGGTTTGGACATGGGGCTTTATATCATCTCGCTCGCAGCAGGCGACATCTCCGCCGTCATGGCCCAGGTTTATCCCAGCCATCCACGCTTGGGCTGCCGCAAAGAAGAAAGACGTGGATGCCCGGGACAAGCCCGGGCATGACGTGGAGAGATTTGCGTCGCCACACTAGAGTGCGCCTATGAGTTCCGTGGCTGCCAAAATCAAATCGCGAGAAGCGCATGTTGCGGGCGCCGCGCGCCCCGCGCTGCTGCTCGACTGGTACGACCGTCACCGCCGCCGGTTGCCATGGCGCGCGCCGGCGGGCGAGCGGCCCGATCCGTACCGGGTCTGGCTGTCCGAAATCATGTTGCAGCAGACCGGCGTCAAAACCGTCGGGCCGTATTTCCTGAAGTTTCTGGCGCGCTGGCCGGATGTCGCCTCGCTCGGCCGCGCCTCGCAGGATGACGTGCTGCGGATGTGGGCCGGGCTCGGCTATTATTCCCGCGCGCGCAATCTCCATGCCTGCGCCGTCGCGGTGCTGCGCGATCATGGCGGGGTGTTTCCCGATACCGAGGAGGGCCTGCGCAAACTGCCGGGGATCGGCCCGTATACCGCGGCGGCGATCGGCGCGATTGCTTTCGATATCCAGACCATGCCGGTCGACGGCAATATCGAGCGCGTGGTGTCGCGACTTTACGCGGTGGAAGAGCCGCTGCCGCAGGTCAAGCCGCGCATCCAGGAACTGGCGGCGACGCTGCTCGGCCCGGACCGCGCCGGCGACAGCGCACAGGCGTTGATGGACCTCGGCTCCTCGACCTGCACGCCGAAGAAGCCCGCCTGTGCGTTGTGTCCCTTGAATGATGATTGCGCCGCCCGCGCGCGCGGCGATCAGGAGACGTTTCCGCGCAAGGCGCCGAAGAAAGCCGGCACGCTGCGTCGTGGCGCTGCCTTCATCGTCACGCGCGGCGATGAACTCCTGGTTCGCACGCGGGCGGAAAAAGGCTTGCTCGCCAGCATGACCGAAGTGCCGGGCTCGGAATGGCTTGCCGGGCAGGACGACAAGGCGGCGCTGAAGCAGGCACCTGCGCTGAAGGGTGTCGCGCGCTGGCACCGCAAGGCCGGCGTCGTCACCCACGTGTTCACGCATTTTCCGCTCGAACTCGTGGTCCATACCGCGACCGTACCGGCGCGTACGCGCGCGCCTGACGGCATGCGTTGGGTACCGATCGCGACGCTGGCCGATGAGGCGCTGCCCAATGTCATGCGCAAGGTAATCGCGCACGGGCTGGACCTGGCCTAGGCGGCTTCAACATCCGGTAGAGCTTTTTCCCGCGAAGTGGGAGCAGTTCGCGGAGAGAAAACGCGCGTCATAGGGCGGTAACGTTATTCCAAGCCGCAAGCGCACGTCCGTCCGGCCTTCCGTGGTGGGCCGGCCTTGCGGATTGCGCGATGGCATGCAATCACGCGATGGGAGAGGTTGATGAACCTGACCTGCGTCGTTGCTCGATGCAGGTTCTTCCCAAGCCGCTTGTTCGGCGTTGCCGGGGGGCAACGCCCAAAGAGAAGGGTGTTTCGCCATGGCAAACACGACGGCGGAGCTAGAGGCGCTCCTGATGCAGCGTTCGCTTACCGATCCCGAGCTTGCGGGCGCGGTGGACGGGGCGACGAACTTCCGGATTCTCCCGGATGCTACCGTGATCAAGATAGGTGGGCAGAGCGTCATCGACCGCGGTCGTGCCGCGGTATATCCGCTCGTCGATGAGATCGTCTCCGCCCGCAAACTCCACAAACTCCTCATCGGAACCGGCGCGGGCACCCGGGCCCGGCATCTCTACTCGATCGCAGCAGGTCTTCGCCTGCCGGCCGGCGTGCTCTCGCAACTCGGCGCATCGGTTGCCGATCAGAACGCGGCGATGCTGGGACAACTTCTGGCCAAGCATGGCATCTCCGCAGTCGGCAGCGCAGGTCTTTCGGCGGTGCCGCTCTTCCTTGCCGAGGTGAACGCCGTCGTCTTCAGCGGCATGCCGCCCTATAGCCTCTGGATGCGTCCCGCGCCCGAAGGGGTGATCCCGCCGTACCGCACCGATGCCGGATGCTTCCTCGTCGCGGAACAGTTTGGTTGCAAGGCGATGATCTACGTGAAGGACGAAAACGGTCTCTACACCGCGAACCCAAAAACCTCGAAGAGCGCGACCTTCATCCCCAAGATCTCGGTGGCGGAGATGAAGGCCAAGGGCCTGCAGGATTCGGTCCTCGAATTCCCGGTGCTCGATCTCCTCACCTCGGCGCGCTACGTCCGCCAGGTTCAGATCATAAATGGCCTCGTCCCCGGTAATCTGACGCGAGCGCTCGCCGGCGAGCACGTCGGCACCATCATCACGGCGGGTTGAGGAGGATCGTCGCCATGACAGACACCAACCAGATCAAGCACGTCCTCTCGCCGCTCGCGCGCCAGACACTTCTCGATGGCGATCTCACCCGTCCCGTCGCGGGGGGGCGCCCGATCCGGCTTCTCCCGTGGTTGCAGGTCGTCAAGATCGGCGGCCGCTCGATCATGGATCGCGGCCATGAAGCGATCCTTCCGCTGGTGGCTGAACTCCGGGCGCTTCTGCCTGAGCACCGTCTGCTGATCCTGACCGGGCCCGGCGTCCGCGCGCGGCACGTCTACAGCGTTGGGCTCGACCTCGGTCTGCCGGTGGGCTCGCTCGCTCCGCTCGCCGCGAGCGAGGCCGGCCAGAATGGCCATATGCTCGCGTACCTGCTCGCGCCGGAGGGGGTCTCATATGTCGAACACCCCACCATCGCAAGCCAACTCGCTATTCACCTGACCGCAGCCCGCGCGGTCGTGGGAAGCGCTTTTCCGCCATATCATCATCACGAGTTCCCGACCTCGCGCATACCGCTCCACCGGGCCGACACCGGCGCATTTCTGCTCGCCGACGCATTGGGTGTCGCTGGACTTACCATCGTGGAGGACGTGGACGGGATTTATACTTCCGATCCGAATGGGGCCGACGGGAAGCAGGCGAAGTTGATCAGGGAGACGAGCGTTTCAGAACTGGCGAAGCACAAAGGGTCGCTGCCGTTCGATCCGGCGCTGCTCGAGGTCATGGCCAACGCGCGACATATCGAGCGCGTGCAGATCGTGAACGGGCTCGTTCCCGGTCGGCTCACGGCGGCGCTGCGCGGCCAGCATGTCGGCTCGATTGTTCGTACCGGTGCGTGCACCGCCTGACGCCCGACCGAGGCACTTTCAAATCGCCAAGCTCGGGCGCCAAGTCAGATGGTTCAATCCATCAAATAATCCCGAGCGGTTCAGCGCATGACGAATGGATTGGCAGGAACGTCCTGCGCCGTTGAGATCCAGACGCTCTTGGTTTCCAGGTAGTCGCGGACCGCGTCGATTCCGCTTTCGCGTCCGACACCCGAGTGCTTCATGCCGCCGAACGGCATCATGTAGCTGATGGCACGATAGGTGTTCACCCATACGGTTCCGGCGCGCAGCAGCTTCGGCACGCGCACAGCGCGCCCAAGGTCGCGTGTCCAGATACCTGCCGCCAGGCCATAGATGGTGTCGTTGGCAATACGCACGGCATCTTCTTCGCTATCGAAGCCGATGACCGAGAGAACAGGGCCGAACACCTCCTCGCGCGCGATCCGCATGTTGTTGTCGACATCGGTAAAGATGGTCGGCTCGACGAACTGGCCGCCGGTAATGCCGTCGCCGGAGGCCGGCTTGCCTCCGAGGAGGCAGCGGGCGCCTTCCGACTTCGCCACGTCGATATAGTCGAGAACTTTCTTGTATTGCGCAGGGGTCGTGATCGGACCGATGTTGGTGTCCGATTGCATGGGATCGCCGATCTTGGCCGAGCGCGCCAGCTTCAGCAGGCGCTCGACAAACTCGTTCTTGATTGAGTTCTGCACCAGAAGACGCGATCCCGCGATACAGGTCTGGCCGGTCGCCGCAAAGATGCCGGAGATGGCGCCGGCAGCGGCAGCGGTGAGATCGGCATCCTCGAAGACGATGTTGGGAGATTTTCCTCCCAGTTCAAGCGACACGCGCTTCAGGCTCCGGGCTGCGGTTTCGTAGATCTTCGCTCCGGTCGTATCCGAACCGGTGAAGGTGATCTTGGCTACGCCGGGATGCGAGATCAGTTCACTGCCGATCTCCGGTCCGAAACCACTGACAACGTTGAAAATCCCGTCGGGAATTCCGGCTTCCTTGGTCAGCGCTGCAAATTCCAATGTGCTGGCGGATGTGAATTCCGAGGGCTTGACGATGACGGCGCAACCGGCCGCGAGCGCCGCGGTGCACTTCCAGGCGACGAACAGAAGCGGCGAATTCCACGCCGTCAGCGCGGCGACGACGCCCACCGGCTCATGGGTCGTGTAGGCGAAGGTGTCCGCCTTATCGATCGGCACGAGACCGCCTTCCAGCTTGTCGACGAGACCGCCGAAATACCACCACCACTCCGGATGGTAGCGTAGCTGACCCAGCATCTCGGCCATCAGCTTGCCGTTGTCGCGCACTTCGATCTCGGCGAGGCGCTCCGCGTTTGCGGCGACGAGATCGCCGAGCTTGCGCATCGCCTTGCCGCGCGCCGATGCCGTCATCTTTGACCATGGACCGCGCCACATCGCCTCATTGGCAGCCTTTACGGCCTTATCGGCATCGGCAGCGCTTCCGCGCGGAATCTTCGCCCATGGCTGGCCACGATAGGGATCGATCGAGTCGAACCACTCGCCATTGGCGGGATCGACGTACTGGCCGTTGATGTAATGCTGATAAGTCTTCATGGCGTCCTCCGCGACTTACCAGCGACTTTGGCAAAATCCCGTTCGGCATGTCAATTGAGGATGGCCTTGCTCACGCCTGCCGCACCGGCATGTGATCCAAAGCGCAAGCGCGGAGCCGAGCCTCAACAGCCACGACAAACGCCTTTGATCTTGCGGTCGACGATCGCGTCCTCCGGATCGATGTGCACGGTAGCCGATGCAGGAACGTCGGCTACGCGTGGCTGACGATGGCCGACCGGCGCCGACCACGGCCTGGTTGTCGTCTCGTTCATTGCGTATGTGCCGGCGTCGTGAACCATGTCCTGGGCAAACGTCCGGGTCGTCATTGCCGCGACCAGAACAAGCAGTCGGAACCTGATCATAGAACCCTCCGTGCAGTATCGGCTGCGCTTCAACAGCGAGACTGCTTTCGGGGCCAGGATATTCCCAACTTGGGGCGCTTGATTGATGACCGCTTCTCGAACGCTTACGGGATCATCATGCGCCGAGGCGCTGCCCAACACGAAGCGCAAGGCGATCGCGCACCGGCCGGATCCGGCACTAGGCGGCGCGGGCGTCCTGTTCCCTGGATGCCGGCATCAGGAAGGTGCGATTGCGGCCGGTCTTCTTGGCGACATAGAGGCCCTGATCGGCGCGTTCGATCATGTCCTGCACGTCACGGTCGCCTTCCGCGTTGATTGCAAGGCCGATCGAGACCGTCGCCGGAATGCTCGTCTCGCCGTGCTCGATCGTTGTCTGTTCGATCGATGTCCGGATCCGCTCCGCGAGCAGCAGCGCGGTCTCCTGGTCGATCTCGCGCAACAGCACCACGAACTCCTCGCCGCCGAAGCGGGCCGCCTTGTCGGTGGTGCGGATCGACTGGTTGATGATTTCCGCGATCCGCTTGATCGCGTCGTCGCCGGCGGCATGGCCGTGGGTGTCGTTGATCTTCTTGAAATGATCGATGTCGATCATCAGGGTTGCCATATTGCGCTTGTAGCGCCGGCAGAATTCGACGGTGTCGTCGGCGACGGCGAGGAACGCGCGACGGTTCATCAGGCCGGTCAGATAGTCGGTATCGGCCATTTTCTGCAGCTTGACGAGATCGTCCTTGAACTGCAGCGCGTTTTCGCTGGCACGCAGTTCGGCTTCTCTGGTTCGCTCTTCGGCAAAACCGATGCGGCGCAACAGCGAGCGGAGCGCACGCGTGAGCTGAACCACCTCCACCGAACCGCCTTGCCGCGCCAGCATGGTCGGTCCCGATGCGCGTCCGATCCGGTCGGCTTCCTGTGTGATGGCAATGATCGGCCGTGCGATGCGCCGGGAAATGGCGACCGCCAATCCGAGCCCGATCAGGGCTGCGATCACGCCGATGCCCAGGATGATTTCTGCCGACGAGATGGCGGCCGCGAGCGCAATGCCGGCCGGCTGGCTTGCCGTCACGATCCAGTTCAATCCCTGATATTCGCGGTGACCCATTCCGACATAGAACGCGGTCAGGACGCGCTGGTCGCCCGAGACTTCCGCGAATGCGCCCTTCCTCGCCTTGAGAATGCCGGCGAGTTGCTCGGCGTTATAGCGGGTCGTCCCCTTGTCAGGTCCGATCAGCACCACGCCGTTCTTGTCGACAATGGAAATCCTGGTGTCGGTATCACCGTCATTGGCTTCAACATCCCCGATCAACTGGCTTGCCCAGTCCCAGTTCAGATGGCCGCCGAGCACGCCGAGAAGCTTGCCGCTGGAATCCTTGACCGGAAACGCGAGGTCGACGAAGCGATAGGGCTCGCCGTTTTCCCGCTGCCCCAGCAGCGAGGCCAGCAGCACGGCTTCGTGAACGTCGCCGATCGCAAGCCGCTGCAGGCCTTCCTTGAACCACGGCCGCGCCGCCACCGATTTTCCTTCGAGAAGTCCGCCGGTCGCGGCCACGACCTTGCCGTCGACGTCGGCGAATCCAATCCAGGCCAGATCGGAGAAGGTGGACTGCAACTGTTCCAGCGCGCGCCGAAGCTCGGCGGGATCGTTGCGCCAGAGCTTTTGCATCGGCTGCAACTGCGAGAACAGGTTCATTTCGAGCTGGCGCTCCGCCATGAAGCGATCAAGCCGTCCGGAGGTGGCGGAGGCGACCGCAGCGAGGCTGCTGTTCACCAGCGATGCGGTGTTGCGGTAGCTGACAAAGGCCGCGCTGCCCGCCAGCGTTCCGACCAGCACGATGGACATCGCGGCGACCGCCGCGGCGATCTGCGTCCGCACCGTCAGGTGATCTTCGACCGCATGCAGGCGATCAGCGAGCTTTCGTATGACGTTGCGCATCCGGGCGAGATCCAGTGGCAGATCCAAATGATCGAACGTTTTAGGCGGAACAAGCCTCTCATTTCCTGAAGGCGGATGGCATCGTTGCGATCGTGTTAAATCGCGCGTGAAACGGCATGGTTGAACAAGGATTAACCGCCCGTATTTCCGCGGGCGCGCCGCTGCTGACACCATGCTGGCAGCAGGTCCGCGTTAGGAAGAAGCCTCACGGAGGTTTCCATGGTCGCAACCGCACTCGATAATCTCATCGCGCCGCCGTCTTCCAGGCTGCTCGGCTGGCACCTGCTCGACGCGCGGCCCAGGGATGGCTGGATCCGCATCGGCTTCGACGGCAAGCCGGATTTCTGCAATCCGGCCGGCTTCGTGCAGGGCGGCATTCTCTCGGCAATGCTCGACGACACCATGGGACCGGCGGTTTTCGCCATGACCGAGGGCAGGCTCTATACGGCAACCATCACCATGACCGTGAATTTTCTCAGCCCCGCCAAACCCGGGCCGATCACAGGCGAGGCGAAAGTTACCCAGCTCGGCAAGACCGTTGCCTTTGTGGAGGGGCGGTTGACGGCCGAGGACGGCACGCTGCTGGCGACCGCCACGACCAGCGCACGACTGGTCGAGACGGCGAAGGCGATCGCTTCCGCTAGCCCGCGGCCCGCGGCGCTTCCCGCGTGACCTGGACAATCGGCGGCTTGGCGTTGAGGCCTTCGACCTGGAAGCCGGCGACGCGCTTGTAGTTGGCGGCGATGTCTTCCAGCTCCTTCAGCGACAATACGTCGGTGACGGTGGTGTAGCCATCGGGCGCGCGCTCTTCGACCAGCTGCATCACCTGTTCGGGCCCGTTGCGGCGGTTGAGCATCACGAGATCGGTCGTGGCCGGCCGGCGCTCGGCTTCGTAGGCCGCGAGCGCCTCGCTGGTCGTTCCCTTGGCGAGGATCTCGCGGGTGATCACGCGCGCATCCAGGATAGCCTGCGAGGCGCCGTTGGAGCCGATCGGGTACATCGGGTGCGCGGCATCCCCCATCAGCGTGACGCGGCCGAACGTCCATTGCGGAATCGGATCGCGATCGACGAGGGGATATTCATAGGCGTGCGGGCAATTCCTGATCAGGCCGGGCACGTCGAGCCAGTCGAATTTCCAGTCCTTGAACCAGGGCAGAAACTCTTCGAGCTTTGCGGTCCGGTTATAGTCCTCGCGCCGCCACTGGTAGGTCGGCGGCATGTGCCGTTCGGCCACCCAGTTGATTTTGAACTTGCCGGACGCGCCGGCCTGTTTCGAAATCGGGTAGCAGACGAATTTCAGGATCTCGTGGCCGGCCATGATCATGGTGCGGCCGGACAGGAACGCGTCGCTCTCGGTAATACCGCGCCACAGGATGCGCCCGTTCCAGATCGGCGGACCTTCGTTGGGATAGAGCTTTTCGCGGACCGCCGAGTGGATGCCGTCGGCGGCGATCAGCAGCACTCCCTCGTGCGCACCTTTCGATTTGCCGGTCGCCTTGTCGATGAATTCGGCGCGCACGCCATTGTCAGTCTCGGTCCAGCCAGAGAGGTGATTGCTGGTGAGAATGTTCTCCTTCCCCAACCGCTCGATCGCGGTATCGAGCAGGATCTGCTGCAGCATGCCGCGATGGATCGAGAATTGCGGCCATTTATATCCGGCCTCGATGCCGCGCGGCTCGCTCCAGATCGGCTTGCCGTGCTTGGAGAAGTACGCGAGTTCCTTGGTACGAACGGCGTGCGCGTCGAGCTTGTCATACAGGCCGAGTTCGATCAGTTCGCGCACCGCGTGCGGCAGCACGTTGATGCCGACGCCAAGCGGCCGTAGTTCCGGCACGCTCTCGAACACTTTGGCGGCAACACCGATCTGATGCAGGCTGAGCGCCAGCGTCAGCCCGCCAATGCCACCACCCGCGATGAGAACCGTCATGGTACGCCCCTGTTGCTTCCGGGCGTCTTCGCATGAGGGAGGGCAGGGGGCAACTGCGAAGGGCCGAGCATTTCAGGGGAGCGGCGGGGCCGGGCCGAAGAAGCCGACGATCTTGAGCAGCCGGCCATCGGGGCCGACCTCGCCAAAGTCGATTGAGATATCACCGCCGGTTCCGTCGGGGCGTATCAGGCGCCAGAGGAAGCGGACGACGTCGTGATGGATATCAATGCCGCTCATGAACTCGACCCGTGCGCCGGGGCGGCTGGCCTGAACCGTGGCGATGTGGGCGTTCAGAGCGTCACGGCCGGCCAGCGAAACCCCGGGATCGACATAGATGCCGCCGTCGCTCCAGCATTGCGCGAGCAGGGCACTTCTCGCCGTGGCCTCCGGCTCGTTCCACGCCGCCATGTACTGCGTCACGGTTTTCGCTATTGCGCTCTTGTCCATCCAGGCTGTCCTTGAGCTTCGATCCCTATGGCGTTCATCCTGCAGGGGATTGCGCGGCCAGTCACTTACATCCGAGGTAATTGCCGTCCTGATGCGTTGGTCTAGATTGTCGGTATGGCTGCTTCAGACACCAACTCGCACGAAATCCCGGCCGGGCAATTCAGCCGCCTGCTGAAGCATTGGCGCGGTATTCGCCGGCTGACCCAGATCGAACTGGCGACGGACGCCAACGTATCAGCCCGGCATCTGTGCTTTCTGGAGACCGGGCGCTCGCAGCCAAGCCGCGAAATGGTGCAGTTGCTCGGCAGCGCTCTCGATCTGCCGCTGGAAGAGCGCAATGCGTTGCACGTCGCCGCAGGCTTCGTGCCGCCCTATGGCGACAAGGGATTGGCGGCCGAGAATCTGCAACCGGTGCGACAGGCGCTGGACTTCATGCTGAAGCAGCAGGAGCCCTATCCGGGGATTGTCATCGACGGCCACTGGGACGTCCGGATGCGCAACCAGGGTTCGGCGCGGCTGCTCAAGCCGTTTCGCGATTTATACGAGATGGAAAACGGAATTGCCGACAACGCCATGCATGTCGTCTTTCACCCGAAGGGCCTGCGGCAGTTCATGCTGAACTGGGACGAGTTCGCACGGCAGATGATCCAGATCCTGCATCGCGATGTCGCGCAGGGGAGCCGTGCCGCGGCGCAATTGCTCGATGAGATCATGGTCTATCCCGGGCTGTCCGCCGATTGGCGGCTTCTCCGGCATCCGCAGGCGACCTCGCCGGTCATGACAATACAACTCGCCAAGGGTGACTATCGCCTGACCTTCTTCTCCACCTTCACGACGCTCGCGATGCCGACGGACGCGGCGCTGCAGCAAATCAAGATCGAGTGCTTCTTTCCGGCTGACGATGCGACGGCCGAGAAAGCACGCCAGTTGGCCCTTTGACAAACCCCGGGAGAGCGAAATGCAGCCTGCCTTGCGTGATCATCAATCGGTTGCCGTGATGGACGAACTGCGCGCGTTAAACGCCCGCTTCATCCATAATTTCGTGACCAGCGACGTCGCTTCGCACGACGCCATCCTGCACCCCGACTTCATCAACATCTGGCCGACCGGCCAGCGCTGGGACCGGCAGTCCTACCTGAAATACTGGGCGACCGCCTTCGATCCCAACGTCATCGTCTACTGGGACGTTCGCGATGAACTGATTACGGTCATCGGCGACGTGGCGCTGGTGCGCTCGACCAACAAGCATATCCGCCGTCGGGACGGCAAAGACGTGACCGGCATGACCATGTACACCGACACCTATCTGTTCGAGAACGGCGCATGGAAATGCATCCAGGCGCAGCTCACGGCAGTGGCGCCCGAGCATTATCCGGCCGACGATACGATCGTCAGCGTCTATATCGAGGGAACGCTGCAACCGCGGGTGAGTTGAGCCGCGCGCGAGGACTCCACCCACCAGGGGTGGACGGCGGGAAGGCGCGCCGTTAACGTCCGGCTTTCGTCATGAGGATCGCCATGTTCAAGCTTTACACCGCCCCCGGCACCTGCGCGCTGGCTTCGCATATCGCCCTTGAGGAGGCCGGCGCCGCCTATACGGCGGAACGGCTCGACTTCAAGAACAGCCAGCAGACCACCCCGCAATATCTTGCGATCAATCCGAAGGGCCGGGTGCCGGCGCTGGTGACCGACCGCGGCACGCTGACGGAGACGCCCGCGATCCTCGCTTTCATCGCGAGCAGCTTTCCGAAAGCGAAGCTGGTGCCGGAGGATTCCTTCGCGCTTGCGGAGGCGCAGTCGTTCAACAGCTATCTCTGCTCGACGGTGCACATTAACCATGCACACAAGATGCGCGGCTATCGCTGGGCGGCCGACGAAACCTCATTTGCCGACATGAAGCGCAAGGTGCCGGAAACCATGGCCGCCAGCTTCGCCTTGATCGAGCGCGACATGTTGAAGGGACCGTGGGTGATGGGCGAGCAGTTCACGACCTGCGATCCCTATCTCTACACCATCTCCGGCTGGCTCGAAGGCGACGGCGTCGATCTCGCAACGCTGCCGAAGGTCGCGGCTCACCGCAAGCGGATGGAAGAACGCCCGGCCGTGCAGAAGGTGCTGGCGGACGTGAAGCGCTGAACTTGCCGGTGTCGTAAGGTGGGCAAAGCGAAGCGTGCCCACCATTCACGCTGAGTTCGTGGATAGCTGGTGGGCACGGCGCAACGCGCCTTTGCCCACCCTACGCAGATTTTTTCCCCGCTCCATCTCGCGACCGATGCCGAGCATGATGTTGCGCAGCCAGATCGACCCGGGGTCCATCTGGGCGCGGGTCGGGTAGAACATGAACTGCTCGTCGATGCCGGGATCGAGCGGCGGCGCAACGGTTGAGAGCGACAATTGCTTCGACAACGCGCCGATCAGGCGGCGCGGCACGAAGGCGACCAGATCGGTGCGTGCCGCCACATGCAGCGCCTCGATATAGCCGGGGACGACCAGCGCAATCCGCCGCTCGATGCCCTTGGGGTGCAGCCAGGTGTCGATCAGGTCCTCGCTCGCGCCACGGATCACGACCGCGACATGCCGCGCCTCGAGAAAAGTTTCGATCCGCTTCAGCCGCGCACCGGCCGGGTGGCCACGCCGCACCGCGAGCGCATCGGTGTCGACGTAAAGCCGTTGCCGGTGAAATCCGGTGAAGGCGTTGCCGATCGAAATCACGAGATCGATGGTGCGAGCAAATTCAGCGGTGAAGATAGCAGGGCCCCGCCAGGGCACCACGTCGATCCGGACGTTCGGCGCCGCCTTCGTGACCTTTTCCATCAGCGGCGGCATCAGAAGCTCGACAGCAAGGTCAGGCATCATCAGTCGAAACTGACGTTCGCTGCTTGCCGCGTCGAAATTGTCGGGAATGAACAGGGACCGCACCTGGTCAAGCGCCTGTGCCAGTGGCGCCCGCAGCGCCTGCGCTCGCGGCGTCAGCTCCATCCGCGCTCCGTTGCGAACCAGCAGCGGGTCGCCGATCAGGTCGCGCAGCCGCTGCAGCGCGTGGCTGGCGGCTGGTTGCGACAGCCCGATCCGCATCGCGGCGCGGCTGACATTGGTTTCGCGGAGCAGTGCGTCGAGCGCGACCAGCAGATTGAGGTCAAGCGAATTCAAATTCATGGAGTGAATATATACTATACCCACTATCGATTGGAAGAATGGTGAGCCGCACGCGATGATCTGCAGACAGATCAAAGGAGAAGCCGCCATGAGCGCAGCAGCGAACAAGAAACTTGTGCAGCAGGTCTATACGGATTCCGCCAACCGGAGCGGAACGACGTTTGTCGACAACCTCGCCGAGAACGCGACCTGGATCGTGACGGGTCAGTATTCGTGGTCCCACGAGTTCAAGGGGCGCGATGCCATCAACAACGGCCTGATGGGTCATTTCCGGTCGTTCTTCGCCGTGCGGCCGCGCACGCTGGCGTTCAACTTCATCGCCGAAGGCGACTACGTCGTGGTCGAAGCCCGCGGCGACAATGTCACCAGGTCGGGGGAGCGCTACGACAACCACTACTGCATGGTCTGGCGCATCGAGAACGGCAGGATCAAGGAGATCAAGGAGTATTGCGATTCAGCGCTGGTCGAGCGCGTACTCGGGCCATTCCCGGCGGAGCGAAAGGTAGCGGCTGCGTAGGGTGGGCAGAGCGAAGCGTGCCCACCATTTCACCGCGTGCCCAGTGATAGATGGTGGGCACGTCGCTTACGCTCCTTTGCCCACCCTACGGCTACGCAAGCGACTGAAGACCCCCTGAAACAAAAACGGCGCCCGCGAGGGCGCCGTTTTCCGATGGTGCTGCGCTCAGGCGGCCTTCACCTTCATATGCCTGAACATGTTGCCGCGGGCTTCGTCGTCCATCTCGGCCTTGAACTTGAAGTTATCCTTCAGCGCGATCGCCTTGGCGGCCGCGGGGTGTGCCGAGATCTCGTCGACCAGCCGCTTGACGTTGGGATATTTCGCGACGGCTTCCTCGCCCATCACGAACGCGGCCATCCGCGCCCAGCCCCACAGCGCCATATCGACGATGGTGTAGGTGTCACCCACCATGTATTTGCGGCCGGCGAGGTGGTCGTTGAGAACCGCATAGTGGCGATGCGCCTCGAACTGGTAGCGGTTATGGGAATAGTCGTGGTTCTGATCCTTCGGCGCAAAATGCTTGAAGTGAACCGCCTGTCCGGAATACGGACCGATGCCCGTCGCCACGAACATCAGCCACGAGAGCATCTCGGCGCGGTTGGCCGGCGTGTTCGCCGGCAGAAACTTGCCGGTCTTTTCGGCGAGATAGAGCAGGATGGCGTTGCTGTCGAATACCTTGATGCCGTCATCGTCGATCGCGGGCACCTTGGCGTTCGGATTGATTGCGAGGTATTCCGGCTTGAACTGGTCGCCCTTGCGGGTGTCGATGGCGACGGGTTCGTAAGGAAGACCGGCTTCCTCGAGGAAGAGGGCGACTTTGGTCGGGTTGGGCGATCCGTTGAAGTAGAATTTGAGCATCTGGAAATCTCCCCCATTGCTTCTTGCAGGACGATTTTATTGCGGCACGCGGCGGCATTGCCGGGCGGTGTCACGTCCATGCTCAAATTTTTGCGGGATGCGCAAGCGGCGAGTTTGCAGCCGGGCCAAGCGGCGCCCGTTACGACAGCGCCAGACCGCCGATGCCGGCGACCGCAAGGCCGGCGCCGGCCGCGATCATGACGGATGCGAAGCGCATTTCCGAACGCAGCGCGGTTCTTTGCCCGTTGCGTTCCGTTCCCCGTGCAAAGCCGTGGACGATGATCTGCTCGCTGAAGGTGCCGCTGGCGTCCAGAATGTCGGTCAAGCCCGCGCTGGCAACCAGGATGCCGAGGATGATCAACCCGGCCGGGCCCAGCAAGCTCAACAGCAGCATTGGAAACAGGCCGATCAGGAAGATCGGCAGCAGTGGCAGCACGATGAACGACTCGGAGCCTCGCGTGCGCATGGCAGTAATCTCAAATGAGGTAATGCACCTTCCAACTATGCCATGAAACGGGAGGGAAAAGGTGCATAGCTAACTGCGCACCTGACACGGCAGCCATGCCGGTTGATCGGCATCGCTGCGCAGGGGGTAAGCAAGCCGCATTTCGCGGCATCGCAAACAGACGTCATCTGCACGCTGCAGTGCTTTGGCGCGCCTGCGGACGTCGGCAATGAGCGAAGCGGCGGCTCAACCCGCCGCCATCCCGGAGCGGATTTCGGCGCGCAACTCGTCGATCAGCTTCAGACCGGTCTTGGTCTCGACATGCCAGAAGGTCCAGCCGTTGCAGGCGCCGGAGCCCTGCGCGACCGCGCCGATGCGGTGGATCGAGCCGACCTTGTCGCCGAGCATGATGGCGCCGTCGGCGCGAACCAGTGCGCCATGGCGCTTCTTGGAATCCACCAGCTTGGTGCCGGGCGGAATCATGCCGCGTTCGATCAGTTCGGAAAACGCCACACGGGGAGCATCGCGCGCGGTCATGAACGGCGCCAGCGTCGCTTCGGGCAGCGGTTCGATGGAAGCGATACGTTCCTCGGCCGCTTTCGCATAAGTCTTGTCGCGCTCGAAGCCGATGTAGCGGCGGCCGAGACGTTTTGCCACAGCGCCTGTCGTGCCGGTGCCGTTGAAGGGATCTATCACCAGATCGCCGGGCTTCGACGACGACAGCAGCACGCGCGCCAAAAGGCCCTCGGGCTTCTGGGTCGGGTGCACTTTCTTGCCGTCGGCGCCCTTGAGGCGCTCCTCGCCGGTGCAAAGCGGGATCAGCCAGTCGGAACGCGCCTGCACGTCCTCGTTGGCGGCCTTCAGGGCTTCATAATTGAACGTATAGCCCTTGGCCTTTTCGTCGCGCGCGGCCCAGATCATGGTTTCGTGGGCATTGGTGAAGCGGCGGCCGCGGAAATTCGGCATCGGATTGGTCTTGCGCCACACGATGTCGTTGAGGACCCAGAAGCCGAGGTCCTGCATGATGGCGCCGACGCGGAAAATATTGTGGTAGGAGCCGATCACCCACAGCGTCGCCGACGGCTTCATGATGCGGCGGCAGGCCAGCAGCCAGGCGCGGGTGAAATCGTCATATGCGGCGAACGATGAGAACTTGTCCCAGTCGTTGTTGACGGCATCGACATGGGATTCGTCAGGGCGCTTGAGATCGCCCTTGAGCTGCAGATTGTACGGGGGGTCTGCGAACACCAGATCGACCGAACCGGCCGGAAGCTTCGACATCTCGGCGACGCAATCGCCGACGACGATACGAGCGCTGGACTCAGACTCGAATTTAGTGCGGGGCGCCCTTACAGACGCCCCGCGACGCGACACTACCATGACTCAATTACTCTGACTCAGGCGACGCTGTCGGCGACGCGGGACTAAACAACCGACTGGC
>Ga0268266_10002266_pt1 | contig 20928 bp, 21 predicted proteins | sample KBSS13metaG_FD_190356 | JGI IMG/M metagenome (GOLD analysis project Ga0268266, IMG submission 190356) | Switchgrass rhizosphere microbial communities from Kellogg Biological Station, Michigan, USA - KBS S1-3 metaG (SPAdes) (version 2) | ecosystem: Host-associated > Plants > Roots > Rhizosphere... | reverse complement strand
CTCGGAAAAAGGCTCCCCGATCATCTGGAGCGCGGGCCTCTACTACTTCCATTCGCAGTCCGCATACGATCCGAACCACGTCGCGTTCGGCCCGCCGGAGATCAATCCGCTCAACATTCTCTCGCCCGATCAGCAGCACGCCAATTCCATCGCGGGCTACGGCCAGGTCACCATCCCGCTGCCGGCCAAGACGAACCTGACTCTCGGCGCCCGCTATACCAATGAGAATCACGCGATCGTAGGCTCACAGACGCTCTACATTCCGGGCGGCCCGGTCATCCTGGCCACGCCCTATCCGGAAAGAAGCGCCAAGTTCAACAAGCCGACCTTCCGCTTTGCCGTCGACCATCACCTCACCGACGCCACGATGGTCTATGCCAGCTTCAACCGGGGCTTCAAGTCCGGAGGATTCAACACGGGTTCGATCCCCGACCCGGCTTATTACCCGGAGACGTTGAACGCCTACGAGATCGGCCTCAAGACCGACCTGCTCGAGCGCCGCCTGCGGGTCGACCTCTCGGCCTTCCACTACGACTACAAGAACATCCAGGTCCAGAAGATCGAGGGGGCCGCCACCGGCATCAGCAACGGGGGCGCGGCAAAGTTGAATGGCGCCGACCTCGATCTGCAATTTGTCGCCACCGAGGGGCTCAATTTCAACCTCTCCGCCGAATACCTGAATGCCTATTTCACCTCCTTCGACCAGGCGCCGCTGTCGAACCCGGACATCGGCGGGTTTACCGAGGTAATCACCGGCTCCGCCGCCAGCAAACAACTCCCCTACGCCCCGCATTTCTCGTTCACGCTGGGTGCCAACTACGTAGTCCAACTCCAGGGCAATGAGCTCGACCTGAACGCGACCGTGCAGAACTCCAGCCAGTTCTACCTGGAGCCGGACAATGTCATGAGGCAGGGGAATTACACGCGACTGAATACCTCGGTCACCTGGCGCCCGTCGAGCCACCACTACGCGGTAACGCTCTGGGGCAAGAATCTGACCAACGAGGCCGTCATCAGCTACGGCGGTACTTTGGTCAGCGGCTTGCGCACCGTCGGCTACGAGGCGCCCCGGACCTACGGAATCACCTTGGAGTATCATCTCCAGTAAGGGCAATGGGCCCTGAGCGAAGCGATGAGCCAGCGTGTCGGAAAAGCCAGTTCAGCCCGAGACGGGCCAGCCCGGGATGGGCCAACCCACGGTCAAAACCGTTGAGCGCACCGAAGATCGATTTCTCCCGTCCGATCTGTTCGAAGCACGCTCCCGTGCCCAGCCCCCGCGCAATGGCGCCGGCGTCATTCGCGAAGCAGCTCGCGACATCCCCGTCTATCACGAGTGCGACGTCCTCGTGGTGGGCGGCGGACCGTCGGGCAGTGCCGCAGCCTACGCTGCTGCGAAGACCGGAGCCGAAGTTGTTCTGCTAGAGCGCTACAACCACCTGGGTGGCCTCTCCACCGGCGGCCTGGTCATCTGGATCGACCGCATGACGGACTGGACGGGTCGCCAGGTCATCCGCGGCTTCGCCGACGAAATTCTCGATCGCCTGCCGCCCGACGGAAAAGCCGGGCCGCCACCCGAGGAATGGGGCTCGAAAGATCCGAAGCTGGCGGCCTATTGGGCCGCGCGCACCACGGCCTTTCATGGCATCGTCGCCTGGGCGCCCACTATCGACCCCGAGCGCCTCAAGGTCGCGACCCAGGAAATGCTGCTACAAGCCGGCGTCCGGATCGTCCTGCACGCGTGGGCCGCGCTACCTGTCGTTGAAGACGGTCGCGTTACTGCCGTGCTGTTCGAAAGCAAGTCCGGTAGACGCGCACTGCGCGCCAAGGTCGTGATCGACGCCACCGGCGACGGTGACATCTTCGCGCGTGCGGGCGCCGAGTTTGAAAATGACATCGACGAGGGCGACGTTCATCACAGCATGAACACCGGCTTCCTGATCGCCGGCGTCGACATGGATCGTTGGATCGACTTTCGCACCCAGCAGCGCGAGCAGTTTGCTGAATTCATGCAACGCGGCCGCGAGCGGCTCGGCTTCTTCCAAGCGCCCTACGTGTCCTGGCGCAAGGACATCGCCTTGTTCCTCGGGCCGCGTCAGTCGGGCCTGTCAGGCCTGGACATTGACGACATGACGGAAGTGGAGATCCGCTCCCACCGCTTCATGGCCACTCATTGCAACTTCTTCCGGCAGAACGCCCCGGGCTTTGAAAACGCCTACATGTTGCAGAGCGCGAGCCAACTCGGCGTCCGGCACACTCGCCGCCTCAAGGGCGCGGGCAGGCTGGTCAAGGCGCAATGGCCGGACGGGAAGGTGCTGCCGGGAGAAATCGGCGTCAGCCCCTCCCCTTCACCGAAGTTTCCGGTGATCTCGGTGCCCTACGACGCGTTGGTACCGGCGCGCCTGGATGGCCTGTTGGCTTGCGGCCGACATATCTCGAGCGACGCCAGCTCGCATGGCTTCATGCGGGAGATCCCGCAATGTTGGCTCACCGGGCAAGCTGCCGGCGCCGCCGCGGCGATCGCCGCCAACGCAGGCCTACAGCCGCGCGCAGTCGATGTTCGACAGGTTCAGGCCGCGCTACGCAAGCAAGGCGTCTTCATACGCGACGCAGCAGCGGAATCGCAGTGAGCCGCTGCAGCTCCTGAAAATCCAGCTCGGTCACCATCTCACGAACCACGGCGCCGTGGACCGTAAGGTCGATAACGGCAAGATCCGTGTACACCCTGCGCACACACCCGATCCCGGTCAGTGGATAACTGCACTCGGGCACGAGTTTGCTCTCTCCCGATTTCGTCAGATGCTCCATCATGACGTAGGTTTGTTTGGCACCGATCGCAAGATCCATGGCACCGCCCACAGCCGGAATGGCATCCGGCGCCCCCGTGTGCCAATTGGCGAGGTCACCTTCGGCCGACACCTGAAACGCGCCAAGGACGCATACATCCACGTGCCCACCGCGCATCATGGCGAAGCTGTCCGCATGATGAAAAAAACAGCCGCCGGGCAGCAGGGTTACCGGCTGCTTGCCCGCGTTGATCAGGTCGTAGTCTTCCTCGCCGGCCGCCGGCGCAGGCCCCATGCCGATGATCCCGTTCTCGCTGTGCAGAATCACCTCACGGTCGGCGGGCAGATGATTGGCCACCAGGGTGGGCAAACCAATCCCCAGGTTCACCACCGCGCCATCCGGAATATCCTGCGCGACCCGCTTCGCCATCTCGAGACGGCTCCAGCGCCGTAATTCAGAGCTCGACATCCCCACAGACCTCACATCGCCTTCTTGAAACCACCCGCCTTGGACGCCGTCCGCGCGATGGGAACGACGCGCTGCACGTACAAGCCCGGTGTCACCACCGCCTCGGGATCCAACTCCCCCACAGCAACCACCTCATGGACGCTGGCCACGGTAGTCCGGGCGGCCGCCGCCATGATCGGCCCGAAATTGCGGGCCGTCATTCGGTAAGTGAGATTGCCCCAGCGGTCGCCACGCTCGGCTTTGATCAGAGCGTAGTCGGCATGAATGGGGTACTCGAGCACGTAGTGGCGACCGCCGATCTCGCGAGTCTCCTTGCCCTTTGCGAGCTCCGTACCGTATCCGGTCGGCGTAAAGAACGCGCCAATCCCGGCTCCGGCGGCCCGGATCCGCTCGGCCAGGTTGCCCTGGGGGACCAGTTCCAACTCGATGCGCCCACTGCGGTAGAGCCCATCGAAATGATGGCTATCGGCCTGGCGGGGAAAGGAGCAGATGATCTTGCGCACCCGGCCGGCGGCCAATAGAGCCGCCAGGCCTGTATCGCCGTTGCCCGCGTTGTTGTTGACGACGACGAGGTCCCGGGCGCCCTGGTCGATGAGGGCCTGGATGAGCTCATCGGGCAGGCCGGCCGTGCCAAAGCCTCCGATCATGACGGTCGAGCCGTCGGCCACATCCGCGAGGGCTGCGGCCGTGCTGGGATAGATTTTATTGATCATGGTAGTCGTTCCTGCCCGCCTGGAGGCCATGGGTACAAGGTCCCCGGGCACGACCCCTCCCCCGCGGGCGTATAGTGCTAAAAGAGTGCACACAACAGACCCGATAACGGAGAGCATCATGTCCGATCGCATCCAAGGGCTTCATCACATTACTCTGTGCACGGGCACGGCGCAGGGGGATGCCAACTTTTTCGTCAAAGTGCTCGGCATGAGCCTAGTTAAGCGCACGCTGTTGTACGACGGTGTCGAGCCCGTCTACCACCTGTATTTTGCCAACGAATCCGGCGATCCGGGCACGTTGACGACGGCCTTCCCGTGGCGCCGCACCGGACGTAAGGCACGGGCCGGCACGGGTCAGATCTCGCTGTGCAGCTACTCGGTGCCCAAGGGCTCCCTGGAATTCTGGCAGGAGCACCTGACGAAGAACAAAGTGAAAATCGTCCAGCGCTATGACCGCTTCGGCGAGCAAGTGCTGAAGATGGAGCATCCCGACTGTCCGACGCTGCATTTCGAGCTGGTCGAGAACAGCACGGACGACCGCAAGCCCTACAAGTCGAGCGTCGTCCCGGAGCAATACGCCATCCGCGGCTTCCATAGCTGGACCGTCTCGCTGCGGGAATTCGGCGATATGCCGATATTTCTCGACGAGGGCTGGAATCACAAGAAGCTCGGCACGGAAGGCGACTTCACGCGCTACACGGTCGACAAGGGGGGCTCCTCCAGGATCGTCGATCTGTGGTTGCGTCCGGACGTCCCGGCCGGCAACTGGTCGTATGGCGAGGGCATGGTTCACCACGGCGCCTTTGGAGTGCCGAACCTCGACGTGCAGGACAAAGTGAAGTTCGAATGCGAGGGGCTGGGGTTCACCGACTGCTCGGACCGCAAGCACCGCGGCTACTTCCAGTCCGTGTATGTCCGCACACCGGCTGGGGCTCTCTTCGAGGCCACACACACGCTGGGTTTCACCGTTGATGAGCCGGCGGACAAGCTCGGGCGCGAGCTGATCGTCTCCCCGCAGTTCGCGGACCAGAAAGAAGAGCTGCTCCGCAAGTTGAATGACCCACTGGATATCTGAAGAACAGTGGCATTGCGGTTTACATACACCGCGCTGCCGGGTCGGGTCGTGTTTGGGGCCGGTGCGCTAGCCTCGTTACGGGACGAGGCGGCGCATCTCGGCAGCAGAGCCCTGGTGTTATGCACACCGGGGCACAAAGCGCTCGGACAAAAAGCGGCAACCCTCCTCGGCGAGCGCGCGGTGGGAATCTTCGATCGTGCCGTCATGCACGTTCCAGTCGAGACCGCCGACGCAGCCTGTGAGTTTGCGCAATCCGCGCGAGCCGACCTGTGTGTTGCGATTGGCGGCGGCTCGACGACCGGACTCGCGAAGGCGATTGCACTGCGCAGTGGCTTACCGATCCTGGCTGTGCCCACAACTTACGCCGGCTCGGAAATGACCCCCGTCTGGGGACTCACCGAACAAGGTATCAAGCGCACCGGCCATGATCCGCGCGTGTTGCCCCGCACGACCTTGTATGACCCCGAGCTCACCCTGAATCTGCCCGCAAAGACTTCCGCTACGAGCGGAATGAACGCCATCGCGCATTGCGTCGAAGGGTTATACAGTGAGAATGCGAATCCGCTGGTGTCATTGATGGCCGAAGAAGGAATCCGCGCCCTCGGCCAAAGCTTGCCTCGCATCGTTCACGAACCCAACAACCTGGAAGCCCGTACCGACGCGCTCTACGGAGCGTGGCTCGCCGGTGTCACACTGGGCTCAGCGGGGGTAGCCCTCCACCACAAGCTTTGTCACACGCTCGGGGGCTCTTTCAATCTTCCTCACGCGGAGACTCACACTATCATCCTTCCCCACGCTCTGGCCTACAACGCGAAGGCGGTTCCGGAGGCAGCGAGCCGAGTCGCTCGAGCATTGGGCAAAGAGGACGGCGTTCAGGCAGTCGTCGACCTCGTTACCGCAATCGGCGCACCGACCGCGTTGAAGGACATCGGGATGCCTCGAGAAGGGATCGAGCGAGCCGTGGAGCTGGCGACCGCCAATCCGTATTACAACCCGGCACCGATCAAGAAGGACGCGTTGCGGCGGTTGCTCCTCAACGCCTACGAAGGCCGCCCGCCGGAGCCCTATCTCTCATGAGCGACATCGACGAGATGCAAACGCTGCGCGCACTCGGCCGGAACGCGAAGTACCGTCGCCTGAGCGTTCGCACACCGGACGGCGTGACTATCGCCGTGCAGGACTGGCGCCAGAAAGGCTCCGGACGCGATGTGCTGCTCATCCACGGTTTCTCCCAATCGCACCTGGCGTGGCTCAAGCAGGTCAGCGGCCCACTGGCCAGTGAATACCGACTGGTGACCTACGACATCCGAGGTCACGGCGAATCGGACAAACCGCTGGAGGCGCACTTCTACCGCGAGCCCGAGCGCTGGGCCGGCGAGGTCGCGACCGTGATCCAGCAGGCACAGCTCACGTGCCCGGTGTTGATATTCTGGTCCTACGCCGGCCGCATCGTGTTGGACTACCTCGGTCACAACGGTGATGCCGCGATTTCCGGACTCGTATTCGTCAATGCAACGAGCCGTGCGGACGCCACCGTGCTGGGTCCCGCGACATCCCTGCTGAGGGCAATGACGCAAGGCGATCTCGCCACCAACATCGAGGCCACCTTGCAACTCCTGCGAGCCAGCACAGCCCGGCCACTGCCCGAAGACGAGGTGCGCTTCATGCTGGCTTACAACATGGCCGTGCCACCGGCAGTACGTGCCAATCTCACCGGACGCCCCGCCGACTACGATGCAACACTGCGCCGGATAAGGGCTCCTGTGCTGGCCATTCACGGGAGCGAAGACACCATCAACCTCCCGTCGATGGCGGACCACACCTGCGCCACGGTACCCAACGCCCGCAAGATCCTTTACCCGGGCGCCGGACATATGCCGTTCTGGGAGACCCCGGAAACGTTTGATCGGGATGTCGGGGAGTTTCTGCGCACGACAACTTGACGTCACCGGGCATGTTACTCACTGCACGGCTCAACCCGATACCAGGCGACCTGCAACGCACCCGGCCTGAGTTGCACGCAAACCGTATCTCCGGGCCTGGTTCGCTCATACAGAGTCTCGGGCACGCTGACATCTTCGCTCGCGGCGACAGGCCCCCAGGGAGCGAGCGTCAGGTACCAGGACTTCACCTTCGAGCTCTCGCTGACAAACTGTGCCAGCACCTTCACCCGGTACACCTGCGCAGCCGATCGGTCCGCGAGTGAGTTGACTTCCAGAGCGGCGCCGTATCCATAGACACAGGCAAAAACGCCTACCAGGAGCACGGCCCACCGCTGTTGCCGCAACCAGGGATCGATTCGACCCGCCAACGCGGTCAACGCCAACCCACCGGCGCCCGCCAGCAGCAGCGGCCCCTGCCACCCCACGGTGTTGACTGCGGATACGGCGTGCACGGTCAGAGCGAGACCTGGAAGTATTAGCGGCAGCGTGAGATCAACGCGCTCATCATTGCGAGTACCTGCAAAGCGATACAGGGGTTGAAAGCGCGCCACGAGAGCGATCGCCACCCAAGGAAGCGCCGCGACCGCTGCGAGCAACGGATACCCGGGATCTGCGAGGACCAGGGTCCCGAGCAGGAGCACGATCGCTACACCATTCAACGCGGTCGCGAGATGCCGCAAGCGCGCAATTTGTCGCTGCCTCTCCTCGACTGACAGCTCGGGATGAAACGTACTCTCGAGGTCTTCCTTTGACTGAGTGGCTTCCGATGCATCGAGGTTGATGAGATCGAAGAACCAGCGGAAAAAAACGTCGTCGGTCTTCAGCACGGTGGGTATCTTGATCTTGCCGGCCCAGTCGTCTGACGGTACCAGGACCAGAACCATGAAACCCTGACCGCTCGGCAGCACTCGAAAGCCTCGGATTGCATCGCGCCGCAGGAAGCGTCGGCGAAACGGCTCGACGACCTCGATTCCGTCGGCCGCCAGGGTGACTCGACATTGCAGGCAGTAGAGCAGTCCGTATAGCCCCAGGGCGAGAAGCACCGTGAATAACGCCATCAGGAACAGTGTTGCTCCAACGCCGGATGTGTGTGTCGAGGAGCTACCGAAATACGCGAGCCCGAATAGGGCACCGAGGGCGAGAACGGAGCCACATCCCAGAATGGCTAACCTCCACCCGAGCGATAAGCTATAGGTTCGAGGATATAACTCCGGATCAAACGCCGCGGCCCATTGCGGCTCATCTTCCAACGGTTGTTCTGCCTGCCCCACCCCGCCTACCTCACGATGGCATCGGCAGGTGGCCCCGATTGAAGCCGGGATAGCTCCGGACGCACGCGGCGACAAACGCTGTGAATTTGGGATTCTCACCTTCCTCAACACGGCGGAAGGCGCCAACGTAGTCCATGGCGGGTCAGCCTTCTGGGCGGCAGCCCTGGGAATCCTATTTGCCTTCCAGCTTCTTCCGGTAGGGCTTGCAGTCGCTGTGGTCTCCGTCGTAGTCGGCGTGAGTAACACGCTCGCTGGAGTCCACGCCGACCGTCAGCGTGCATCCGTTGTCTTCCCAGACGTAGACCACATCGCCGGCAACGGCTGTTTGGCTTTTGCTCTTGGGATAGCCAATGCGGGCGATGACTTCACGCACGGGCTCACCATTCAGTGCCTGCATATCGGCGGTCATGGTCTTTTTATAGCCAATCGCGCATCCGTCCACCAACAGAAGCGCTGTAGCAATCAAAATAACCCGCATGACAGCATTGCCTTCCTGCACCGCAGCAGATGCGGACTCTACAGCGAAGGCCTGCCCGATTGCGTGATGTGCGTCGCAGGGTCAGCTCGGCCTCGAGAGTGTCACGCGGCGTGGGACAACATCGGCATTGTTGGTTGCTGGCCACCCCGTACATCGGGGTGGTTAGTTACGTGCGGCGACATTACGCAGTATCGCGCGTGGGTAGCGCGTGGCGCGGCGGCAGCCCGCGATCACGTCCTATCGCCTACCTCTTCCCCGCAACCAAGCCAAGACCCCCAAACAAAACAGCGATAGAGCCACAAGGACCAACGGCAACGGTGGCAACCAGATGGGGACGTTGTTCATAGGATCCTCGCAAGGAAACCCCTGCCTTCAGTCAGGGGAGGAATTGCCGCAGTCCACTCGACCCGCGCACTCATAGCCAGGCTCCCGCCCGCGCTGCGCCGGGTGAGCGCTTAACCAACCCCAGTGTAGCTCTCCACCAAACTTCGGACAGGCCGCACGGTACTGCGCCTGACGCGGCGCAGCGAGAGCCGGTGCTGGATCGAAGCAGAATTGAGCTGTAGCTGTGGTGATTTGAGCGTACAATTTTTTGTCGAGAGCACGGCCTTTGACGGGGCAATCCCCTGAGGAGGAAGACATGAGCGCGGTCTTACTCGCTGTGTTCAACGACTACGATGCCGCTGAACGCGTGCGCATCGACCTGTTCCGGGACGGATTTCCCACCGATCGGGTCGAGCTGACAGCCTGTTGCGAGCCGGGCCGGGCCGGTTGCGAGCCGGCCAATTCACTCCACGACAAATTCGTCCAGTACTTTGGCACCCTGTTCTGCAACGAGAACGAGCGGGGGTGCGCGACGTTGCTCGCGAATCGAGTTGATCAAGGCGCCGCCACGATCACAGTGCATCCGCGAGGCGCCATCGAAACGACCCGCGCGACTGAAATCCTGGAAAAGGCTGCCCCAGTGGACATCCTGCGGCACGACCTGGTGAAACAGAAGTGGGAGCATGCGGCGGCCTCACACAAGGTACCGTGGGTCCAGAACCTCTGGATCGAGAACCCGCACAAAGCCCACTGCATCTACTGCCGTATTTTCGAGCATGCCGATCGGGAAGGGCAATGATGAATAGTGTGACAGCCCAAGGAGCTCCACCGTGATCGGCTAGTGACGCACGCAAGCTGCAAACCCATGAAATGCCTGTACTACCTGGCGCCCACGTTGGACAGCACTCATCACATTTCCGATGAGTTGCGGGCGGTTGGCATTACTGATGGCTTGCTTCACGTCATAGCCAAGGATGAAGCCGGCCTCGCCGAGCAGCGGATACCCTCCAGCAACTACCTCGAGACCCTGGACCTGCTGCGAGATGGGTTTATTGGTAGTGCAATCGGCCTCATTGTCGGAATAGTCGGCGCCAGCGCACTCAGGATCTGCGCGCCTTTCGGTCCCGGCACACCCAGGATCGTCTATCTGGCCGCGGTGGCCGCGGCAACCTTGTTTGGCGCCTGGGAAGGCGGCTTGACGGGTATTGCCACGGAAAACAAGAAGCTCGCCGAATTCCACCACGACATCGAGGCCGGCCTCTACCTGGTGTTGGTTTACGCGCCGCGCGAGCGGGAAGCAACTGTCAGATGGCTGGTGCGGGCCAGGCATCCGGAAGCAGAGCTCGCCGGCATCGACCGGCATTTCCTGAATCCGTTCAGTCCTGTCAAGCGCAGAGGGGCTGCTTCCCACTGCGGAAGGATCCTCTGATGCCCCTGGCAATTGCATTGGTGCTGTTGGTCCTCGGTACGGTGTTGTTCCACTTCCTCAGCCCATGGTGGTTTACCCCAATCGCCTCCAATTGGAAGATGATGGACGACACGGTGAACATCACTTTCGTCGTCACCGGGATCGTGTTTGTCGCGATCAATCTCTTCATGGCCTTTGTCGTGTTCCGCTACCGTCACCGCCGGGGACAGCAGGCGGACTACAGGCCCGAGAACAAGAAGCTCGAGTGGTGGCTCACGATAGGAACCTCGGTGGGCATCGCCGCCATGCTGGCGCCGGGTTTGTTCGTGTGGGCCAAATTCGTCACCGTGCCGCGGGAGGCCACGGTGGTCGAGGCCATGGGGCAGCAGTGGACCTGGAGCTACCGCTTCCCCGGGAAGGACGGCGTGTTGGGCGCCACCGATGCCAAGCTCATCACTCCCGACAATCCCTTCGGGATCGATCCGAAGGATCCCAAGGGTGCGGACGACGTCCTGATTTCGAGCCCTGAGCTGCATCTGCCGATCAACGAGCCTGTCAGGATGGTGTTGCGATCCACGGACGTCAATCACCAGTTCGCCGTGCCGCAATTCCGGGTCAAGATGGACCTGGTGCCGGGCATGGTCACCTATTTCTGGCTCACCCCCACCCGGACCGGGCGCTTCGACGTCCTGTGCGAACAGTTGTGCGGGATGGCGCATTTCGCAATGCGTGGCCGTGTCGTGGTGGACGACGGGAAAACATTTCAAACATGGCTGTCGAATCAGCCCACGTTCTCGCAAACGACGGCTCGGCCGGCGGCCAATGCAGCGGCCGGCCAGGCGCTCTATACCGTGTGCAGCGCCTGCCACGGCCCTCAGGGCGAGGGCAATCGGGCACTGAACGCCCCGAAGTTGAGTCAACAGGCGCCGTGGTACCTGGCCAAGCAACTGCAGAATTTCAAGCAGGGGGTCCGTGGAGCCGACAACAGGGACATCTACGCAAAGACGATGGTACCGATGGCCGCGACGCTGGCCGACGATACGGCAATCGCCAATGTCGTCGCTTATATCCACTCGCTACCGGATGACGCCCCGCCAGCTACCCTCGTCGGGGATCCAGCCAGGGGCAAATCGCTCTATGCGACTTGCGCCCAGTGCCACGGCGCCGGCGGCGAGGGCATCTGGACCACGCATGCCCCACGGCTGGCGCACATGAGCGACTGGTATCTGGCGCGGCAATTACAGAACTTCCGGCAGGGCATTCGCGGGCTGCACAGCCAGGACTTCTACGGCGCGGAGATGTCTTTGATGTCCCAAGTTCTGCCCGATGACCAGGCGGTCAACGATCTGGTCGCGTATATCCAAACTCTTGGCCATACGCTCGGCGAGGAGCACGTGGCGAGCGCGCGGTGAAACCGAGGAGGATGTTCCAATGGCTTATGTTGCAATTGCCGACCGCGACCACGCCCTGCACGACCCGCAAACTTTCATCACCAAGTACATCTGGAGCCAGGATCACAAGGTTATCGCCATCCAGTACGCCGTAACCGCCATCGGCATCGGGCTGGTCGCGCTCGGACTGTCCGTCTTGATGCGCTTGCAATTGGGGTTCCCGCACGCCTTCTCGCTCATCGCGCCGGGCAACTATCTGCAGTTCATCACCATGCACGGCATGATCATGGTGATCTACCTGCTCACCGCCTTGTTCCTCGGAGGTTTCGGCAACTACCTCATTCCGCTGATGTGCGGGGCCCGGGACATGGTCTTCCCCTACATGAACATGCTGAGCTACTGGGTCTACCTGCTCGCCGTGCTGGTGTTGGTGGCGGCCTTCTTCGTACCGGGCGGGCCCACCGGCGCGGGTTGGACCTTGTATCCGCCACAGGCGGTTCTGCCGGGCACGCCTGGAGCGAGCTGGGGTATTGTGTTGATGTTGGTCTCCCTGGGGATTTTCATAGTGGCATTCACCATGGGTGGCCTGAACTACGTGACCACCGTCCTGCAGGCCCGCTGCCGCGGCATGACTTTCCTGCGGATGCCCTTGTCGGTCTGGGGCATTTTCATGGCCACCATCCTGGGACTGCTGGCCTTTCCCGCCTTGTTGGTCAGTGCCGTCATGATGACCCTCGACAGTCTTTTGGGCACCAGCTTCTTCTTGCCCGCGGTCGTCTCCATGGGGCAGCCTGCCACACACAATGGCGGCAGCCCCCTGCTCTTCCAGCACCTGTTCTGGTTCTTTGGCCACCCGGAGGTCTACATCGTCGCACTACCGGCGTTTGGTATCGTCTCCGACCTGCTCAGCACCCATGCACGCCGTCACATCTTCGGCTATCGCATGATGGTCTGGGCGCTGCTGGCGATCGGCTGCCTGAGTTTCGTCGTGTGGGCTCATCACATGTATGTCAGCGGCATGAACCCCTATTTCGGGTTCTTCTTCGCGACCACCACCTTGATTATCGCGGTGCCGACGGCAATCAAGGTCTACAACTGGGTGCTCACGTTGTGGCGCGGCGACATCCATTTCACGGTGCCGATGTTGTTCGCCATCGGATTTATTTTCTCGTTCATCAACGGCGGGCTCACGGGCCTGTTCCTGGGTAACGTCACCGTGGACGTGCCTTTGTCGGCCACGTACTTCGTGGTCGGCCATTTCCACATGGTCATGGGCGTGTCGCCGATCCTGGTGGTGTTCGGGGCGATTTATCACTGGTATCCCAAGATCAGCGGCCGCATGTTGAACGACACGTTGGGCAGGATCCATTTCTGGGTCACCTTCCTGGGCACCTATGCCATCTACCTGCCGATGCACTACCTGGGCATCCTGGGGATACCCCGGCGGTATTACGCCTTTGGCGGCACCACGTTCATCCCGCCATCGGCCCAGTGGGCCAATGTTGGCATCACGGTGGCGGCTCTGATTGTCGCTGCCGCTCAGCTGGTATTCCTGTTCAACCTGATCTGGAGCCTCACCCACGGCAAGCCGGCGGGCAGCAACCCCTGGCGGGCGACGACACTCGAATGGCAAACACCCGACACGCCGCCGAAGCACGGCAACTGGGGCTCGAAGCTGCCGGTGGTCTATCGCTGGGCCTACGACTACAGCGTGCCGGGCGCCAAAGAGGATTTCATTCCGCAGAATGTGCCGCCCGATGAGGCCCCTGGTGCTCCGGCACCGGCAGCCGCTCACGGAGCTTAGCTCGTGAGTGTTTCGGTCGCATTCATCGCCGTCCTCGTGGGCCTCGTGGTGTGGGGGCTCCTGGTCAGAAGGTTGACCAGCCGGCCATGGGAGGCGCAAGGAGCGCCGCCCGAAGACACGGCGCAGGGTGGTGCGCTGAGTGTCCCGCCGGCAAAGATCGGGCTGTGGCTGCTGCTGGCCGTGATCAGCTCTTTGTTCGGCCTCTTCATTTCCGCCTACTACATGCGCATGGGTCATGCGCACGGCGACTGGAGTCCAGTCGCCCTGCCGCGGGTTTTATGGCTGAACACCGCCTTGTTGGGTTTGAGCAGTGTCGGCATGCAAGCCGCGCGTGTCGCGGTCCGACGGGCCCAGACCGATCGTGTCAGGATCTACCTGACTGCGGGTGGGTTGTTTGCCGTGGCGTTTCTGGTCGGTCAGCTCTGGGCATGGAGCCAGTTGAATGCGTCCGGGTATTTTCTAGGAAGTCCCGCGGCTGCTTTTTTCTACCTGCTGACGGCGGTGCACGGGCTGCACTTGCTCGGCGGGTTGTTTGTTTGGGGTAAGACCATGGTCAGGATGGTGCCGGCGAGCCTCGAGGTGCTCGACGTGCGCTCGAGCGTCGAGTTGTGCACCGTCTACTGGCATTACCTGTTGATCGTGTGGCTGGTTCTGTTCGCTGTGCTGTTGTCTACATCTGCATAGGGTCTTCTATGGCAAACCACGTCTCAACCGCCCATGGAGAATCGACGCCGCCCGGCTTGCGCGGAGTTGTGTCAGATTGGTCCGCGGACAAGCAAGCGTTTCCTGTCCCCTGGGGCAAGGCGATGATGTGGATCTTCCTGCTCAGCGATACCTTCATCTTCACCTGCTTCCTCACCGGCTACATGAATGTGCGGATCTCCACCACGGTACCGTGGCCGAATCCGAGCGAAATCTTCTCACTGGATATCGCCGGCAGACACATTCCGATGATTCTGATTGCGATCATGACCATGGTACTGATCACCAGCAGTGGGACCATGGCCATGGCCGTGAACTTCGGCTATCGCCGCAATCGCGCCAACACCGCGGCGCTGATGTTGATCACCGCGGGATTTGGCGCCACGTTCGTTGCCATGCAGGCATTCGAATGGACCAAGCTCATTGTGGAAGGGGTGCGTCCGTGGGGAAATCCTTGGGGTGCACCCCAATTCGGCTCGTGTTTCTTCATGATCACCGGGTTCCACGGCTTGCACGTCTCGGCGGGCGTGGTCTACCTCAGCGTGGTGGCGAGCAGGGTTTGGCGCGGCTTTTACGACCGCAAGGGCAGCTACGAGACGGTGGAGATTACCGGTCTGTATTGGCATTTCGTCGACCTGGTGTGGGTGTTCATCTTCGCGTTGTTCTATCTCTGGTAGGAGGAACCATGGACCAAGTGGCCGTACCCGAGCACGCTGTTGCAGAATCTGCCGTTGCAGAGCCACACGCCGAAGGGCAGCAACATCCCATCAGGGTCTATCTCGTCATCTGGGCACTGCTGTTTGTTTTCAGCACGTTCTCCTACCTGGTCGACTATTTTCATTTTCATGGGGTGCTGCGCTGGTCGCTGATCATCGCCTTCATGTTGGTGAAGGCAGCGTGCATCGTCGCCATCTTCATGCACATGGCCTGGGAGCGACTGGCGCTGAAATTCGCGATTCTCGCACCGCCGTTGTTCCTGCTGATTCTGATCGGACTCATGGCGGTGGAGGGGGACTACACCTTCTTGACGCGATTGACGGCATTCTTGCGGTAGACACTGTAACTTCCGCCCGGCGAGTTGATACCCACCGGGCGTACGTAATGCCTGTCAATCTTAATGAAGGCCCATCATCGGACCGCCCGCCGCGCCTTCGCTGCTCCTCGAAACGGCGTTGCGAACCGCCTCGGTGAGGCGGTCGTGGAGAACCTCGCCCAGGCGCTCACGAATTCCGTACGCGACGCTGTCGCATATGTGATCGGCGACGCGATCGTGGACCGCTTCCGCGATCTGGCTGGCATCTAACCCACCACCCAGTGCAATCTGCTCGGCAAACGCGGCCCGCACCGCCTCACCCATCCGCTCGCGCTGTGCGCTGTCGAGCTTCTCCTTGACTACGGACTCCAGATTCTCGCGCACGTCCTCAACAACACCCTCGCGAAGATTCTCGCCAATCCGTTCGCGCAGCGATTCCAACATGGAAGCGCTCAGGCCACCGCCCGACCCGCCGGCGCCCTGCAGCCCGCCAAACATTTGCCCCATTCCCATCTGGGTCGGACCGAATTGCCCCTGGCCCATGGGTCCCCCGCCACCAAAGCCTGACCTCTGTGAGCCCGCACCGAATTGACGCGCCATCAGACGCTCAGAAACCGCAGATCGAACGGCCCGCCGAAGGCGCTCTTGCAGCGCCTCGTCCAACGCTTCGCGGACCGCCTCCCGAAGGCGCTCTTTCACCCCTTCTGTAACGCGTTCTTCGATAGCGTCGTCAAGCCGCTGTCGAACCGTCGAAATGAGACGCTCCGGGTCGCCGCCGGTGGTTTGTAATTGGGCAACGGCGGACTGGAACGCTTCTCGGAGGTGCTCGCGTACGGCTTTATGGACGCGTTCGCGGATCTCTTCCTTGAGCCCCCTCTGAGCCGCCGTGGCGATTTGGTTTCGGATCTCGGACTTGAGCGATTCGCAAATGCGCGAGGCGATCTGCTCCCCCTCTTCCCGGCCAAGTTGCTGCCCGAGCGCGCCGTTGACCAGGGCTTCGCGGATTGCGCTGTTCAGCCGTTCCTTGATCGCTTCGCCGGCGCGCTCTCGAATCGCCTCGGTGATCTTGTCGTGAAGGGCATCCGAGAGGCGCTCGGTCAGTCTCGATTCAACGCGCCCGAGATCAAACCCCTCCGGCCCTGTCTGCCCTTCGATGAGCGCCGAGCGTATGTCGTCCGCGAGCCTGCGCCGAAGAGTCTCGCGGACCTCCTTTCGCGCGCCCTCCGCAAGCCGTTCGCGGGCAGTCTCCGACACCTCATCTCTTATGACGTCGCGAACACGTTCGGATGTTACTTCGATCAGTTGCTGCTCCCAGGCACCGTCGCCGAGCGCCCTGCCGGGCCCGCCGCCAGCCTGGGAGCCCCAAGCGCCGGCAAGCTGCGGCGCACCGGGGCGAATCGCCCGCATCGCTGCTTGAATCGCCTGGTTGAGCTGCTGAACTTCTTGAGCTGACTGTGCCATAGCCTTCTCCTCACATGAGCCGCGCCCGAACCCCGCGAGGCGCGAGAGACCCTAGTTGATATGGCCTGCCTGCTTCCCTGGCGTCTGATTCTCTGCCTGGTCTTCTGATCTCCCCTCTTGTGGTGACTGCTCTTGTGACGTTGGATGTTTTTGGTCCTCCGTTCGCGGTATTGCCGGCAAACTGCTCAGGCGAACTCGAAGCATGCCCCGGTCCAATTCCACCGCCGGCTCGTCTCGAATCGGAAACGGAACATGAAAGCTCCGGTAGAACGGGCCACAGGGAATCTCGCCGTGCGAGTAGGTTGGCTCACGTGCACCGCACTGATGGCGCCGGATGCCCGACACGATGACCATCTCATCCTTGCACTCGACCGTGACGTCCTTGCGCTCAATCCCCGGGATGGCGACCTCGATCACCAGATCGTCGCCCTCGATGAGAGCATCGAGCGGTGGTGTGAAGGAAAAGGGAGGGACCCGTTCCGACACCAGGGGAATCGTTCGTGCCATGGCTTCCAACTCGGCGAACGAACGAGTCACCTCCTCCAGCGGCGTCTCGGCTTCCGAAGGTGACGGCTCAGATTCTGGTAGATCAGTTCCGGTTGCAGCGCGATAGATTGTGTACACCTGATCCCGCATGACCTGAATGAGCCCTGGATGCATCGCGCCTCCTTTCCTCATGGATGGGTCAAAGTGTTGGATCGATCTTGGGTGCGCGCACGCACAGGCGCGTAGGCTATTCCTATGCGCGTCTCGCGTCCACAGCACATGGGCGCAATTGCTCGCCGGCAAACGCCTCGCCGACGACTCGGCTCGTCACCATCCTACAGACGCACGGCGACGATGGCCCTGTCAAATTCTTCAGGCCTCACGTAAATGATGTAACCGAAGCAGCCCTTACCGTCGGCCAAACCTGTGGACGCGTACACGTTCACCCGGGCGTCCGCGAGTTTCATGTGCAGGTCGGCCAGCGCTCCGAGCGCATCGTCACCTTGAACCAACAAAGCGGGGTGCGGCCCATCGAGCACGAGGTCAGCGAACGTTTTGAGTAACTTGTACGCCTCGCCAGGCTGATCTGTGACGGCTGTGTAGAAATAGTCGACGCGTCGCGCAGTGCACGCCATGGTGCAGATCTGCGCCAATGCAGCTTCGGCCGAAGTGGCGTAATGTATAGAGTGCGCCGACGGGCGCAAACTGCTACCTGACATAGAAAGACACGGAGTTACAAGTCAGGACTGCCACGCTCATGCTAACGCCGGGCGCATCAACGGGAGGCGCGGCGGAAAAATGACTCAGTCTACCCGGACGGAAGAACGGCACGGCTTCGACGATGCGGAAATCGGGGCGCTCGCACACATGTTTCGCGCGGAGGTGTACCGCAGCTCCGTGTTTCGGATGCGCTTTGACAATACGACCAACTGGGCCGTGGTCACGACGGGCATCGCCATGTCGGCGAGCTTCAGTTCCGCGGTAGCCTCCCCTCTCCCGCTGGTTCTCGTCGGTCTCCTGGTCTCATTCTTCCTGCTCATCGAGGCGCGCCGTTACCGCTATTTCGACATCTCACGCATCAGAACGCGCGTTCTGGAGAGGCAGTTCTGCGCACCGCTACTCGCCGGCGAACGGGGCCACCCCAAATCAGAATGGGCCCGCCGCCTGGCGGAAGATTACTGCGAACCGCGCTACCGGATCAGTTACGCGCGCGCCGTTGGCCGACGGCTGCGGAGCAACTATGCCTGGATATTCGCCATTCAGATGCTCGCGTATTACGGCAAAATTGCGATTCATCCGGCGCCGCTGGCCAGCCTGGCCGATCTGTGGCAACGCGCTGCGGTCGGACCGATTCCCGGTCAGCTCATGGTGACGGCAGGCGCCATCTTCTTCGGCGGCTGGTTCTGTGTTGGTGCCGTCACGCTGCATCAGGATCACCTGAAAGAGGCACGGGATTGGCACCTTCTATGGTCCAGCGGAACGGCCCCTCGACCTGCGGATCGCGACCCCACCCCACCCGTGTCTGAGGTTGGTATTGCCAGGCGGCTCCGATTGAAGCCGCGATAGCTTCGGACGCACGCGGTAAGAAACGCTGTGCATGGAGTCCACGCCCCACCGTCAGCGTACTGCGTGCACCGCCTGCGGCGCGCACCGAGCCGCAACAATGGCTTTCGACCAGCGGTGACCGGCTGCGATGCAGGGCAGCTCGATATACCGGTAAGACACCCAAGCGAAGGGGATCGCCAGCACCGACAGGACCCGGAAGGTCGGCGACAGATAGTCCCGTTCATGCCACATCGCCAGCCAGTGCCACAAATAGAGGCTGTAGGAGACCAGGCCGAGGTTGCGCAGACACTCAGACAGTCGTGGCCCAAACAGGTTGCCGCTTCTTCCCAACGTGACCGCAACTAAGACCGGCGCGACGAGCAGCAGGGCCAGGGGATACCCGAACTCCCATTGCCCGTTCCAGTAGATCGGCGTCAGTATGATGAGCGCAATGAGCAGGACCCATGTTGGAATGGTCACCGCTTCGAACACGGCGCGGAACCGTTCACTGAGGGCGAACAGCACGCCAGACGACAAGCAATAGACGGCCAGTCCGTTATTGAAGTGGTCGCGCACCACCAGACTCGGCATTACACCGAGAATGGCGGCTAGAACCAGGGTAATCGACACCAGGAGCACGCGAAACCGGCCGGCAACAATCAACAGCAGCGGCCAGAACAGGTAAAACTGCTCTTCGACACCTAACGTCCAGAGCTGGCCGAAGGGGTAGGCACAGGCCACGACCGAGGTATTGCACAGATAGCTGATGGCTTTCACGCCCTCCACAGGCTCCAGGCGGGTGAATCCCGCCGCGCTCGCCACCATGACCGTAACAACATAACAGAGCATCGCCGGCAGGATGCGGGTCATGCGCCGCAGGTAGAATGCCTGGAGTGAGATGCCGCCGTTCGCGGTTTCTTCTTGCAGCAGCAGCCGCGTAATGAGAAAGCCTGAAATGACGAAGAAGGCGTCGACTCCCAACGGGCCGAGTTTCACGGTGCAAAACTCCACCAGGGCAATCCATATCCTGGAGACATGCGCGCGCAGCAGAAAGGCGGCTGGATCGATGTGGAAAATGATAACAGCCAGTACGCTGAGTCCGCGCCACTGGTCTATGTAGCCGCTTCGCCCCTGCGACATATTGTTGTTCTTGTTTGAAGTGCGCCCTGCCAATTCTTACCGCAGACGCACTGCGGGGGCAACGGGCAGAAGCTTGGTGCAAGCGTCGCGGCCCGGATCGAGCCCGACTTGGCGCAATGGCGCGCCGCGGCGACTGCTAAAATTTGGAGCGGGAAACGAGACTCGAACTCGCGACCCCGACCTTGGCAAGGTCGTGCTCTACCAACTGAGCTATTCCCGCATCTTTTGTAAGCAGGGGCGGGATTGTAGGTCGCTCCCCCATGAAGTCAAGGCCATGTCTCACCGCTTGAGCTCAGGCCAGGCCGCACGGAGGTAGGCGACCATGGAAACAAGCGTCGCCGCGGCGGCGAGCTCTGTGAATACCACGCCCAGCCAATAGAGGGGCAACCCCAGCAAATCGCGGCGAAACAGCATCATCGACAGGCCGACGATCTGCAGGATCGTCTTGTACTTGCCGAGCTGTGACACGGCGACCTTGCGGCGCTGGCCGATCTCCGCCATCCATTCGCGTAATGCGGAAATCGTGATCTCACGCCCGATGATCACGACGGCGGTGAGCACGATCAGCGCACGCGTGTCCTTGCTCACCAGCAATACCAGGGCGACGGCAACGATCAGCTTGTCCGCAACGGGGTCCAGAAAGGCCCCCAGGCGCGAGGTCTGGCCCAGGCGGCGGGCCAGGTACCCGTCCAGGGAGTCCGTAACCCCCGCGGCGGCGAACAGGAGCCCGGCCGCCGGATCCGCCCACGGGTAGGGCATGAAGAACAACAGCATGATCAGCGGAATCGCGGCAATGCGAATCCACGTCAGCGTGTTCGGCACATTCCATATCATCTTGGAATCAGGCCTACCGCACGCGGGACAGGATTCGAGCGGACAGGGCAATTCGGTCTGGACGATAA
>Ga0268266_10002264_pt1 | contig 20937 bp, 19 predicted proteins | sample KBSS13metaG_FD_190356 | JGI IMG/M metagenome (GOLD analysis project Ga0268266, IMG submission 190356) | Switchgrass rhizosphere microbial communities from Kellogg Biological Station, Michigan, USA - KBS S1-3 metaG (SPAdes) (version 2) | ecosystem: Host-associated > Plants > Roots > Rhizosphere... | reverse complement strand
CCGGCCTCGCCCGGCGTCTACCGCATGATCGATGCGGCGGGCGAAGTGATGTATGTGGGCAAAGCCCGCAACCTCAAGGCGCGCGTCACCAACTACACCCGGCCCGATGCGCTCGAAGCCCGCCTGCAGCGGATGATCGCGGCGACCGCCACGATGGAGTTCGTCCGCACCGAGACCGAGGCCGAGGCGCTGCTGCTCGAGGCCAACCTCATCAAGCGCCTGAAACCGCGCTTCAACGTGGCGCTGCGGGACGACAAAAGTTTCCCCTACATCCTCATCGCCACCGATCACGAAGCGCCCGAAATCCTGCTGCATCGCGGCACCCGCCGTCGCGAAGGACACTATTTTGGGCCGTTCGCCTCGGCCGGCGCAGTGCGGCGAACCATCACGTCGCTGCAAAAGGCGTTCCTGCTCAGGAGCTGCACGGCGAGCTTTTACGCTTCGCGCACCCGGCCCTGCCTGCTGCACCAGATCAAGCGCTGCGCCGCCCCCTGCACCGGCGAAATCGCCATCGCCGACTACCAGAACCTGGTCGAAGACGCCCGGCAGTTTCTCTCCGGCAAATCGAAGACGGTGCAGGCACACCTCTCGGCCGAGATGAACGACGCCGCGCAAAACCTTGATTTCGAACGCGCCGCCCTGCTCCGCGATCGCCTCAGCGCACTGGCGCTGATCCAGAGCAATGGCGACATCACCTCGCATACGGTCGAAGAGGCCGATATCTTCGCCGTCGCCGAGGAAGGCGGGCAGTTCTGCGTCCAGGTGTTCTTCTTCCGCGCCTTCCAGAACTGGGGCAACCACGCCTTCCGCCCGCGCGCCGATGCCTCGATCAGCCAGACGGATGTGCTCGAAGCCTTCATGGGCCAGTTCTACGAAAATCGCACCCCGCCGCGGCTGGTCCTCATCAGCCATGAGCTGAGCGAGCCCGAGCTGATGGAAGAGGCGCTGTCGCTCCGGGCCGGCCGCAAGGTCACGGTGCAAAAACCCCAGCGCGGCGAAAAGAAGGATCTCGTCGCCTACGCTCACAACAACGCCCGCGAGGCGCTCGGCCGCCAGCTCGCCGAAGGCGCCACCAACCGCGCACTGCTCGAAGGCGTCGCCGAAATGTTCGGCCTCGAGGAACCGCCGCGCCGCATCGAAGTCTACGACAACTCCCACATCATGGGCACCAACGCGATAGGCGCAATGATCGTCGCGGGCGAGGAAGGCTACTCGAAAAAGCACTACCGGACGTTCAACATCAAATCGACCGAGCTCACCCCCGGCGACGATTTCGGCATGATGCGCGAAGTGCTGACCCGCCGCTTCAGCCGCCTCGCCAACGAAAGTCCCGGCGGCGGCGAGGACGAAGCGACCGGCATGCCCGATTGGCCCGATGTCGTTTTCATCGACGGCGGCCAGGGACAGCTCAATGCCGTGCTCGGCGTCGTCAAGGAGCTGAACCTGCCGCAGGAGGTCACCTTCATCGGCATCGCCAAGGGTGAGGAGCGCGACGCCGGCCGCGAGACGTTCTTCGTCCCCGGCAAGCCCGGCTTCAAGCTGCCGCACCGCGATCCGGTGCTCTATTACGTGCAGCGGCTGCGCGACGAAGCGCACCGCTTCGCCATCGGCACCCATCGGGCGAAGCGCAAGAAGGACACCATCAAGAACCCGCTCGATGAGATCGAAGGCATCGGCCCGACCCGCAAGCGCGCTTTGCTGCAGCATTTCGGCTCGGCCAAGGCGGTCGGCCGCGCCTCCCTCGCCGACCTCACCGCCATTCCCGGCATTTCCGGCCAGATGGCGCAACTCGTCTACGACCATTTTAATCGCAGCGAGTGAGCCATTGCGGCGGCTCGCACCCGCACCATATGATCCGTCACAATCGAACGGGGGCCCGAAATGGCGCTTTCCACCAACGAACAACTGCTGATCGAGTCGCGCGTCACCAACGACGGCAAGAACGTCGTCGTCACCTATGTGCTCTGGCTGTTCCTCGGCGTGTTCTCGGCCCACCGCTTCTATCTCGGCCGCCCGCTCTCGGCGATCCTGCAGATTTTGAGCTATTTCATCCTCATCGGAGCGCTGTGGTGGATCGTCGACCTGTTCCTGATCCCCGGCATGGTCCGCGAAAAGAACGATGAGCTCCGCCGCCGGCTAGGCGCCGAGCTGAAGACGAGCGGCTGACCGACGCCAGCCATTCACACGGCGTTCAACTCCGCCCCTCTAGGAGACGGCATCCCTCCCGGAGAACCAGAATGCCGTTGCCGCTTCGCCCGCTTGTCGTGCTTGCCACCCTGCTCGCCGCCTCCCCAGCTCTGGCGGATGCCATCGTCTATCGCGGCGTCGTCGGCAACATTCCCACCCTGCTCGAACTTTCGCAGCCCGCTGAAAGCGCGAACCGCGACGTCGTCGGCCGCTACTACTACGCCAGCAAGGGCGTCGACATTCCCCTTGCCGCCCACCACGTCGCCAAGGGCGTGCTCGACCTCGACGAGGAAAAGCCCTGCACCAACAAGATCTGCCACGACGCCCCCGACGGCCAGAAGCCGACACCCCCGGTCGGCGCGCATTGGCATCTCGTGGTGTCCGCTGGTGGCGGATATCTCTCCGGCACCTGGACCAATGCCGCGAATGGGAAAACTCTCCCGCTGTCGCTCACCCTCGTCAACGCACGTCCATTGCCCGCCAATTTCGACGGCACGGCCCAGGGACTGACCAGCATCGTCGATGGCCTTATCGCCGGTGAGAACGAGCTGACGACGCTGAATTCGCCCTATGATTTCATTAAGTTCGATGAAGCGGCCTACGTCAAAAGTGCGCCGCACAAGTTCGGCGACTCCAGCTTCTCTTACTGGACCGACCCCCGCACCAAGTTCGCCTTCCCGCGCATTGCGAGCCTTGCAGGGGGCGCCGACGTCACTGCGGCCAACGACTATCTCGAGCAACAGCATTGGCTGAACAACGTCGTTGCGCTCGAATGCGAGTCCCAGATTTACCAGGGTTTGGGCTGGCTCGAGGCGAGCGGCACTGCCGTCGGCACGCTGGGCGACATGGACTCGAACAGCTTCTCGGTCACCTATCTTTCCCCTGAGGTGATGAGCTGGATCGATGCCGGCAGCCCGTTCTGCAGCGGCGCCCATCCCGACGACCATGTCGACTACTACAACCTCGATGTTCGTACCGGCGCGCCGCTCGACCTGAGCCGGATTTTTACCGGCTGGGTACCGACACCGCTCGACGGCAGCGCCCTAAAGGACCTGGCGACGGCCCGCGCTCATCCCACCGACTATCAGTGGGGTCCGGACGACAAGTTGAAGAGCTTTGTCATGCAGCACCTGCCCAAGGATTTGGGCGGCGGCGACGAAGATTGCACTACCCCCGACACCATCGCGAGCAATCTCGATATCAGCTTCAAAGCCGGCGACCGCGTCGTCTTCGCCATCGATCGCATGCCTTTCGTCTCTAACGATTGCGACGCCGACCTGTTCGACCTGCCGATCGCCGATCTCAAGGGCTTACTGACGCCCGAGGCGGCCGACTATTTCCCCTCGCTCAAGCCCTAGTGACAAACGCCAACCGAGAGGCTACATAGCTCGCCATGAACCTCGTCCGCGCCACGTATTCCTTCTGGTATTTTAGCTACGGAAGCCGCTGGCAGCCGGAGGGGCGCGTTTGATCTAAATACCAGTCAAACAAAGACAACCCGAAAGCCGCCAGCCCAGCTAGGCGGCTTTTTTGTCGCCCGGCGTCCAAGATTCCGAGGAGACAAAAAGTGCAAAAATCCACCGACGACCTGCGCATCAAAGAGCTGCGTGAACTCCGATCGCCCGCCGAGATCATCGGCGAGTTCCCGCGTTCCGACCACGCCACGAAAACCGTCATCGCCGCGCGCCACGCCGTGCACAACATTCTCCACGGCGCCGACGACAGGTTGCTGGTGGTGATCGGCCCCTGCTCCATCCACGATCCAGCCGCCGCCAAGGATTACGCCCATCGCCTCGCCGATCTCCGCAACAGGCTCTCCGGCTCCCTTGAAATCGTCATGCGCGTCTACTTCGAAAAGCCGCGCACCACGGTGGGCTGGAAAGGGTTGATCAACGACCCCAATCTCGATGGCAGTTTCGACATCGACAACGGCCTCAGGACCGCCCGCAGCCTCCTCCTCGATATCAACAATCTCGGCCTGCCGGCTGGCTGCGAATTCCTCGATATGACGACGCCGCAATACATCGCCGACCTCGTGAGCTGGGCGGCGATCGGGGCACGCACTACCGAGAGCCAGATCCACCGCGAGCTCGCCTCGGGGCTCTCCTGCGCGGTCGGCTTCAAGAACGGCACGGACGGCAATGTCAAAATCGCTGTCGACGCGGTGGGCGCCGCCGGCCATCCCCATCATTTCATGGCGGTGACCAAGGATGGCCGCTCGGCGGTCGCCTCGACCACCGGCAACGACGACGCCCACATCATCCTCCGCGGCGGCAAAACGACGAATTTTGACAGCACCAGCGTCGAAGCCGCGAGTGCCGAACTGGCCAAGGCAAAACTCCGCCCCGCCGTAATGATCGACGCGAGCCACGCCAACAGCTCGAAGAACCCGGAGAACCAGCCGCTGGTCCTCGACGACGTCGCCCGTCAGCTCGAAGCCGGCGAACAGCGCATCATCGGCGTCATGGTCGAAAGCAACCTCGTCGCCGGCCGCCAGGACCTGATCCCGGGCAAGCCCCTCACCTACGGCCAATCCATCACCGACGGCTGCATCGACTGGGACACGTCAGTTAAGGCGCTGGAACGGCTGGCCGAGGCGGTCGAAGCACGGCGGGCGGGGATGGCAGCGGTCGCGTGAGGCGGTGCCGCGAATATCCTCTCCCGCATCGCGGGAGAGGATCAGGTGGAGCGGTGACCGGAGAAACTTATCCCCGCACTCCGCGCCTGCCTCATACTCCCTCCCATCCCCTCGCCGAAGCGAGATCATGACGAGTGGTTGGCGGGGGAGATCGGGTGGACCGGGAGTCGTTCCGGTCCGGGGTGAAGTTGTTGGCGCTGGCTCGTTGGACACTGACTTGTGTCGGCCGGGACAGCCGCTGTTGGTGGGTTCCGGGTTGGGTGTGGATCGGCAGCGATCCAGATCGGGCCGCCGGCATCCGAGTGGGCGCCGCAGCCGGTAAACCCAAAAACCCCGATCGCGTTGGCGAGGCTCTGTCTCACTAACTGCGGACTACCCGCTCCGGGATGGAGCCTCGCCAATGCCGCTTACACGCGGCAGGCTCTGCAGGATGATCCGGGTCGCGACGGAGAATTTGTCACGCACCCAACCCTTTGCGCCCGCCCTGCCCGATGCTATAGCGGCGGCGTCCCGGCCGCACCGCGCGGCCAGTCCCACACCTCGCGGAGCCCCTCATGCCAAAAATCAAAGTCAAGAATCCCGTTGTCGAGCTCGATGGCGACGAGATGACCCGCATCATCTGGCACGCGATCCGGGACAAGCTCATCAATCCCTATCTCGACGTCAAACTCGACTATTACGACCTCGGAATGGAGCACCGCGACGCGACCAACGACCAGGTCACGATCGATGCGGCGAACGCCATCAAGACGCATGGCGTCGGCGTCAAATGCGCCACCATCACCCCAGATGAGGCCCGCGTCGAAGAATTTCACCTCAAAAAAATGTGGAAGTCGCCCAACGGCACCATCCGCAACATCCTTGGCGGCGTGATCTTCCGCGAGCCGATCATCTGCAAGAACGTGCCGCGCCTCGTCCCCGGCTGGACGCAGCCGATCATCATCGGCCGCCACGCCTATGGCGACCAATACCGCGCCACCGATTTCAAGTTCCCCGGCAAGGGCAAGCTCTCCATCAAGTTCGTCGGCGACGACGGCCAGACCATCGAGCACGACGTGTTCGATGCCCCCGGCTCGGGCATCGCGATGGCCATGTACAACCTCGACGAGTCGATCCGCGATTTCGCGCACGCCTCGTTCAACTACGCGATCAACCGCAAGGTCCCCTGCTACCTCTCCACCAAGAACACCATCCTCAAGGCCTATGACGGGCGCTTCAAGGACATCTTCCAGGAGATCTTCGACAGCCAGTACAAGGCAAAGTTCGACGCGCTCAAGATCACCTACGAGCATCGCCTGATCGACGACATGGTGGCATCGGCCCTCAAGTGGAGCGGCGGCTACGTCTGGGCCTGCAAGAACTACGACGGCGACGTGCAGTCCGATACCGTCGCCCAGGGTTTTGGCTCGCTTGGCCTCATGACTTCGGTGCTGATGACGCCCGATGGCAGCGTGGTCGAGGCCGAGGCGGCCCACGGCACCGTGACGCGCCACTACCGTCAGCACCAGGCCGGCAAGGAAACCTCGACAAACTCGATGGCCTCGATCTTTGCCTGGACCCGCGGCCTCGCGCACCGTGCCAAGCTCGACGACAATGACGACCTGATGCACTTCTCGCTGACGCTCGAAAAGGTCTGCATCGACACCGTCGAGGCCGGCCAGATGACCAAGGACCTGTCGCTGCTCGTCGGCCCCGACCAGAAGTGGCTCTCCACCATGGGCTTCCTCGACACCATCGACGCCAACCTCAAGACGGCGCTCGCGGCCTGAGGCCAGCCAGCTCTCTGCCGTTCGCGCCGCACATGATTGCGGCGCGAACGGCAAGTTATCCCCGGTTGTCATTCGGCGGGTAAACTCGCAGTCAGCCAAATTTGGCTGCGCATCCTTGTCTGGTTACACAGGTGTGCCTACCTGAGCAAAACCAGCAACAAGGAGGGCAGCATGCCGGTGTTGGAAAACTACAACCTCGCCTCGTTCAACGGGGTCGAAGTCTCGGCGGGCGTCGAGGTTCAGATCATGGCCGGCCTGCCCCAGATGGTGCGCGTCGAAGCGAGCAATGACGACGTGCTCGACCGCCTGGCGATCGAAGTCATTGGCGGCACGCTCTACATCACCCGCCGGCATGGCTTCGCCGATCTTTTCAAATTCGGCGGCGGGCGCATCCTCGTTTCGGTCGCTGCGCCAGAGATCGAGAGCGTTATCGCCAGCGCCGGTTCCGACGCCCGCCTGGTCGGCAATGCCGGGCGGCAGCTCGAGCTCGAAAGTTCCTCAGGCTCCAGCCTCCGCGCCGAATCCATCGACGCCGACCGGATGCAAGTGACCGTTTCATCCGGCTCCAAGCTGGTCGTCGCCGGCAAATGCGGTTTTGCCGAGTTCGATTCGACCTCCGGCTCGTCGCTCGATGCCCGCAATCTCGACTGCACCGAAGTCGCCCTCAACTCGTCGAGCGGCAGCAAGATTTCGGCTGCGGCCCGTGATGCCGCGCATATCGAGGCGTCGAGCGGATCGAGCGTAAAACTGCGGAGCCGACCGGCCAAAGTCGCCCAGCACATCGATCCCGGCAGCTCGATCAGCTTCGGCTAAGGAGGGCTTCGTCAGTCGCCGGCAGCGTTAAACATAGATTAACAAGGCCGGCCCGACGACCTGCGTTTCTGTTAGGACAGTCCGTAATTTCGGTGTCCATGAGACAGAAAATGGCCGGCGGCAGCGCCAAAATTTTGGTCGAGCGGTTCGACGAATTGACCGCAGCCCGAGGCTTTGCGGCATGCTTCGTGGTGCTCTACCACATCAACGCCTATAGCCACGGGCTCTTCGCCGGCTGGTTTCCGCCGCTGCGCTATGGCCCGCTGGCCGTCGACTTTTTCTTCGTGCTCTCGGGCTTCGTGTTGACCCACGTGTATCGCGACGCGTGGACCGCCGGCACCTACAGCCACGTCGGCTTCATGCTGAAGCGCTTCGCCAGGGTGTGGCCGCTCCACATCGCGACGCTACTTGGCGTCGCCGCGCTGATTATCGTCGGCACGCGTTTCGGCGTTATCCCCGAATGGCAGCCGACGGCGTATTCTTTCGTCATGAACGTGCTGATGCTTCACGCCACGGGGCTAACCTCCGAGCTTGCCTGGAACCAGCCCTCCTGGTCGATCAGCGCCGAGTGGTGCGCCTATCTCGCCTTCCCGCTGTTCCTGCTGGCGGTGGCGAGTCTGCGCGGGATCGGCGCCAAAGTATTAGTGGCAGTCGCGCTGTTCGCAGCGTGCGCGGCGCTCGCCCGGTTTGCAGTTGGCGACGACCTGATGTCGCTGATGAACAATTTTGGCGTACTGCGCATCGTTCCCTCATTTTTCGCCGGCGTGGTGCTGCGTTACATTCTCGATGAGCCTGCGACGCGAGCGAACGCCGTGGCTGCCGGCCGCATCACGGCAGCGCTATGGCTCGTTCTTGCCGTTGCCGTCGCGGCGGCTTTCGCCGGGGCGCCAAACGAGGCCTTCTGGCCACTTATTTTGATCGGCATCCTGCTGCTGGCATTGCGCGGACGCGCAGCCTCTGCAGGGCTGCTCCGCACGCGACCACTGATCTGGGCCGGTGATATCTCCTACGCGCTCTATCTTGTCCACGCGCCGGTGCTGATGGTGGTGTTCGGCATTGGCGGCAAGCTTCTGCACGCCTCGTCGCCGGCGATGTTGACCGCCCTGGGGATTGCGAGCTTTGTCGCGGCAATCGGCGTCGCTCACCTAGCGCATGTCCTGATCGAGCGACCGGCCCAGAGCCTTATTGTAGGGCTTGGCCGGCGCCGGTCTCACCAAGCCGCGACGGCCTGACGACGATCGTCACCGCGCTTGTCAGCGCGTAACGTGTATGTTACCGTTACATGCATGTTACCGATAAAACAAATCTTCGACGTCGATTCCGAGGCCGTCTTCGATGCTCTGGGAAATCCCGTTCGCCGCCAGATCGTTGCCGAACTCGGCGCTGGCCCCCTAAGCGTCGGCGAGCTGGCGGAACGCTTCGCCATCAGCCGGCCGGCAATATCGCGGCATCTGGCCGTCCTGGAAGCCGCGGCGTTGGTCCACCACGACCCGGCGGGCACGCGAAACGTCTATCGGCTCGACAATGCCGGCTTCGAGGCCACCAGCCAATGGCTGGGCCGATTTTGGGACGAAGCCGAGGCGCGGCTCAAACTCGTGGCGCAGAATCTCACGGATCGAGCCGATGACTGAACTGCTTCGTCGCGAGATCGCTCTGGTATGCGCGCCCGAGCACGCCTTCCGCGTCTTCACTGACAATGTCGATTTGTGGTGGCCGCGCGGGCATCGCCGCTTTCGCGATGGTGCCTTGCGCTTCGACGGCGGGCGGCTGATCGACCGTGGCCCCGACGGCACCGAGTGGACCATGGCCGAGGTGCTCGACCACGTCCCGCCAACACGCCTGCACCTCGCCTGGTTTCCGGGCTCGCCGAACGCACCGACCGACGTCGAGGTCGGCTTCGTCGGTGGCCTCGGCGGGACGCAGGTGACGATCATCCACAGGCCGCTGTCGCCGGCATCGGCCGAGGTCTGGCCGGCGCGAGTGGGCACCTTCTGGACAGGCTGGGAAGCGGTCGGCGACGCGCTGGCCCGCTGGATCGAACAACACAAGGAGGAATGAAAATGGCTGCTGGCACCAAGGACGATCCTTGGCAATTGAAGACGCCGCCGGGCACGAGCGACATCACGCTCTACCGCGATCCCGCAGCCAGTCCTCCGGCCCTGGTCTGCATCGCGGGCGGAACTGAACTCCGCTACTACCTTCGCGTCATCGACGATCTGCACGCGATGCTGAAGAAGCATGGCGACTGGATGGAACTCGGCAACGCCGACGAGCAGAAACCGGCCAAGGACGGCACGGTCGAGGCCTGGGCGCGGTCACCAGGCAATCCGGTCGGCGGCTGGTACGGCCTCAAGAAGGGCCTGCGCGGCCGATTCGGAAACTACGTGCCGCCGGTGCTCGAAGCACTCGGACTGGTCGAACTCGAGCACAATCCGCGCAACAACCGGGTGCGGGCAAAGTAATCAGCGTATTAGGCGAGACATAAGCTGTGGCAGGTCTGCCGCAGCCAAAGAGACATATTAGCAATTCCTCAGCCAGCGGGCCGGAACGACATCGACAGCATCGGCCGCGGCTCGTATTACAAGGGCAAGCGTCGCCTCTCCCGCGCTTCCCTCCTGCTTTCGGACTTTTCAGATGCCGTTCGGCGTCCTTATCGCGCTTCTATCGTACTCGCTCTATTCGTGCGGCGACGCCCTGGTCAAAAGCTTCACCGGACAGCTCGGTGTCTTCGAGATCGGCTTCTTTGCCAACATCTTCGCCCTTGTGCCCGCGGTTTTTGCCAAGCGGCCGGGTGAACACTGGCGCCAGGCATTCCGACTCTCAAATCCGTGGCTCCTGCACATCCGTGGTGTTGCCGCGCTGATAAGTTCGGTGGCGATCACCTATTCGTTCACGACAATCCCGCTCGCCGAAGCCTATTCGATCGCTTTCCTCCAGCCGCTCTTCATCTCGCTGATGTCGGTGATCCTGCTCAAAGAGCAGGTGAACCCGACGCGCTGGGTGCTGATCGCGCTCAGCTTTGTCGGCGTGCTGGTGGTCGTCCGGCCGGGATTTCGCGAATTGCATCTCGGGCATCTGACGGCCCTGATCGCCGCATTTGCGGGTGGCACATCGACCACGCTGCTGCGTATGGTTTCAGGCCGGGAGACACGCCTCAGCGTTATCGCGATGAACGGCGCGTATCAGATCGCCGGTAATGGCGTGCTGATGCTGTTCGCCTTCAGCATGTTGACCTGGCCGCAATTTGGGCGACTGGCGGCCATTGGCCTTCTCGGGGGCACCGCGCAACTGCTGATCATCGCCGCGCTCAACCGCGCCCCGGCCAGCCGCATCGCGCCGATCCAGTACGTGCAGCTCCTGTGGGCGATCGCGTTTGGCGCGCTGTTCTACGCGGAGTTCCCGGATTTCGTCGGCATTCTGGGCCTCATCGTGGTGGTGCTCGCCGGTATCGCCACGATCTTCGCCGACGGCGCACGTACTCGCATTGCCGGGCGCTGGAGCGAATTCCGGGCGCGCAAGGAAGGCCCGAAATTCACCGAGGTTGAGGGGCCGGAGATTTAACGGCGGGACACGGCGGGGAGAAACTTATCCCCGCCTTCCGTCGACGTCGTATCTTTCCCGCCACGAGACCTACCGTGGTGGATTTAGGCGATGCAGAAAGATGAAGGCGACGGACGGAGCCTAGAGGCCCGCAATGCCCTGCCGGATCGCCGACACGGCTTCCGCGGCGCGTGCACCATCGGGCCCGCCGCCTTGCGCCATGTCGGGACGGCCACCACCGCCCTGCCCGCCGAGCGCTGCCGTGCCGAGCTTGACCAGCTCCGCCGCCGAAACGCGTGCGACAAGATCATCGGTCACACCGACCGCAACGGTGCCTTTGCCATCCTCGCCCTTGAGGACCAAAGCAATGACGCCCGAGCCGGCGCGCTTCTTCTCCTCGTCGACGAGCCCGCGCAGCGCCCTGGCTTCGACGCCTTCCACCACACGGCCGACAAAAGCGAGGCCGTTGACCGTCTCCGCCGCGGGCGCTGCCGCACCGGAGCTGCCGCCAAGTGCCAGCTTCTGCCGCGCCTCCGCGAGCGCGCGCTCGTTGCGCTTCACCTCGCCCTGCAGCGTCTCGATGCGGTCGAGTACTTCGTGCGGCGCGGCGCGCAGCAGCGAAGCGGCCGAGGTCACGATCTCGGTATTGGCTTTGGCATGTTTGCGGGCGCCCGTCGCCGTCAGCGCTTCGATACGGCGGACGCCGGCACCAACGGCAGTCTCGGCCACCACAGTGATAAGGCCAATATCGCCCGTGCGCCGCACATGTGTGCCGCCGCAGAGTTCCACCGACCAGCCGAGGGCATTGCCGGTCGGCTCGCCCATCGACACGACACGGACTTCATCGCCGTATTTCTCGCCGAACAGCGCGCGGGCGCCGGACTGCTTGGCATCGTCGACGCTCATCAGCCGCGTTTCGACGGCGGTGTTCTGCAGCACGATATCGTTGGCGAGGTCCTCGACCTCGGCAATTTCCTGCTCGCTCATCGGCTTGGTGTGGACGAAATCGAAGCGCAGGCGATCCGGCGTAACCAGCGAGCCGCGCTGGGCGACATGATCGCCCAGCACCAGCCGCAGCGCCTCATGCAAAAGATGCGTCGCAGAATGGTTGGCGCGAATGGCGCCGCGACGCTTGTGATCGACTTTGAGGGCGAGCGCCTGCCCGACCTTGAGCGTTCCGGTCTCGACCTTCGCCTTGTGCGCGAAGATACCGGAATGCTTGCTGGTCTCGCCAACCGCCAGACGAATACCGTCGGCCGTCATCTCGCCGGTGTCGCCGACCTGACCGCCGCTTTCGCCGTAGAACGGCGTCTGGTTGAGAACAACGAAGCCTTCCTCACCGGTCGCCAACTGATCGACGGATTTGCCATCCTTGACGAGCGCCAGCACCTCGCCCTCGGCATTCTCGGTTTCGTAGCCGAGGAACTCGGTCGGGCCGACTTTGTCGGCAATCGAAAACCAGACAACATCGGTCGCCGCCTCGCCGGACCCAGCCCAGCTCTTGCGCGCTTCGGCTTTCTGCGCCGCCATGGCGGAATCAAAGGTTTGGTGGTCGACAGTGATGCCGCGCGTCCTGAGCGCATCCTCGGTCAGATCCAGCGGAAAGCCGTACGTATCGTAGAGACGGAAGGCCGTGCCGCCGTCGAAGACGTCGCCGGATTTGAGGCCGCCGGCCGCGTCTTCGAGGATGACGAGACCGCGGCTCAGCGTCTTGAGGAAGCGTTGCTCCTCGAGTTCCACCGTCTCGGTGATCATTGCCTCGCCGCGCGTCAGCTCGGGATAGGCCTGACCCATTTCGCGGACCAGCGTCGGCACGATCTTGTGGATCACCGGCTCGGTGGCGCCGAGCAGCGTCGCATGGCGCATCGCCCGCCGCATGATGCGGCGCAGCACGTAGCCGCGCCCTTCGTTGGAGGGCAGAACCCCCTCGGCGATGAGGAACGACATCGACCGCAAATGGTCGGCGATGACGCGCTGGCTGGTCTTGCCCGGGCCATCCGGCGCCGTACCGGTAACGAGCCCCACCGCCTCGATGATCGAGCGGAACAGGTCGATCTCATAGTTGTCGTGGACACCCTGCAGCACCGCAGCGATGCGCTCGAGGCCCATGCCGGTATCGATCGAGGGGCGCGGCAGCGGCGTCCGGCTACCGTCGGCCGACTGCTCGTACTGCATAAAAACGAGGTTCCAGACCTCGGTGAAGCGGTCGCCATCCTCGTCGGGCGAGCCCGGCGGGCCACCCGCGACCTTGTCGCCGTGATCGTAGAAAATCTCGGAGCACGGACCGCAGGGACCGGTATCGCCCATCTGCCAGAAATTCGACTTCTCGCCGAGCCGGACGATGCGGGATTCGGGCAAGCCTGCGACCTTGCTCCAGAGGGCCGCGGCCTCGTCGTCATCCTTATAGACAGTTGCGGTCAACCGCCCCGGCGCGAGACCAAAATCCTTGGTCAGCAGATTCCAGGCGAGCTCAATGGCGCGCTCCTTGAAATAGTCGCCGAAGGAAAAATTGCCGAGCATCTCGAAAAAGGTGTGGTGGCGCGCCGTGAACCCGACATTGTCGAGGTCGTTGTGCTTACCGCCGGCGCGGACACATTTCTGCGACGTAGTGGCGCGATGATAGGGGCGCTTTTCAAGGCCGGTGAAGACGTTCTTGAACTGCACCATGCCGGCGTTGGTGAACATCAGCGTCGGGTCGTTGCGCGGCACGAGCGGACTCGAGGCTACCTGCTCGTGGCCTTCGGCAACGAAGTAATCGAGAAACCGTGACCGGATTTCGTTAACGCTGGTCATCACGCGACTTTCTGGCCTGTCGCGAGCGACGGGCCCTGCCCGACCGCCCGCATTCTCTCGGGAGACAATAAAAAGGCGAGCGAGGGAAGCGACCCAAGCTCACCGCTCAATCGTCAACTGCCTTATTATCTTGGAGGTTGCGACTCTGTCCAGCATGGCTGTCGCCGTCGGCGCCCGAATTACCCGGCGCAAAAGCAAAGGGCGCCGATCGACCGGCGCCCTCGCACAATTCATTTCGAAGGATCAGTCGTCGCTGTCCGCGTCGGCACCCTCTTCGGGGCCGGAAAGCAGCGCTTCGCTCAGGAGGCCGGAACTCTCCCGCACCCCCTTCTCGATGGCTTCGGCGATACCAGGATTGTCCTTGAGGAACTGGCGCGAATTCTCGCGGCCCTGTCCCAGGCGCTGGCTATCATAAGAGAACCAGGCGCCGGACTTTTCGACGATGCCGCTCTTGACGCCAAGATCGAGCAATTCGCCGGTCTTGGAGACGCCCTCGCCATACATGATGTCGAACTCGACCTGGCGGAACGGCGGCGCCAGCTTATTCTTGACAACCTTGACGCGGGTCTGGTTGCCGATGACTTCCTCGCGCTCCTTGATCGCGCCGATGCGGCGGATATCGAGGCGGACCGAGGAATAAAACTTCAGCGCATTGCCGCCGGTCGTGGTTTCGGGCGAGCCATACATGACGCCGATCTTCATGCGGATCTGATTGATGAAGATCACCATCGCCTTCGACTTGGAAATCGAGGCGGTAAGCTTGCGCATTGCCTGGCTCATCAGGCGGGCCTGGAGACCCGGCAGCGCATCACCCATCTCGCCTTCGAGCTCGGCCTTGGGAGTGAGCGCGGCGACCGAGTCGACCACCAGCACGTCGATGGCACCCGAGCGGACCAGCGTGTCGGTGATTTCCAGCGCCTGTTCGCCGGTGTCGGGCTGCGAGATCAGCAGTTCGTCGACCTTGACGCCGAGCTTCTTGGCGTAGCCGGGATCGAGCGCATGTTCGGCATCGACGAAAGCGCAGATGCCGCCGTTCTTTTGCGCTTCGGCAATCACATGCAGCGCCAAAGTGGTCTTACCCGAGCTTTCCGGCCCGAAAATCTCGACGATACGACCACGCGGCAGGCCGCCAATGCCCAAGGCGATATCGAGGCCGAGCGAACCGGTCGAAATCGACTCGATCTGCGCAATCGGGCCTTCGCCAAAGCGCATCACCGTGCCCTTGCCGAAATTGCGCTCGATCTGGCCCAAAGCCGCAGCCAAGGCCTTGTCCTTATCCATCGCGCCCCCTTCGACGACTCGCAGCGCTGTCGGTAATGTCGGCATTTACGTCTCCCCTTATTTCATGCGGGCATCCTGTGCGCAACGCACCAAAACCCCGCGAAACCGTGCATCTAATATTCCTATTTTGTTCTCATTTTGTTTCGTCGCTGTCAAGAGGTCTCCCGACGAGGCCAGCGGCAAATTTCCGTTGCCGCGCGATTTTCCGTCAGTTTCCCAGCATGCAATGTGAATTTGAGCTTGCCCTGCGCTCCGGCGCGTCGTTTGAATGCGCGCCGCCCGGAAGGGCCGACAGCAACAGGAGCGCCGCCAGATGAATCTTATGCAATATCGCGACGAAAACGGGCAGCGCGCTGTTGGCCTGGTCGAAGGCAACACGCTGCGGACCATCGTTAACGCCAAAAGCGTCTACGACATCGCGCTGGCGGCCCTGACGGCTGGCAAGACGCTGGCTGAAACGATTGCGACCACAACGCTCGGCAAAGAGCAGAGCCGCGATGCCATCCTCGCCGAAGGGCGCGCGCTCGCACCCATCGATCATCCCGATCCGACCCATCTTTATGTCACCGGTACGGGGCTGACCCATCTCGGCTCGGCTTCGACGCGCGACGCCATGCACAAGGCGAACCAGCAGGCCGCCGCCGACACGCCGCTGACCGATTCGATGAAGATGTTCCGTATGGGTCTTGAAGGCGGCAAGCCGAAGCCCGGCGAAGTCGGCGTGCAGCCCGAGTGGTTCTACAAGGGCAACGGCTATGCGGTTGCAGCGCCCGGCCAGCCGATCCCCTCGCCCGCTTTCGCCAAGGATGCCGGCGAGGAGCCGGAGATCGCCGGCATTTATGTCATCGACCAGCACGGCCAGCCGCGCCGGCTTGGCTTCACCCTCGGCAACGAGTTTTCGGACCACGTGACCGAGCGGGTCAACTATCTCTACCTCGCGCACTCGAAGATCCGCGCCTGCTCGATCGGACCGGAGCTCAGGATCGGCGATCTGCCGAAGAACATTTCCGGCATGTCGCGCATTCTGCGCGGCGGCAAGGTGCTGTGGGAAAAGCCGTTCCTCTCGGGTGAGGACAATATGAGCCACACCATCGCCAACCTCGAATATCACCACTTCAAGTACGACATTTTCCGCCAGCCGGGCGATGTGCACGTCCATATGTTCGGTACCGCGACGCTGAGCTTTGCCGATGGCATCAAGACCGAGGCCGGGGATGTCTTCGAGATCGAGGAAGCACAATTCGGCGCGCCGCTTCGCAACGCGGTGGCGATCGAGGCCGATCATCCAGTGAAGGTTGGCGCGCTTTACTAGCTTCCTGCGGTTCATCGGGGGTTCATCGACAATTGTTCAGCATTCCTCCAGTCATTCGACTGGGGGACTGCTCAAAATGAACTTGCTCGCCAAAGGTATTGCCGCGCTCGCGGCGTCTTTGATTTTCGCGGTTCCGGCGCTTGCCGCAGATCGCGCCATCATCATCCTTGATGCCTCAGGATCGATGTGGACGCAGATCGGCGGCCAGTCGCGCATCGCCATCGCGCGGCAGACGCTCAACGACGTGTTGAAGGGCGTGCCCGACAACCTCGAACTTGGTTTCATGGCCTATGGCCACCGCTCGAAGGGGTCGTGCGACGACATCGAGCTGATGGTGCCACCCGCGGCCGGCACGGCCGGCGAAATCAGCGCTGCCGCAGCCAAGATCAGCCCCAAGGGTATGACGCCGCTGACCGCCGCGGTGAAGCAGGCTGCCGAGCTGCTCAAATACACAGAGGACAAGGCGACGGTGATCCTCATCACCGACGGCCTTGAAACCTGCAATGCCGATCCTTGCGCGCTGGCCACCGAGCTCGAAAAGAGCGGCGTCGATTTCACCATCGACGTGGTCGGCTTCGGACTCTCGGCCAGCGAGGGCAAGCAGGTTGCTTGCCTTGCGAACAACACCGGCGGCCAGTATTTCCAGGCTACTGATGCCCAGGGGCTCACCGACGCGCTCGCGAAGACGGTCGCTCAAGTCGCTGCGCCCAAAGCGGCGCCAGCCCCAGCCCCCGAGCCGGCGCCTGCCCCCGCGCCCGTGGCCGATACAGGACCAAGCTTCCAGCCGCAGCTTTCGCTCAGCGATGGCGGACCGCTGATCAAGGACGGCGCGCCGTTCTGGGAGATTTTTGCTGCCAATGCCGACGGCAGCAAGGGCGATTCGGTCACGAGCGGCTACAGCGCGCCGGGGAGTTTTGACCTCAAGCCCGGTAACTACGTCGTCGATGTGGCGTGGGACAAAGCACAGACCGAACAGACGGTGACAGTCGTCGCTGGAGCAATCGCCAACCCGACTTTCGTACTCAATGCCGGGCAGCTCAAGATTCATCCCCGGCCGGTGGCTGGGCAGGACGTCGACGGCGGCACTGCCGTGACGATCAAATATCCCGACGACACCACCAGCCACTATGGCGACGAGACGCGGACCGTGCCGGCCGGCGCTGAAACCGTTACCGCGGAGCTCGACAAGGCCAAAGCCAGCGTCGATATCCAGCTCGCCGCCGGGCAGATCGTCGACCAGGACCTTGTCCTCAACGCCGGTCATATCACCGGCAACGCTACTTATGCGGAAGGCGGCGACAAGGTCACCGACGGCGGCGTCACCTTCGCGGTGCTTGGAGCCAAGAAGAAGATCGACGGCAGCCGCGACGAGTTCGGCCAGTCATATGGCCCCGACAACAAGCGGTGGCTGCCGGCAGGCGACTACGTCATGGACGTGACGATGGACCAGGCGAAGGTCGAGATTCCATTCACCGTGACGGCAGGTCAGGAAACCGCGGTCGATGCCGATCTTGAGGCAGGGGTCGCGGCAATCGACGCGCCCGGCGCACAGCGGATTGTCATCTTTGGCGCCAAGAAGAAGATTGACGGCTCGCGGCTCGAGTTCAGCTCGGCCTATGACGCCAAGATGCAGACCACGCTTCCGGCCGGCGACTACATTGCCTCCGCCATCATGGACGATAGCGGCACCACCAAGGAGGCGCCGTTCACCGTCAAGGCCGGTGAACGGACCGAAACGACAGTGCCAACGGGGAAGTAGGCCGACGGCTTCGCCGGCCTGCCGCTTCCGGTTCCAAAACACCGATCGCTCTCGTGGCCCAACAGTCGCGAGGGCGGCCTCATGTCCGACGATAGGTCAGCTTCACTGCACCGCTATCGAACGGCTGCGCGCTTTCGAGTGTTAGCCCCGTGCGCTCGCGGGCGCCGGCGAAGAGCCTCGTGCCGCCGCCTTGGATCAACGGGCTGATCAGGAGGCTCAATTCATCGACGAGCCCCATGTCGAGAAAGCTCATGGCGATACCACCGCCGCCGAGCAGCACCATGTCCTTGCCGGGTTCTGCCTTGAGGCGGTTGATCTCGGCCGGAATGTCGGCGCGGACGATCCGCACATTGCCCCAGTCGGCCATCGCGAGCTTAGTCGAGAACACGATCTTGTTGGCATTGGCCAGGATCGCCGCCTCCTCTTTGTTGGCGGCGGGCGAAGTCCAGTACGCCGCCATGCCCTCATAGGCGGTGCGGCCATACATCATCAGGTCGGCGCGCTCGATATTGCGGTCTATCCACTTCGACTTCAGGTCCGGTGAGAACCGCGGGGCGGTGAATTCCTTGTTCGGCCCTTCGATATAGCCATCGAGGCTCATGTACATGGCGAGCACGACTTTTCGCATTTTTGTCTCCTTTAACTTAAGACTATACTTAACTGTCCGGCCGAGCAAATTCCGGCCGGACGGAGCGTTTCAGGCAGGCCGATAGGTGGCGAAGACGACGCCCGTCTTAAATACGCGGCTGGTGACCAGTTCAAGGTTCAGCCGTTCAGCGTTGGGCCGGAACAATGGCGAACCGGTGCCGAGCGCGACCGGCACGATGGCAAGGATGTACTCATCGATCAGCTTGAGCGCCGTCAGCGACTGCACCAGTTCGCCGCTGCCATAAACCGCGACCGGTCCACCCGGCTCAGCCTTGAGCGCCTCGATTGCGGTACGCAGGTCGCCCTGAAGCAGCCTCGCATTGGTCCAGCCGGGCTCCGTCAGTGTGGTCGACACGACGGCCTTGTCGATGCCGTTGATAAGGTCGGCGATCTCGCCCTGCATAGTCGGCCAGAAGCCCCTAAAACCTTCGTAGGTTTTGCGGCCGAAGAGCAGCGTGCCGGTGGCCTTGAGATCGGCGGCGGAAAGCGTGTTCCAGTCGTCGTCGACGCGGTGCCAGTCGATGGTTTCCCAACCCTCGCCCGGCCCGGCATAGAAACCGTCTAGCGAAACCTGGGACATGATGGAAAGCTTGCGCATGGTCGCCTCTCACGCCTTGTCGAGATAGCCGCCAAGCGCGTCGATCAGGCTGATGGTGCCGGCCTTGCGCTGCGCCATGTTGTCGAGGCCGTCGAGGTAGAGACCATATTCGGTCATCTTCATCTTCGTGCCCTTGGGCGTCGCGGTGAACTCGATCGAGGCCAGCGACACCGAGATCTTTTTGCCGTCCATGTGCATGTCGTAGGAATAGAGGATGCGGTTGTCGGGCACGATGTCCTGATAGGTCACGTCGAAGTTGAACGTCGGGCCTCCCGGGATGGTGCCGCTGCTCGATTCCCGCCCGCCCGGTTTGAACTCGAACACCTGCGCCGGATTGTTCGGATCGCCGAACCATTTTGACTTTTTCTTCGGGTCGGCCCAGGCGCCGAACACTTTTGCGACCGGGTGGGCAAACTCCTTTTCAATGACAAAAGTACCGTGCGCGACAGAATGATCGCTCATCATAGTCTCCTTCGTTGTGAGCAGTTGATTGGGGCGTTACGGCATAAAGCAGCCGGTCGACGCCCGCGGGGGGATAAGGTCAATCCATCAGCGAGCGGCCAAGCTGGTCGAGCAACTCGCGGGTGCCGCGCTCGCGTGATCCGGCGTCGTCGTAGCCGTCGAGATAAGCGCCCTGCTCGGTGAACAGCAGACGCGTCCCCTGCCCTTCAGGCTTGAGCTCGATGGTGGTCAGCGAGACCGAGATGCGCCGGTCGCCGATCAGCATGTCGTAGCTGAAGACGATGCGCCGATCGGGGACGATATCCTGGTAAAGCGCGCTGAAGGCATGAGGCGTGGCGTCGCGATGCAGCTGGCCCACGCTGGTTTCGCGGCCGCCAATCCGGAAATCCATCTCGCGGGTCTCCTCGGACCACTCGTCGGCAGGCCCATGAAACCATTTTGCCTTGGCCTTCGGATCAGCGAAGGCGTGGAAAACGCGGGCCGGGCTTTGCGGATAGACGCGCTCGATGACGAAAGTCGCGTGGGTGACGTTTCGTGTTGTTTCGGCGGTGGTCATTCTTTTTCTCCATTTTCCGCTTCTTCCTGGGCGTCAAGAAACGCCCCGAGGCGGTCGAAGCGTCTCTCCCAGGTGATGCGCCGATCATTGATCCATTTTTCGGCCAGGCTAAGGGCGCCCGAGTCGATGGTGCAGGTTCTGACCCGGCCAACCTTGGCCGTGGTCACGAGGCCGCTCTGCTCGAGCACCTGCAGGTGCTGCACCACCGCCGGCAGCGACATGGGCAACGGCTTTGCCAGATCGCTGACCGAAGCCGGTCCGCGGCTGAGCCGATCGACGATCGCCCGCCTCGTTGGATCGGCGAGCGCCTGGAACATCAAATCGAGTGAACGCTGATTGTTAAGCATACACTTAAGTAACTCGGTGTAGGGATGGTGTCAAGGGCGTGGCTCGACGGCACGCCTCATCCTCCCGCGCGACTGAGATCATTCCGCAGTGCCTGCCGCGATAAGTCGCGGCATTGGCGAGGCTCCATCCCGGAGCGGGTAGTCCGCGATTAGTGAGACAGAGCCTCGCCAACGCGATCGGGGTTTTTGGGCTATTGGTGGTTGCAGCACCCACTCGGATGCCAGCGGCCCTGT
>Ga0268266_10002263_pt1 | contig 20945 bp, 15 predicted proteins | sample KBSS13metaG_FD_190356 | JGI IMG/M metagenome (GOLD analysis project Ga0268266, IMG submission 190356) | Switchgrass rhizosphere microbial communities from Kellogg Biological Station, Michigan, USA - KBS S1-3 metaG (SPAdes) (version 2) | ecosystem: Host-associated > Plants > Roots > Rhizosphere... | reverse complement strand
GAGACCATAGCCCGGTTGTGGCAGGAGGACCCTGACATCCTGGTGGTCCTGTGTACGGCATACTCTGATTATTCGTGGCAGGAGATCCGACGGCGTTTGCCACGGCCGGACCGGCTGGTGATTCTGAAGAAGCCGTTTGACATCATTGAAGTGCAACAGCTCGCGGAATGCCTTACGGAGAAGTGGCGGCTGGCACGCGCCGAGCGGAGGCGCCTGGAGGGCCTCGAGCGGATGATTGGGCAGCGTCGCCGCAATGCCAGCGCAGGATCACGCAAGGGCCATCGCGCCGCCGGGCGCGATGCAGCCCTAGGGCGAACCGGTATTGTTGCGGGAACTGCCGGGACCGAGCGGCGCGAAGCAATCAAAAGCGCGTTGCGCACGGCACTACTGCTCGACGAGTTGTATCTGCACTTTCAGCCGCTGGTCGACATCGCCACGCGCTGCATTGTCAGCGTGGAGGCGTTGCTGCGGTGGCAACATCCCCGGCTCGGCGCGGTATCGCCAGCCGAATTCATACCGCTTGCCGAGGAGAGCGGATTCATTGTCGAGCTGGGTGACTTCGTGCTGCGCAGCGCGTGTGCTCAGACGGTGACATGGCAGCACGCGCAGGTTCCAGTTGTGCCGATTGCCGTAAATGTATCCGCAGTGCAGCTCGGACAGCCGCGATTCCGCGAACGCATCCTCGAGATCCTCGAGACGCAGGGCGCGCAGCCGCAACACCTGATCCTGGAGCTGACTGAAAGCACACTGATGAAAAACGCGGCGGCCCATTCCACCGCGTTGCACAGCTTGCGCACCGATGGGGTGTGCGTTGAGCTGGATGACTTCGGCACGGGTTACTCGAGCTTGAGTCGGCTGAAGTATCTGCCCATTGACACCATCAAGATCGATCAAAGCTTCATCGCGCACCTGGGCACGGATGCAACGGATGAGTCCATAGTGAGCGCGATTCTCGCCATGACGCACAGCCTCGGGCTGCGGGCAGTCGCCGAGGGAGTCGAATCGATCGCACAGCTGGAGGTGTTGGGCCGTTACGGCTGTGACATCGCGCAGGGGTATTACTTCTCCAAGCCGGTGGGCGCCGCCGAGTGTGAGCGGCTGTTGATTGATGCGGCGGCCCGGTCCGCATTCACAGATACGTTGCGGCTGCGAACGAGCGACCTCGGCGCTTTGACACAGCCGAGAGCGCCCTTCGCCGGCGGACTGTAGGACTGCGGCCCATGAAACACACTGCGTTGCCGCCGCTGTCACTATTGTGCTGGGCGGCCCGGATCGCCGCGCAGGAGCCCAGCGGGAGCCTCGGCGACCTGACGCTCGAGCAATTGATGAACGAGTCGGTCACCTCCGTGAGCAAGAGACTCACACGCCTGGGCGATGCTTCAACGGCCATCTCCGTAATCACACAGGAGGAAATCCGCCGCAGCGGCTACACCTCCATACCGGAACTGCTACGCCTGGTGCCGGGATTGCAGGTCGCGCGCATCGATGGAACCGACTGGGCCATCAGCTCCCGCGGATTCAACGGTCAGTTCGCCAACAAGTTACTCGTCTTGATCGACGGCCGTACGGTGTACACCCCAACGAGCGGTGGCGTGTACTGGAATGAGCAGGACACGATGATCGAGGACATCGAGCGGATCGAAGTCATTCGTGGGCCGGGCGCTACTCTCTGGGGCTCGAACGCGGTCAACGGCGTCATCAATATCATTACGCGCTCGGCGCGGGATACCCGTGGGACGGTAGCTTCGTTGATTGGGGGTCGCGACGATCGCCCGACCGTGAGCATTCGGCACGGTGGCGACCTGGATTCGGCCCTCCAATACCGCGCCTACCTCAAGTACTCCAATCTCGCCGCGCTCGAGACCCCGGACGGTCATTCATCTTCTGACAGACAGCAGACCGTTCGCACCGGGGGACGGCTGGACTGGCACCGGTCGGATGCCGACAGTGGCACATTGCTTGCCGACTACTATGACAACGACACCCGGAAAGTCGTCCGCCAATCGCTGTTCGATCCGCCCTATTCCTTCATCGAAAAGCGCTCCGAGCACAACTCGGGCGGCGATCTGCTCGGCCGCTGGAGTCACACCCTGCCTGGTGGCTCGCAACTGACGATCCAGGCTTACCTGAATCATTTCATTCAGGATTTCGGCTATGGAGTGGAGCACCACGACAGTTACGACCTGGATGTCCAACACCATCTGACCATCGGGAGCCGCAACGATGTTGTCTGGGGATTCGGCTATCGATATACATCGACCGAGCAGACGCAGGGGACAACGTTGGTGTGGATCCCGAACCGGGAGAACCTGCAGCTGTATCATGCCTTTCTCCAGGACGAGATCACCCTCGTCCCGGATCACTGGCGGCTCATCCTCGGGACCAAGTTCGAACACAACGATCTCACCGGACTCGAGGCCGAGCCCACCGCTCGGGTCGCCTGGAATGCGAACCCCAGCAACACGGTGTGGGCTGCCGTATCCGACTCGACCCGGACGCCCTCGCTGTATGAGCACAACGGATTCAACACTGTGGCGATCATCCCCTCCTCCACAGGACCGGATACCCGGGTGCAACTCCAGGGCAACTCAGATGAGGACGAGGAACAGTTGAGGGCTTTTGAGCTGGGCTACCGTTTCACTCCGTCTGCAGCCTTTTCGCTCGATGTCACCGGATTCTACAACGAGTACCGCGACCTGTTGGCGTATATCAACAATCCCGTGGCCTTCGTGGAGTTGCCACCGCCCGCTCATGTACTCGTATCGAGTACCTACCAGAATGTCGGCCGGGCGCAGACCTACGGAGCGGAGATCGAGGCTCAATGGACACCCACAGCCGGCTTGCGTCTGGTCACGAGCTACTCCGGCCTGAGGATGCATGTGCGGCCCGATGCTACCCAGGATACCGGCAGTCCGCAGCATCAGGCCCAACTGCGCACGTATGTGACGTTACCGCGTCAGATAGAGCTCAATGGCGCATTGATGTATGTCGACCGATTGACAGTGACCCCGTCCGTGTCCCCCGTCAATGTGCCGGCCTATGTCCGGCTCGACCTCGGGGCGAGTTGGCGCCCGGTTGGGACACTGGAACTGGGGGTGTGGGGCCAGAACCTGCTGCAGCCGCGCCATTTTGAATTTCCCAGTGTGCAGAACGCGCAGGAGACGGACATTCCCCGCAATTTTCTGGCGCGCGCAACGTGGCGATTCTGATGCGCCGCGGTGGGTTGCGCCGACCGCCACCGACCTGGCAAACGCTCTGGATGTCGCTGTGGGTCATTGTCTGCGCGAGCATCCCCGCGGCAGCCGCCCGCGCCGACATGGAACCCACGCAGCGACGCGAGTGCGAGCTGAAAGCGGCCTTCATCTACAACTTCACCAAGTTCATCGAGTGGCCGTCCCGCAGCTTTGCCGACGGCAACGCGCCTTTCGTAATCGGCATCGTAGGCAACTCGCCCTGCACGGGTGTGCTGGAATCGATGGTCGAGCAGCGGCGCGTGGGAGAGCGACGAATCGAGGTTCACCCGGTGCGGTCGGCCGCAGAGTTGCTGTCGGTTCAGTTGCTTTACGTCGGCGCCGGCGAAGAGCAAGCCCTGACGACGTGGTCGGGCCGCATCGACAGTTTGCCGCTGGTCACCGTAGGCGAGTCACCCGAGTTCGCCTCCGGCGGTGGAGCGATTACGCTGCGGCGCCAGGATGACAAGGTGCGCTTCGAGATCAACGTGCGCTCGGCCGAACACTCCGGTGTCAAACTGAGCTCACAGCTGTTGAAACTCGCGATGGCCGTGCGGAGGGAATCTTGAAAGTAGACGTCCTCGGCCTGCTGCGGGATACGCCCATCTCGCGCAAGCTCACCATCATCTCGATGTTGACGACCGCCCTCGCCCTGGTTGTCTCGGGGCTCGCCTTCATGGGTTACGAGCAGGTTGCATTCCGCGGCGCAATGCAGGATCGGCTGTCCATGACTGCTTCGATCATGGCGGATAACAGCGCTGCCGCCCTGACATTCAGCGACCCTGCCGCGGCGCGCCAGACTTTGGAAACTCTGGCCGCCGATGCGCACATTGTGGGCGCGGCTATCTACGACTCCCATGGCAACGAATTTGCGAGCTATCGCAGGCCGGGCGCCGCAGGCCGATTCAAAATACCCACGCTCGGCAAGGACGGTCAGCGCTTCGAGGGCGAGGCACTGAAAGTCTTCCGCCCTATCGTGCTGGCAGGTGACCGGGCGGGCACCTTGTACATTGAGTCCGACCTGCAGGAAATGCACGCGCGGATACAACGGTACGCCTGGATCATGATCCTGGTGATGGTCGGCGCTTCGGCGGCGGCCATGATGGTGGCCATGTGGCTGCGGACGAGCATCTCGGGACCCGTCTCCCATCTGGCCAGCGTGGTTGAAACCGTGACGGCGCAGAAAAATTATGCCATTCGGGCTGTCAAAAGCGGCAATGATGAGCTCGGCAGGCTCATAGAGGGATTCAACGGGATGTTGGGCCAGATCCAGGCGCAGGACAGCGCGCTGCAACGCGCCCATGACGAGTTGGAAAAGCGCGTCGCGGAGCGTACGCACGAGCTGCAAACCGAAGTGATCGAGCACAAGCGCGCCCAGGAGGAGCTGGAGCGTGTGCACCGCCAGTTGATGGATGCGTCGCGCCAGGCGGGCATGGCGGAGATCGCCACCAACGTGTTGCACAACGTGGGAAATGTCCTCAACAGCGTAAACGTCTCTGCCCTGCTCGTGGCCGACCTGGTGAAGAAGTCCAAGGCAATGAGCCTGGCCCGGGTGGTCACCCTGATGCGCGAGCACGAGGCCGACCTGAACACGTTCATCACGGCCGATCCCCGGGGCAAACACCTGCTGACTCATCTGGACAATCTGGCCGAACACCTGCAGGCAGAGCAGGCAACGATGATTACCGAGTTGGGAGGGCTGCGTAAGAACATCGAACACATCAAGGACATCGTGGCCATGCAGCAGAACTACGCAAAAGTCGCCGGTGTCAAGGAGATCATCGCCGCGGTGGACCTGGTTGAAGACAGCCTGCGGATGAATGCCGGCGCGCTAACCCGACACGGCGTCGAAGTGGAGCGGGACTACCGCGATAACCCCCGGGTCAATGTCGACAAGCACAAGGTTCTGCAGATCCTGGTGAACCTGGTGCGCAATGCCAAGTACGCTTGTGACGAGGCGCAGAGCATCGAGAAGCGGATTGTCCTGCGTGTGCAATGTCTGGATCACCGCGTGCAACTGTCAGTCATTGACAATGGAGTGGGAATTGCCGCGGACAATATGACCCGCATTTTCAATCATGGCTTCACGACCCGCGCCTCGGGGCATGGCTTTGGCCTGCACAGCGGCGCGTTGGCGGCTCGCGAGTTGGGCGGCACCCTGACGGTGCGCAGCGAAGGAGTCGGACAGGGAGCCACATTCACGTTGGATCTGCCGGTGCATCACGAGGAGGTGGCCAGTGTCTGAAACTCCTGAACAAGCGTCACGGCGTGTTCTGATCATCGATGATAATCGTGAAATACACGAAGACTTTCGCAAGATCTTCCGGCCCAGTGGGATTGACTCCCGAGCCGTCTCCGATTCCGAGGCTGCCCTGTTCGGTGAGCCTGCGGCAGGCACGGCGGAGCCGCGCTTCGAGTTGGATTTCGCGCTGCAGGGGGCGGAGGGCGTGGCACTCATAAGTAAAGCGCGTGACCAGAACGCCCCTTATGCACTGGCGTTTGTCGACATGCGGATGCCGCCCGGGTGGGATGGGCTCGAGACGACGGCCCGTCTGTGGGAAGTGGATCCATCGGTGCAGGTTGTAATCTGTACGGCGTACTCCGATCACTCCTGGGATGACGTACGGCGCAAGCTGGGACATTGTGACCGGCTCGTGGTGCTCAAGAAGCCGTTCGATAACATCGAGGTGCTGCAATTGGCCGGCATGCTGACCGAGAAGTGGCACCTGGCACAGATCAATCAACGACGCATCGCGGTGCTGGAGCAACAGCTCGAGCTGCGTACCCGGGAATTGGCGGCCCTGGGGGGTGGCCGGCAATGACGGGCATGGGCTCGGCCCGGTGCCGGGGAACTGCCACTGAAACTCGAAAAGGAATCGCATGAACACGCTCGAGAACCGGCGCGTATTGCTGGTTGATGATACCCCGGCCATCCACGAGGATTTCCGGAAGATACTGACGTCCATGGGCGCCGAGTCCGCCTTGAGTGAAGCGGAAGCGATTCTGTTTGGTGATGCACCGCAGACTACTGCCGCCAACATCCGATTTGAGATGGACTCGGCACTGCAGGGCGCGGAGGGAATCGAGAAGGTGCGAGCATCGGTGCGTGCGCAGCGTCCTTTCGCAATGGCATTCGTGGACATGCGCATGCCGCCGGGACTGGATGGCGTGGAGACGACCGAGCGTCTGTGGCAGGAGGATCCCGAGCTGCAGGTGGTGTTATGCACCGCGTATTCAGACTACTCCTGGATGGAAGTGCTATCCCGCCTGGATGCGCGGGATCGGCTGCTGATTCTCAAGAAGCCGTTCGATCCGGTGGAGGTATATCAATTTGCCAATGCGCTGACCACGAAGTGGAAGATGACGCGGCAGGCGGCATTCAAGATGGATACCTTGGCGCAGGCAGTGGAGGAGCGCACCCGGCAGCTCGCTGATGCGAACATCATCGTGCAAAGCAGCCCGGTGATCCTGTATCGGTTGCGGGGCGAGCCCTCGTTCCCGCTCATTTACGTGTCCCACAACATCACCAAGTTGGGACATGAGCCGCAGGCGTTACTGGCCGCCAGTGACTGGGCGCAGAAGTTGATTCACCCGGACGATCAGGCCAAAGTGGGCGAAGCCATGGGGCGCGTCCTGGAGCATGACGCACAAGGTGCCTCCATCGAGTTTCGATTGCGAACGGCCGTGGGAGACTGGCGTTGGGTTGAGAACCGCTATGTGCCGGTGCGGACGCCGGATCGACGCCTCGTCGAGGTCGAAGGCATCATTATCGATATTACCGAGCGCAAGGCGGCCGAGGACCAGATCGCGCGCCTGGCCAGGACGGACGGACTCACCGGATTGGCCAATCGATCGACACTCATGGAGCGTCTGCGCCAGACATTCGCCGCCTGCCGGCGCGGCGCCAAACCGTTTGCCATCCTTTATATCGACCTGGATAAGTTCAAACCGGTGAACGATACGATGGGCCACCCGGCCGGAGATGCGTTGCTGCAACAGGTCGCGGCGCGCCTGCGGGACTGCACTCGTGAGAGTGATCTCGTAGCGCGGCTGGGCGGCGATGAGTTTGCGATTTTGCAGGGTGAGATCCGCGAAGCGGCCAATGCCGGCGAACTGGCGACAAAGATCCTGAGCGTAGTGGCACAGCCGTATGTGTTGGTGAGCGGCGAGGCGAGCATTTCTGCCAGTATCGGGATCTGTTCGTATGACGCGGACCTGGCCGACGCGGACGAAATGTTGGCTAACGCAGACCAGGCGTTGTATCGCTCCAAGGAAGCGGGCCGCAGTTGTTATCACTTCCACTCGGACGGCCTGGACCAAGAGGTCCAGGAGCGTGTGACATTGGGGAACGAGCTGCGCAGCGCTTTGCAACGCGGTGAGCTGGAACTGCAATATCAACCCCAGGTTGAATTGTCGGGTAACACAGTCGTCGGCATGGAGGCCCTGGTGCGTTGGAATCATCCGCGCCGGGGCCTGCTGGCCGCAGGTGTGTTCGTGCCGATCGCGGAACGGTCCGGTGCGATTGTTGCCTTGGGACAATGGGTACTGGATCGCGCCTGTGGGCAGATGCGCGCCTGGCGGGATGCCGGATTGTCGATCCCGCTCATGGCAGTGAATGTGTCATTACTGCAACTGCAGCGGGGCAAAGAGCTGCTCCGGGACGTCACGGCCACTTTGCAGAAGTGGTCATTGTCGCCCTCGGACCTGGAGTTCGATGTGACCGAGGCCACGTTGGCCCAGTTGAAATGGAGTCACAACGAAATCCTGCCGAAGCTGCGCGAGCTGGGGGTCGGGATCGCCATCGACAATTTTGGAAGCGAATACTCGTCGTTCGACTACGTGCGCGCATACCGGGTCAATCATTTGAAGATTGCGCAGTCCTTTGTGAATCGTTCGTGCAGTGACCCGGGGAGCGCAGCCACCATCAGCGCCATTGTCAACTTTGCGCGGGATGTGGGTGTGGGAGTGATCGCGCAGGGAGTCGAAACGGAGGAACAGCGCACCCTGCTGGCCGAAACGGATCAACATGCTCAGGCGCAAGGGTTTCATTTCAGTCGCGCACTGGGCGCGGAGGAAGCTGCAGCTTTGTTGCGGCGGGGACGGATTGTGATGAACGATTCACCACCGGCTTACCAGGCGGCGGTTGGAAGCTGAGCGATCTGAAGACCCTGCCGGCGTCACTGCCGGCAGGGTCGGCAGCCACGTTAGTGATTCGCTGTGGCGCTCGCAGAAGTGTCGGCGCTGCTTTGTACCGATGCGGCAGGCCCACGATTGGCTTGCGTGTTCGCCGACTTCGACGCCGAGGTGGCCGCGGCGGTCGCATTCTGTGAGGGGGCGGCCGCAACAGATGTGTTGGCGGCGCCTGCGGTGTTGGCTGCATTGCCGGCTGCGTTTGTCGACTTGCTGGCCCCCTTGTCGGCGGCCTGCTTGCCCGAGCTGGCGGCTTCTTTGCCGGAACCAACGGCGTCTTTGGCGCGGTTGACGTTGTGGTTCAGCAGGCCGTTGGAGCTGGCGTTCAGGGCGCCATTGCCCATGGCATTGCCGCTGAAGGCGCCGTCCATGCCGGTGCCGTGCATGCCGCTGAAGCCTCCACCGAGGGCGCCGCCAACGCCGCCGCCCAGTCCACCGACGAGGCCGCCCGCCTGGGCGGACGCGCTGAAAATCAAGCCGGCGGCCACCACGGCGCTCGCAATCAGATGATTCGTCTTCATGATCGTGTTCTCCCGATGACCGCGGCCTATCCGCGACCTTCAGGGAGAACTACGACGGGGCGCCTCGATTCCTTCCGTCACCCCAGAAATTATTTGGATTTTCCATAATCCGCGCCCACCAGCCCGAAGCCGTAAATGGGATCGGGGCCGGCGGCTCCCAGGTCAATGGCTTCCTGCGCCAGCGCCTCGATGGCTCGCTGTGCACCTGTTGGATCCGGCGCGGGCAGCCGCGCCGCCAATAGCGATGCCACGATAGGTGAAGCGAACGACGTGCCCCGCACTACTTCGTAAGTATGAGCGGATTTCGCCGCGGAAATGTCAGCCCCAGGCGCCGCAAATCGCACCTGCGGCCCCCGCCCCGCTTCAAACAGCACGCGTCGATGGGCATCTACGCCAGTGACGCCCACCACTCCGGGATAAGAAGCCGGATACAGCGGAGGCGCTGCCGGCCCATCGTTGCCAACAGCGGCGACAACCAGATGTCCGCGCGCAATGACCAAACGAACAACAGTCTCGAGGGTGACGTCAGGTGGGCCAACCAAACTCACGTTGATCACCGGCACACGCTCGTGTGCGAGCCACGAGAATGCGTCAGCAACGGCATCTGCCGCACCACCTGTCGGCTGCCCGCAATACACATCGGCAGCATATAACTCTGCCCCGGGTGCCACCATTAAAGACGCCACGGCGGTTCCGTGCGCCTCTGGCACAGGAGCGGAGCAACCGTGTTGGTGCAGGAGGACGTCTTTGAATATGGGATGCGCCGCATCCACTCCGCTATCGATCAATCCGAGCTTTCCAGCGGCAGATGGAGCTCTCGTCTGCATCGGCGCGGAGTGCACTTCCCCACCACTGCTGGTGTAAATGTGATTCAGATCAAACTGGGTCGACGGCGCAAGCGAGCGCAATTCATCGAGGGCACGCAACGTATCCATACCGTGCGGCACACCCAGAACGACCAACTGAGCATCCAGCCCCTCCAGCACCCGGGTGCGTACCACAGTGAACCCGGCAGCCACGGCCGCATCAATCACCGTCTGCTCCGGGGACACGGCCACGATCTCTCCCCGAACAATCGCAGCCCCGTTGCGGTCGGCCTGAATGACCGTCCGGTTGCGTCGAATGAGATCCCTAACGGCGAGCCGCCGAACGTCCTCGAGCCTCCGCAGATCCGTCCTGGCATCGTCCGCGACCGCCGACGTCAGCGGAACCTGAGGCAGCGCCGGAAGCCGCACGTTGGGCACAGTGATCTGCGCCCGGGCCGCCGAGACCAGTATCATGGAGAAAATGAAGGTCAGCCGTCTCATAGAAGCCAATGTATTGGACCGCGCCCCGACCGGGAAGGAACCTGCATCACGGTTCGTATTACTGACATAGCCCATATGCCTGTAGTCAAAGACGACCTGGGTGAGCAAATTGTGCAGCTGTTACCCCGCCTCCGGCGCTTCGCACGCTCTCTCGTCAACAATGTCCAGGACGCCGACGACCTGGTCCAACTGGCGATCGAGCGAGCCCTGTCGCGCTCGGAACAGCTTCGTCCGGACGCGCAGTTGTCGAGCTGGATGTTCGGCATCCTGCGCAATGCCTGGATCGACGAGTCCCGGTCGAGAGGCCGGCGCTCGCGGGTGTTCGTGCCGGAGGAGCTGGGGGAGAATGTTGCCGACCCGGCCGCCAGTGGGGAGGCAGACGCCCTGTCGGTTCAGGACGCGATGGCGCGCCTTCCAAGTGAACAGCGTGAGGTCGTCGGCCTCGTCCTGGTGGAAGGCCTGTCCTACAAGGAAGCGGCCGAAATCATCGGGGTCCCTGTTGGAACCATCACCAGTCGGTTGGCACGAGGCCGCGACTCACTTCAAGCGATGCTCGGAGCGTTGGCATGACTTTCTCTGACGAAGACCTCATGGCGTACGCCGACGGCGAGCTCGACGACACCAAGCGGCAGCAGATTCAGGACGCCATGAGTCGCGATCCCGAGATCGCCCGGCGGGTGGCATCCCATCAGGCACTCAAGGACTCCTTGCGCGCAGGCTTCGAGCCAGTTCTCCAGGAGCCGGTCCCGGACCGGCTTCTGACGGCGGCACGCTCCAAGTCAGGAAGCTCTAAATCCAACGTGGTGCCTTTGAGAGGCCACAAAGTGGCCGTCCGTCCGCAGTCGCGGTGGTTTGCGTTGGCGGCCAGCTTCGCTCTCGGAGCACTGGCCTTGCAGTTCGGAAGGACCCTGCTTCGATCCGACTCCATCACGGAGCGCGACGGACAACTGCTGGCCGCGGGCAAATTGCACGCAGCGCTCTCCAACCAACTAGTCGCTGCCCAAACGCAGGACTCGGCGGTTCAGATCGGTGTCAGCTATTTATCCCGCAACGGTCACTACTGCCGTACGTTCCAAATGCGCGAGTTGGGCGGACTCGCCTGCAACGAAGCAGGCAACTGGAAGCTCGAAGTGCTGGCTCGCGAAAGTCACGCCGCAAACTCGGAGTATCGACCCGCGGCCTCCAACCTGCCGCCCGCGGTCGTTCAGGCTGTCACCAACACCATCTCAGGCGAGCCGCTGGATCCCAAGGAGGAAGCCAGCGCTCGCGCCCAGAAGTGGCAGAAGTAGCACTCAATACAGAGTGAACGCGTACAGCGTATCCCCTGCCGCAACCATCACATACTGATGGTTATCGAGCATGTAGGTCTCCGGCGCGTTGGAAACGCCGTGCAGACGGGTATTCCAGAGGGGCTTGCCGTTGGCGGGATCGAACGCAACCAGGTTGTCACCCTGATCTGCGGCGAACAGAAGATTACCGGCGGTTGTCAACAATCCCGAGCCGATCATTCCGGGCAGACCGACACCGTTTTCAAACGGATGCTCCCAAACAATTCTGCCTGTCTTGTAGTCGATCGCGCGAATCGACGTTCCCAGTGATACTTGACCGCCGCGCGCAACGCCGCCCATGCCCATGGCTCCCCGGGGATCTGTCTCCGTGTAGTAATACAGACCGTAGTTCTCATAGCCGCGGACATAGAACAGGCCGGTCTGCGGACTGTAGGACGGGGGCGGCCAGTTGGTCCAGCCATCCAGGTTGGCGATGGTACCGCCCACCTGGGGATCGTGAGCCGGATCGCGGATCGGCTGTCCGTTCTTGTTGAGGCCCTTCACCCATTTGCCCCATGGAGTGAAACGGGATGTCAGCAGATGCTCACCGGTTACGCGATCGAGCACGAAGAAATGACCGTTGCGGGCGGCTTGCAACACGAGCTTGCGCGGCTTGCCGTCGAAGTCGCCGTCTACCAGTACAGGCGTCTGGGCAGAGTCCCAGTCATGCGTGTCATGGGGAGATGTCTGGTAGTACCAGGCCAGCTTGCCGGTCTCCACATCTACTGCGACCAGCGAGCAGGTAAACAGATTGTCGCCCGTGCGATTGTGAGAACTATAGGCAGGCGACGGATTACCCGTTCCGAAGATATAGAGGTGAGTCTCTTCATCGTACGAGCCTGTAACCCACACGTGTCCGCCACCATGACGCGCAGCTTCAATGTTCGGCCACGTGTCGGCACCGGGATCGCCTGGATTCATGGGCGTGGTGTGAAATCGCCACTGTATTTCGCCCGTTTCCGGATCGACCGAGCGCAAGGAGCCCGGCTCATCCGAGTCATTGCCTGCACCTACCAACACGTGGTTACCGATGACAATGGGCGCGGCTTCCGAGAAGTATTGCTCCGGAAAGCTCTCAATCTCCTTGTGCCAACGCTCCTGGCCGGTGCGAGCATCCAGGGAGACGAGATAGTCGTCGGCGGTCTCGAAGAACAGCCAGTTCTTGTACAGGCCCATGCCCTTGTTACCGGTATGGGTGCCGCCCTTGGTCTTCCAGAAGAAATGCCAGAGAACATTACCGGTGCGTGCGTCGATGGCCCAGGCGTTATCAGGCGCTGTTGCATACAACACGCCGTCTACTTGCAACACCGCCCCGCGCACACTGATGGGTGCGTCCGACGAAAACACTCCACCCGTGACCACGGGCTCCTTGGCCTCACCGCCGATGATCTGCGGCGGCGGAGGCGGCGCCAGGAGTCCGCCGCCCTCATCCATCCCGCCCTTCAAGCGGCTAACCCACGCCAGCGTGAGATGTTTGACGTTGGATTGATTTATCTGCGTAAGTGAGCTGAAACGTTTGCCCGTGTAGTCGCCGGAGTACGTCGGCCAGGATTCTGCGAGCGGCGGCAGCGAGGCAGCCGCGGCGGTGCTCACCACGGGAAGCGCACACAGACCCGTGAACAACAGCTTCAATGCGACATTCATTTGAGCGTTTCCAGATAGGCCGTGACGTTGTGCAGATCGCGATCCTCCCATTGACGGATCATGTCGAGGTGCGGTTGCCTCGGATTGACAACATCAACCTTGGGAGTATCGCCGTCGCGTCGGATGGAACGACGGTGACCGTCTGCATCGCTCACCACGACAATGAAGTCATCGAGGCTGACGAGATCGCCTCTGACTGTCTCGCCTGTCGGAAACGTAACGGTGACTTTACGGGGTTTGGCACCGGCAGCTGCCGCGCCGAGCAGCCCGGTCTCACCGCCTGCAAAAATCCTGTCCTGCAGGGTCTTGGGATCCATCGCACCGATCCCCGCGAGATCCTTCTTCACAGAGTGGCACCTGGTGCAGCCCCCCTTGCCGTTGAAGTAGGCCCTACCGGCAGCGGCGTCGCCCACGAGCACCATCCGCGGGGTGAAGTTGCTCATTTTGCTTACCTTGATACTGTGCAGGTAAGCGGCGATGTCAGTAATGCTGTCCCGCGGCAGGTTGAATTTCGGCATGCCTTTCTCGATGCGGCCATTCAACACCACCGCGGCAATGATTTCGCCCTTCTGGTCGTTCAGGACCATGGGCGAGCGCAGCAGGTTCGGGCCGCCCTCACCGCCGCGGCCGTCCGAGCCGTGACAGAATGAGCAGTTGACGCTGAAAACCTGCTTGCCACGGGCGATTGAGGCAGGATCGTCCGGCGGGCGCTCGAAATCGTGACTCTCCAGGGGATTGCGCTTACCGGCGGCCGAGCCCGGCTCCTCGGCCGGATGGACACCCCATGCCAGTGCCGTGAGCAGCAACGCCAATGCTGCTCGCCGTGCATTACTCCCGAGAATTGCCACCAGCCTGCCCCCTCCTTCCGCCAAGGTTGCATGTAAAGCTTTACATGCCGGGCAAACTATACCTCGCTGTGGGGGATAAGCAAAGACGCGGCATGCGGCTGGAACAGCCGCCCCTTTTCGGCCGCCAACACAAACACCAGGCAAGCCCCGGCACAGCACATCACTCCCACCGTGAACGGCAGGGTCGTGTTGTCGAAAGTCTTGCCGATGGCGGCGCCGATGAGGGCCGCGCCGCAGGTCGTCACAAATCCCTGCAGGGAGGCTCCCGCTCCGGCCACCGCTCCCACCGGCTCCATGGCCATCGCGCCAAAGTTGGACACCATGAGCCCGAAGCACCCCATGGCGAGCGCCTGGAACATGACAAAAGTCCACAGCTGCTCGTAGCCTTCGAGCACCACCAGCCAATGCAAGAGAGCAACGCCGATGGAGGCGAGCAACGCGGAATGCGAGATGCAGCGCATGCCCAATCGCTCCACCAGGCGCGAATTCAGATACGAGGCCACGCTCATCGCCAGCGCGCACAGAGCAAACATCCCGGGCAGCCAGCTCAGATGTCCGAACACCGTGCCGAAGATCTGGGGTGCCATTGCGACGTAGGCAATCACAGAGCCGAAACTCACGGCGACGCCCAGCGTGTAGCCGAGGGAGATCCGGTTACCGAGCGCAATGCCTGCGGCGGCGACCAGATGACGCGGCGACAATGATTGGCGGCGCTCCACCGGAAGTGTCTCCGGCAGGCGCAACAGCGCCCAGACCATGCAGACAGTCGAGAAAACGGCGAACAGGATGAAGATCGCGCGCCAGGGCCAGATCAGCAGAATGCCCTGCCCGAGGGTCGGTGCGACGATGGGGACGATCATGAACACAATGAACGTCAATGACATGACCCGGGCCATCGACCTGCCCGCGTACATGTCACGTATGACCGATCGAACCACGACAGCACACGCCGCCGCCAGACCGTTGACGAGACGCGCAACCAACAGCATCTCGAAGTTTCGGGTGAGCGCGCACGCGAGCGCGGCAATGCCGTAGACCGTCAGGCCGCAGATCAACACCGGGCGGCGGCCGAAGCGATCGGACAACGAGCCCCAGATCAACTGACCGGTGCCCATGCCCAGCACATACGCGGTGATGACCCATTGCACCCGGTTGTCACCGGGACCGAGCATTTCCTGACTGATGGCCGGCAGCGCCGGCAACATGGCGTCGATGGCCATGGCCTGGATGGCCATCAGTAGCGCCGTCAACGTAACGAACTCGCCGAATCCGATCGAAGCTCTGCTGGAAGTCATTAAACCTGGCGTGCGTTGTCCTGAAATCCTCGGCAGCGTACAGTATTTTGCAGCTCGAAACTGTCGGGCGTACTACCAGGGGCACCTGATGCATTCGAGACGGCATTTCCTGCAGCTCGCAGCGTTGAGCGTACCGGCGTGGGTCGCGTGGAAAGCCTTTGCGGCGGACAAGAAGGACAGCGGTGTGCACCTCGGTGTCCAGACCTACAGCTTCCGCGAGATGCTGGGAAAGCCCGGGGACATGACCGACAAAATGATCGCCGCAATGCGTCAGCTCGGCATCACGGAGTGCGAGGTGTGGGAGCCGACGCTGCAGCCACTTGGAATGTGGCCGACTTCAGCTACAGAGGCGTCGCGCGAAGCCGTGCGCACCTGGCGGCTGGGCCCTGGACTCGACGACATCAAAGCGCGTGGGGAGAAGTTCAAGGCGGCCGGCATCAAGGTCTTCGCGTTCAACTTCGGCCTCAACGATCAATGCAACGATGCCGAAATCGCGCGCGGCATCGAGATGACCCATGCGCTCGGCGCAAAGGTCATGACCGTGTCGACGACGCTGGTCATGGCGAAGCGATCCGTGCCCTTTTTTGAGAAAGACGGTTTGATCCTCGCCCTGCACGGCCACTCCAACGTGTCGGACCCGAATCAGTTCGCCACGCCCGCGAGCTTCGAGGCGGGGCTCGCAATGTCCAAACAGTATCGCGTGAATCTCGACATCGGTCATTTCACGGCCGCCGGCTTCGATCCGGTCGAGTTCATCCAGAAGCATCATGAGCGCATCACCAACCTGCACATCAAGGATCGCAAGCGCAACGACGGGCCCAACACACCCTTCGGTCAGGGTGATACTCCGATCCAGGCCGTGATGCAGCTTTTGCAACACAAGCGCTACTCCATCCCGGCGTACATCGAGTACGAATATGCCGGGACGGGGACGGCCACGGAGGAAGTGGGCAAATGCCTCGACTATGTGCGGGCGACCCTCACATGATCGTCTGCAGATAGGCGAACGAATCGCGCGTCACTTTCATCGGGTCCGTGGAGCGATCAAACTCCACGTAGTAGTGCTCGATGCCGGCCTTGCGGGCCGCGGCCAACAGCACCGGAAAATTCAACGTGCCTTTGCCGACGGTCTCGAAGTCGCCGGAGGGGGTGCTGTCCTTCAAGTGGCATTGCTTGTAACGGCCGGGATTGTCCGCGAGATATTTGAGGGGGTCCTGACCCGCGTGCGCAACCCAATAAAGGTCCATCTCGAGTTTGACCGTCTGCGGGTCGGTGTTTTTCAGGATCAGGTCATACGGCACATAGCCGTTGATCGGCTTGAACTCCTCACTGTGATTGTGGAAGTTGAACACCAGACCCGCCTTCGCACACAGCTCACCGGCTGTGTTCAAGGCTTTGCAGAACGCGTCCATGAGCTCACGGGTGGCCATCTGTTCCGGCCAGATGATCTGCAGGCATAGGTACTTCTGGCCGAGAATCCTGGCGCGCTCGATGCCCTCCTCGATCACCGGTTTGATGCGCCCGATGGCCATCGTCTCCTGCCACTGTTTTTGAATCTCGGGACCTGAGACCTTGTGTTGGACAAACTGGTTGAACAGGCTGTAGAGATTGCCCGGTACGAGGTGCTGTGACGGTGTGACCAACCCATGCTTGTCGAGGAGGTCGCGCACCATTTTCGGATCACGCCCGAACGCGCCGATCGTCTCGACTTCGCGGTAGCCGATCCGGGCGACAGCCTGCAGCGTGCCCTCGAAATCCTGTTCGAGGTTGGCCATTACGGTAAACAGCTGCAGGCCGATCGGCCGATGTGCCGCCGCCCGGGCCAGCCGGGACCACAGTGCCGAGCCGCCCACGGCGGCGACCCCTGCCGTGGCAGCTGTCGCCTTGAGGAAATCCCGGCGCATCATGGTCTGTTCCCCCTCGAGGATTGTAATGGTTTACATGGCCGAAAGACTATACAATTCCGGGCGAGGATACGCAAAAGATTCGTCCGCGGGAGGCGGCGTGCAACATGGCGGTACAACCCTTTCAGCCCAAGACGATGCAACTGAGCCTGCTGACGGCAGCCTTGCAGGAATTGACGCCGCGACAGCGACGGGATGCCGATCCGGATGTCGCGATCGAAGAATGGCTGCAGTTCGCGAGCGACGTCGGCAGCCCCAACATCCAGCTGTCCGCCGCCCTGCATCCGAGCCGCGCCGATGTGCCGCCGGAAGCGCTGCTCGATCCGGTTGCCAACACGCTCGATCTGCGTGAGCCGTTCACCGAGGCGCGTGCCAAACGGGTGGCTGCCGCCATCAAGCACACTGGAGTGGGCCTTTCGGACCTGGGCTATTTCGACAACATGCTGACCGCCGACGCGGGTGCCCGTGCGCGCAAGAAGGAATTCATGCTCCGCGTGTTTGATGCCGCGGTCCTGCTCGGAACCCGGGCAGTCTGCGGATTCGTCGGCCGCAATCCCGATATCGAGATGGATCCCAACCTCGAGATGTTCGAGTCCGAGTTCATCCCGTTGCTGGTGGAGGCCAAGGCGCGCGGGTTGGTGTTCCGGGTCGAGCATTGCCCCATGCCGGGTTGGAACACGACCGACAAGTGGCACAACAACCTGGCGTACGCGCCCGGCCCCTGGATTGCGTTACATCGGATCTGCGAGCGACACGGGGTTGGTGCTCAGTTCCGGATTCACTATGACCCCTCGCACGCCATTTTGATGGGCCAGGACACACGCTCGATCTTTCAGTACCTGAAAGAGGAAGGTTATGGTTTTCTGATCGATGGGTTCCATGTCAAGGGACAGGTCATCGACGCGCGCGGCATTGCCGCGTGGGGCTACGGCGGTCAAACCATGCAACGGGGTGACTGGATCAAAGGCAAGCCCTCCCCCAATCCCGCCGACCAGGTGAACGCCTGGAAGAAACAGACGGTGTTTGCCGAGCACGAGCTGCCGGGCACGGCGCGCCATGACCCGCTGGGTTACCTGCAGAACCGCACCGTCGACTGGCTCGACCACCAGCTTGCCGCCCGCGAGTTGTTGGATATCGATCCGGCGCGGACGGTACTCGTGCTGGAGCACGAATATCCCCAGGCGCGACTACAGGACAAGGAGCGCCTGGCGCCGATCCTGCAGGGCTCGCTGGCGTTCGTGCGGGCGATCGATGCGGCCGCGGCCGCAATGTACTCGCTACAACACGACGTGTTGGCATCCCAAGGGATTGCCGTCCAGGGGTTCGGGCGCCAGCCCTACCGCACTTGAGTCCGGTTTCAGACCTTCGACCAGACATTCCCCTGCCGCGAAGACTGCAGGACGGCTTCGACAAAACGCATTCCGCGCACACCCGCATCGATACCCGGATAGGCGCCCGGGTCATCGGGCTGCCCGTGGATCGCCCTGGCAACACCCCGATAGAGGTTGCCCATGGCATCAATAAAGCCCTCCGGGTGACCGGGGGGCAACTTCGTGGCCGCGCGTGCCTGCGGCACATTGTAGGCGTGTCCCGGCTTCAGGATGGATAGCGGCCGGCCCTCCTGCAGGTACTCGAGCTCGTTCGGACTCTCCTGCCCCCACTTGAGACCGCCGGTGCGCCCGTAAACCGCGATCCGCAGGTTGTTTTCCTCGGCAGTGGCAATCTGGCTGGCGCACAGCACGCCCTTGATGCCTGTGGCCAGCCGCAACAGAACCGACCCGTCCACATCCAGCGGATTATCGGGATACAGGGTATCGATATCCGCCAGCACCTGTTGGACCTCGAGACCCGTCGTGTACTCGATCAGGTTGAAGGCGTGCACACCGATATCGCCGATACAACTGCTCTGGCCGCTCTTGCTGGGATCGAGGCGCCAGACCGTCGAGCGCCGCGCCGGGTCGTGGATCACAGGGTTGATCCAACCTTGGTAATACTGCACGTCCACCTTCTGGATCGCACCGATCGCACCGGCGGTAATCATGCCTCGCATCTGGCGCACCATGGGATAACCAGTGTAGGTATGCGCAACGGCGAAGATCAGGTTGGCATGCTGCAGCAGCCTCGCGAGGTTCTCAGCCTCAGCTGCCGTCCCCGTCACCGGCTTCTCGCAGATTACATGGAAGCCACCTTGGATGAGCTTCGAGGCCATCTCATAGTGCAGGTAGTTGGGCGTGGCGATCGTCACTACCTTGACTCTCTCAACCTCCGGCAGAGCCTTCTCTGCTGCAATCATCGAATCGACGTCCGCGTAGGTACGGCGCGGATCCAACCCGAGGTCGCGGGCGAACTGCACACTCCTGGCGTGATCGTGCGTGAAAACACCGCCGGTCAACTGATAGTCATCGCCCATGCAGGCCGCGATGCGGTGGACGATGCCGATGAGAGAGTCCGCGCCGCCGCCCAGCAGCGCCCATTTGATTTTCTCAGGTTTCACGATTTCTCATAACGAACGCTCTCGTTGCGGAACGTCAGCGCGAAGAGGACAAACACGACGGCAGCGAAAGCGGCGGGGAATTCCCAGATGGCCTTCCAGTCGTGCACGCCGGTGCCGGAAGAATACGCATCGCTGATTTTCCCGGCGGCCCAGAAGCCGATCAGCATGCCCGCGCCGTAGGTCGCCAGCGTAATCAGTCCCTGGGCCGCGCTCTTGATGCGGGGCCCGGCCTTGGAATCGATGTAGATCTGGCCGGAGACAAAGAAGAAGTCATAACACACGCCGTGCAGCGCGATACCGATCAGGAGCAGGCTCACCAGATCCCCGGCATTGCCGAAGGCAAACAGCAGGTAGCGGACCGCCCAGGCCAACATTCCGACCAGCAGCGTCGTCTTCATGCCGAAGCGATTCAGAAACAGCGGGATCAGCAGCATGAACACCACTTCGGACATCTGCCCCAGGGTCTGCTTGCCGGTGGCGTTGGGAACGTGCAGCTCGGTGAGGAACAGGTTGGCATTCTGGTAGTAGAAGGCGAGCGGGATGCAGATGAGGATCGAGCTGACAAAGAACACCAGGAAGTTGCGGTTGGCGAGCAGCCGCAACGCCTCGAGACCCAGGATGTCACGCAGCTGCGCCTTGGATTCCCCGACCGGCGGTGTTTTCGGCAAAGTCAGACTGTAGATGCCCAACAGCAACGAGGCGACGCCGCACATCACGAACGTGTTGCGTAACGCTCCGCGCGTGATGGACTCGGAAGAATCCCAGCCGAACACGAAGCTGATGCACAGTCCTGCCACTATCCAGCCGATGGTTCCCCAGACGCGGATGGTGGAGAACTCGCGTGCCGGATCGCGCAATTGCCGGAATGCGACTGCGTTCACCAGCGCCAGAGTCGGCATGTAAAGAATCATGTAAACGAGCAAGAGCGGGTAGAACGCCGCGAAGGTGCTGGAACGCGCCACGGTCAACAACAACACGCCGCCCACGAGGTGAGTGACGGCGAGCACCCGCTCCGCGTTGAAATAGCGGTCGGCAATCAGACCGAAGATGAAGGGAGCGACGATGGCACCCCACGATTGGGTCGCGTACGCGAGCCCGATCTGCGCACCGCTGGCGGTGAGGGTCGTCCCCAGGTAGCTGCCCATGGTGACGAACCAGCCGCCCCAGATGAAGAACTCCAGGAA
>Ga0268266_10002262_pt1 | contig 20949 bp, 17 predicted proteins | sample KBSS13metaG_FD_190356 | JGI IMG/M metagenome (GOLD analysis project Ga0268266, IMG submission 190356) | Switchgrass rhizosphere microbial communities from Kellogg Biological Station, Michigan, USA - KBS S1-3 metaG (SPAdes) (version 2) | ecosystem: Host-associated > Plants > Roots > Rhizosphere... | reverse complement strand
GCGTCCGGAGAACCCTCAGCGTCAGGCGAGCCCACGGCGTCAGACGAACCCTCGGCGCCACCGCCAATCTGAACAATCGACGCAGCGCCGTTGCCCGCGTAGTCGGCTGCTACGTCCCGGAGGCTAGGCGCCCGCCAATCCGACCAAGCGACCTCCTCAGGCCGCACACCCCCCACCAACAAAGGCCGGGCCGCCGCCCGCCACCCCGCGAAATCCCTGACTTCCGGCCGATGCATACAACATCAAAAGAGCGACTGCTGGGGACTAACCGAGGCCCCAACAGCCGCCCGCAAACGTTGATTCGACACATCCTGGGGCGGATGGTAGTCCACGGTGGTAATGAAATGTCGCGCCTTGCGCAACACCGCCCCCAACCGCTTCAAATCCCCATACCGCAACCGCCCAAACGCACGCGACCGCACGATGCGATCCACCACCTTCACCCCAAACCCGGGCACCCGCAGCAACTGCTGCCGCTCGGCCGTGTTGACATCGAGCGGAAACTGCTCGCGATTCAACAACGCCCAACTCGTCTTGGGGTCCATCTCCAGGTCCAGGTTCCCCTCGGGCATGGAGGCCACGATTTCCGGAGTGGAAAACCCATAGAAGCGCATCAGCCAGTCGGCCTGATACAACCGATGCTCGCGCATCAAAGGCGGCGCCTTGTTGGGCAGTCGCGAGGAGGAGTGCGTGATAGGACTGAACGCCGAGTAATAAATCCGCCGCAGCCGATAAGACCGATACAACGTATCCGCCGACTGAATGATGTGCGCGTCCGACGAAGCATCCGCCCCAACAATCACCTGCGTGCTCTGTCCAGCCGGCGCAAACCTCGGCGCACGCGCCCCGGCCTCACGAGCCTCATCCAGCCCAACGCGAATCGTCCCCATCGCACGCTTGATCGAAGTCTCGTTCTTCTCCGGTGCCAGGGCACCGAGCGCCTCACCCGTCGGCAGCTCAATGTTGACGCTCAACCGATCGGCATAGCGGCCGGCGGCTTCGATCAATTCCGGGCTGGCCTCGGGAATGGTCTTCAGGTGAATGTACCCGCCGAAGGCATGATCCTGCCGCAGCCGCCGCGCCACCTCGACGAGCTGCTCCATGGTGTAGTCAGCGGAACGGATAATTCCCGAGCTGAGGAACAATCCCTCGATGTAATTACGTCTGTAGAAGGAGAGAGTGAGCTCGACCACCTCCTCAACGGAAAATCGAGCGCGCGGCACGTCGCTCGAGCGTCGGTTGATGCAGTAAAGGCAGTCGTACAGGCAGAAATTGGTCAGTAGAATCTTCAGCAATGAGACGCAGCGACCGTCGGGCGTATAGCTGTGACAGATGCCCATGCCCGTAGTCGATCCCATGCCGCGCCCAGGCGCGGAAGAACGGTTCGGCGCGCCACTGCTGGCGCAGGAAGCGTCGTACTTCGCCGCATCAGCGAGTACGGCTAATTTGGCCTCGAGGTCCATACTGTATATTCATACAGATACTACCCCGGATACAAGCTTAGCGGAGTTAAACAGACGCCCATGACCTCTCTCATCAAAGCGATAACCGAGGCTCACGCCGCCCTCAGGCCTCAGGTCCCCGTCTCCCCGTTACAGCTCAGCGGCGCGCTGTCGCGCGCGCTGGGATGCAACGTGATGCTCAAGAACGAGCATTTGCAGCCTACCGGCTCATTCAAAATCAGAGGGGCGTCGAACAAGATCCGCGTCCTTGGGAAAGTAAGCAGGGGTGTAAACACGGCGTCCTCAGGAAACCACGGGCAGGCAGTCGCGCTCGCAGGCTCCAAAGCGGGCATCCCCGTTACCGTCTACGTGGCCGCCACTGCATCGCAGACGAAGATGGCTGCCATTCGCGCGTTAGGCGCGGAGTTGAAAGTCGTCGACGGCCCACCGATCGAGGCCGAGTTGCTCGCGCGGAGGCACGCCGAAGAGCAGGGTAAGGTCTACATCTCTCCCTACAACGACCTCGATGTGGTCGCGGGCCAGGGGACCCTCGGAATGGAGTTGATAGAGCAGGCGCCCGATCTGGATGCCGTGTTTATCTCAGTGGGCGGCGGAGGTTTGATCAGTGGAGTGGGCACGGCCCTCAAAAATCTGAGCCCCCGAACCAAGGTGGTGGGCGTGTGGCCGGAGAACTCTCCTTGCATGCTCCGAGCGATGGAAGCAGGTGAGATCATCGACGTGGAGGAACAGGACACGCTGTCCGATGGCACTGCCGGCGCCGTTGAGCCAGGGTCAGTGACCTTTCCGATCTGTCGCGAAGTCATCGACGAAACGATCACCGTGACCGAGGCTGAAATCGCCAGGGCCATGCGGATGATTGCCGAGGCCGAGCATTGGATCGTCGAAGGCTCGGCGGGTGTTGCCTTGGCCGGGTTGGCAAAACACGCCGAGGCGTTCCAGGGTCAGAAAGTGGCGGTGGTGATCTGCGGGCGCAACATCGCGCTCGACAAGTTTGTCGCTGCCGTTCAGTCCGTGGTTGTGTAACGCGCGAACTTCGCGCCCGGCCCGTTCGGCCGCCGCAACGTCCGGGCGTTGGCCCGGCCCGCGAGCGGCCGCGCGGCGCGAGGCTCACCTGCAGACTTCAAAGAGCCCTGCGGCTCCCTGGCCTCCGCCGATGCACATCGTCACCACAACGTATTTGACGCCGCGCCGCTGCCCCTCGATAAGAGCGTGCCCCAGCAGGCGTGCACCGGTGGCTCCATATGGATGGCCGACGGCAATCGCGCCGCCATCCACGTTCAACCGGTCATCTGGAATCCCGAGCTTGTCACGGCAGTAGATCACTTGAACGGCGAAGGCCTCATTCAACTCCCACAGCCCCACTTCTTCGAGCTTGACACCGGTGCGCTCCAACAGCCGGGGAATGGCGAACACCGGTCCAATTCCCATTTCATCGGGCTCGCAGCCGGCGATCGCGAAGCCGCGGAATATTCCCAGTGGCTCGATGTTGCGCCGCTCGGCCAACTTGGCGTCCATGACCACGCAGGCCCCGGCGCCATCTGAAAACTGACTCGCATTTCCGGCGTTGACCACACCACCCGGCATGGCAGGGCGAATCTTCGAAACACCCTCGATGGTGGTATCAGGCCGGATCCCTTCATCGCGGCTCAGAACCACTTCGCGCGTCCCGATGCGCATGTTCTTTTCATCCACCACACCCATGGTCACTTTCATGGGCGCGATCTCAGCTTCGAACCGGCCGTCCGCCTGTGCTTTGGCGGCGCGCACCTGGCTGCGAACCCCATACTCATCCTGGCGCTCACGCGAGATGTTGTAACGCTTCGCAACCTGCTCGGCGGTCTGCAACATCGACCAATAGATCTCCGGCTTGTGCTCCACGAGCCAGGGATCCGTCCGCATGTGTGTGTTGAGCTCGTTCTGGACGCAGGAGATGGACTCCAGTCCCCCGGCGACAATGATGGGTACCTTTTCCGTCATGACCCGTTGGGCGGCCATGGCAATGGTCTGCAACCCGGAGGAGCAGAAGCGATTGACCGTAACACCCGCCGTGGTCACCGGCAGACCTGCACGTAGGGCAATCTGACGAGCGACGTTGCCGCCCGTAGTACCCTCGCCGAGGGCAACACCCATCATGACGTCTTCAACTTCCGCGGGATCGATCTTCGCGCGTTCGACCGCATGTTGAACGGCATGACCTCCGAGAGTCGCACCATAGGTCATGTTGAGAGCACCCCGCCAGGACTTGGCAAAGGCGGTGCGGGCTGTAGAGACGATGACGGCGTCGCTCATGAGGCTGATCCCGAGTTCGATCTGTCAAAGGAAGAGAAGCTTTCACCGGTTTCGGCCAGGCGCACCATCAGGGGTGCCGGCGCGAACTGCCCGTAGCGTGTAATAGCACTGACGACTTCACTCAATCCAACGGCGTCGGCATAGAACATCGGTCCGCCGCGCCAGATCGGGAATCCATAGCCGTTCAAGTACACGAGGTCGATATCGGAGGCGCGCTGAGCAATGCGCTCGTCGAGGATCTTGGCTCCCTCATTGACGAGCGAATACACCAGGCGCTCAACGATCTCAGTATCGGAAACCTTGCGACGGGTGATCCCCAACTCCTGGGAGTGCTTGACGATCATGTCGTCGACTTCGGCGTTGGGGTAGGCGGTGCGATCGCCCGGCTTGTAGTCATACCAGCCGGCGGCGGTCTTCTGACCAAAGCGGCCTTTTTCACACAAGCGGTCGGCGATGTTGGGATGCTTGGGCTGGCCCTGCTCAGCGTATTGGCGCTTGCGGATGGCCCAGCTGATGTCATTGCCGGCCAGATCGCTCATCCGGAACGGCCCCATCGCAAAGCCGAACTTCTCAATGGCCTTGTCCACCTGCGCCGGCAGGCAGCCTGCTTCGATCAGGGCCATGGATTGCGCGAAGTACTGGTGAATCATGCGATTGCCGATGAACCCGTCGCACACGCCCGCCACGACTGCGAGCTTGCGGATCTTCTTGGCGAGCCCCATGACGGTGGCCAACACATCCTTTGCCGTGGCGTCCCCGCGAACGACTTCCAACAGGCGCATGACATTGGCAGGGCTGAAGAAATGCAGTCCCACCACGTCGCCCGGGCGCTGGGTGAACTGAGCAATGCGGTTCACATCCAGGGTGGAGGTGTTGGTTGCGAGGATTGCGCCCGGCCTGGCAACCGTATCCAACTCGCGGAATACCTTTTCCTTGACGCCCAGTTCCTCGAAGACGGCCTCGATGATGAGATCGGCATTCTTCAGATCGTTGTAGGAGGTCGTCGGTTTCAACAGGCTCATGCGCCTTTCGAGATCTTCCGGGGCGAGCTTGCCTTTCTTGGCCGAGCTCTCGTAGTTGCGGCGAATGGTCGCAACCCCTTTCTCCAGCGCCGCGGCATTCACTTCCAACAGCGTGACCGGAATGCCGACATTGAGAAAGTTCATGGTGATCCCGCCGCCCATGGTGCCGGCGCCGATCACACCCACGGTCGCAATGTTGCGGGTCGGCGTGTTGGCTGGAACACCCGCCACCTTGGAGGCGGCCCGCTCGGCAAAGAAAATGTGGCGCAGCGCCTTCGACTCGGGTGCCTCGAGCAGCCCGATGAAAATCTCCCGCTCTTTGCGCTTGCCCGTCTCATAGTCCGGCCCGGTCACGGCAGCCTCGATGGCATCCAGGGCGGCCATCGGAGCAGGGAAGGGGCCGGCTTTGGCCTTCACCATGTTGCGCGCGAAACCCAGGAAGGCTTCGTGGTTGGGATATTTGATCCGCATTTCACTGAGGCGCTTCACCGGCAACTGCTTCGCCACGACCTCGGCCGCGAATGCCTGTGCGGCGGCCAGCAGGTTGTCGGGTACGACGCGATCGAACACCGCCGTCTGCGCAAGATCCGCAGCTTTGACGGGTTCGCCGCTGACAATCATGTTGACTGCGACTTCGAGCCCAACGGCCCGCGGCAGTCGCTGTGTGCCGCCCGCTCCCGGTATCAATCCAATCTTCACTTCCGGCAGGCCCACGCGCGCCGATTCGGCCGCCACCCGGAATTGGCATCCCAGTGCAAGCTCGAAGCCGCCGCCAAGACACGTGCCCGAGATCGCGGCCACCGTCGGCTTGCTGCTGCGCTCGTAGTGCCGGATCAAGGTATCCAGCGAGGGTTCGGCAGAGGCCTGCGGTGTGTTGAATTCCTTTACATCGGCGCCGCCGGAAAAGAATTCGTCGGTGCCGATCAGCACGACGGCTGTAATCGCCGGATCCTGCTCGGCCTGCGTCAGCTCGTCGACGAGACGCTTACGAACCGCATGCGAGAGCGCATTGACCGGAGGATTGTCGAGCTTGATGACGGCCACCGCGTTGGCAGAGGCGGAAGGTGATTTCGAGTGCGCCATAAGAGCTTAGGCTCGTTCCTGTTGGACTCACCATTATCGCCTGCCGCGCTTGCTTGTCAAAGCGATATACTGCTGAGTCCCCCATTGCACGCAAGTCACCGTACTCATGCCCAATCTGCAAGTCCTGTTGAAGAAAGAAGATCTGCTGCCTGCCCATCTCGAGGACCGCGTCGTCATCGTGTTGGATATTTTGTTCGCCACTTCGACGATGGTCCATGCGTTCTCACAGGGTGTTGCCGGCATCTGGCCCGCGCTCAATACGGACGATGCCGATGTTGTTGCTGCCGCCGTCGGCGACTGCATCAAGTCCGGCGAGTATCTCGCCGAGCACCTGCCCGGATTCGCGCCTGCCTTTCCGTTGTCGTTGAGCCGGGAGCAGTCGCTGCGCGACAGGAAGTTGGTTTATTGCACGACGAACGGTACGGTTGCGTTAAAGGCATCGGCCGGCGCCCAGGACGTGTATGTGGGTAGTTTGTTGAACGGCGCGGCGCTGGTGTCACATGTCAGGAAGGTGCACCCGGAGTCGTCCGTGTTGATTCTCTGCTCCGGCTCCATCGGCATGTTCAACCTGGAGGACTTCTACGGTGCCGGTCATTTCGTCGAGCTGTTTGCAGGGCAGGGCAGCTATCAGTTGAACGATGGGGCTCGCGGCGCGCGGCTGCTGCGTCGCGCGTACGACCCGCTGACCGTGCTGAGCGGCTCCCGAGTTGGATTGATGATGCGGGACAAGGGGTTCATGGATGAGGTCGAGTATTGCGCTCAATTCGACATATTGGACGTGGTGGCCCGCCTGGAGGAGGGAGTGCTGCGGCGCGCGAAATAGGAGAGCTACGTCACACCGCTTGTGATCATCACATCTGATACTATATAGGTCGATAGTATCAGCTCGCCCTCAGGGCCCCCAATGGATGACCGCCTGCGCAACTTTGGTTTCCTCCTCAAGGAGGTCAGCCGTCGGTACGTGAACCGCTTCGAAGTTCGCGCGGCCGAGATTCCGCTCAATCTCGCCCAGGCCAAGGCATTGGTTCGGCTCGAAAAAAACGAGGGCGTGAGCCAGGCGCGGCTGGCGGAGCTGGCCGAGGTCGACCCCATGACCATGGTGCGCATCCTCGACCGGATGGAAGCGGAGGGCTTGCTGGAACGGCGGCCCGATCCGGCCGACCGACGCGCCCGCTGTCTTTACCTCACCGCCAAGGCCAGGCCCATCCTCAATGAGATCTGGCGACTCAGCGATGAGATCCGCGCCGAGATCTTTGCCGGGGTGAGCAAAGAGGAGCGCGAGCGGTTCATGGGCGTGCTCGAACGTCTGTACGCCAACATTTCCCAACTCGAGGATAAGCCCTCGGACCTGGGGGACCATTGTTGAATCCACGTTTGCGCAAACCCTTGATGTTGGGCGGTCCGGCGCTGGCCGCTCTGGTGGTGGCTTACTTTTATCTGACCGGCGGTCGGTACGAGAGCACGGACGATGCGTACGTGCAGGTTGCCAGTGTCGCGGTCAGCTCCAACGTTGCCGGTCGGGTGCTGGAGGTCAACGTGCATGACAACCAGACCGTGCACAAAGGCGATGTGCTGTTCAGAATCGATCCTGAGCCTTTCCGGATTGCGGTGGAGGAGGCGCAGGCGCAGCTCGCTACCGCGCGCCTGCAGGTCGATTCGCTCAAGGCGAGCTATCGGCAGCATCAGGCGCAACTGGCTTCTGCGCGTGAGACGCTCGGGTATCAGACGCACGAGACTGATCGGCAGAAACGGTTGCTGACGGCGGGTATTTCGTCGCAGTTGCAGGTCGATCGGGCTGTGCATGCGTTGGAGGGGGCGAGGATCGATCTGGCGGCTGCGGAGCAGGCTACGAATGCGGTTGTGGCCAACCTGGGTGGGAATCCGGATATTGAGGTGGATCGGCATCCGACGGTTCAACATGCGCGGGCGGTGTTGGATCGGGCGAAGTTGAATTTGTCGTATACGGTGATCAAGGCGTCAACCGATGGAATCGTGACGCGCGTGGAGCAGCTGCAGGCGGGCACATATATAACGGCGTCGACGCCGGTGTTTGCGCTGGTGGTGGCCAATGACACCTGGGTGGAGGCGAATTTCAAGGAGAATCAGCTGGCTCACATGAGAGTGGGGCAGCAGGTTGAGGTGCACGTTGACAGTTACCCGGGGAAGACGTTTCCGGGGACGGTGGCCAGTGTCAGCCCGGGGACGGGGTCGCAGTTTTCGCTGCTGCCTGCGGAGAATGCGACGGGCAACTGGGTGAAGGTGGTGCAGCGGTTGCCGGTGCGGATCGAGTTGAAGAACGTCAATCCGGCGGAGTACCCGTTGCACGGGGGGCTGAGTGCCACGGTTGATGTTGATACGCAATACGAGCGGCACCTGTTCGGCGCGAACACGTGGCATGCACCCGCGCGGCCCGCTCCGACCACCAGCAGGGAGTTAGCGGCGGCACAGTGAACGCCCGCGCCTCCAACGTTCGCGGTGACGCCCAAGCGTCAGCGGCGCCTGCCTCCGTCCAACCCGCCGGGGCGTCGGATGCTCGCGCGGCGACGGTGTTGCCGACTGAATCTGGCGCTGCGACGCCGCCGATAGAAGAGACGTCTGAGGACACTCGCGCGGCTGCGGCATTGCCGACGCCGGCGGCGCCGGTTGGGCATGCCGGGGCGCCGCATAGGGTGCTCATCACCATCACGGTGATGTTGGCCTCCATCATGCAAGCCCTGGACAACACCATCGCCAACGTGGCGTTGCCGCGCATTCAAGGCTCGCTGTCGGCGAGTCAGGACCAGATGAGCTGGGTGCTCACGTCCTACATCATCGCCGCCGCCATCATGACCCCATTGAGCGGCTGGCTGGCCGGCCGCATCGGCCGCCGCCGCGTCTTCCTGACATCCATCATCGGCTTCACAATCACCTCCGCCCTGTGCGGTCTGGCGCAATCACTCCCCGAAATAGTGATAGCCCGCCTCCTGCAAGGCCTCTGCGGAGCGGCGCTGGTCCCCATGTCCCAGGCCATCCTCCTCGACATCAACCCGCCGGAGAAGCACGGCCGTGCCATGGCTATCTGGGTCATGGCCGTCACCATCGGCCCCATCCTGGGCCCCGCGCTCGGCGGCTGGCTCACCGAGAACTACAACTGGCGTTGGGTCTTCTACATCAACGTACCTTTCGGTCTGCTTTCAGCCTTCGGCACCCTGGCCTTCATCTCCGAGACCCAGCCGCGCCAGTCCCGCTTCGACTTCTTCGGCTTTGCCACCCTGAGCCTCGCCATCGGCGCCTTCCAGATGATGCTCGACCGCGGACAGTTGAAGGACTGGTTCAACTCCACCGAAATCTGCGTGACGGCGGCGATAGCCGGCCTGTCGCTGTACCTCTTCATCGTGCACATGCTGACGACCAAGGAGACGCCCTTTGTCAGCGCCGGCCTGTTCAAAGACCGCAACTTCCTCACCGGCAGCGTCTTTATTTTCATCGTCGGCGCGGTGCTGTTTGCCGTGCTCGCCCTGTTGCCTCCGTTGCTGCAGGATCTGATGAACTATCCCGTGGTGTTGACCGGCCTGGTCACCGCTCCCCGCGGAGCCGGCACCTTCGGCGCAATGTTTCTGGTGCAATGGTTGATGCGCCACAAGCTCGACGTCCGCATCATCATTGGTAGCGGCTTTCTGATAACCGCCGCCTCCCTCTGGATGATGACCGGCTTCTACCTGCAGATGGACCAGTCCATGGTCATCTGGTCCGGCCTGCTGCAAGGCCTGGGCGCCGGCATGGTCTACGTGCCCCTGGCCGCTGTGACCTTCACGACCCTCGCGCCGACACTGAGAAACGAAGGCACCGCCATATTCAGCCTGATGCGCAACATCGGCAGCAGCATCGGCATCTCAATAGTGACAGCCCTGTTGACGCGAAATACACAAATCATGCATTCCCGGTTGGCCGAGAACGTCACTCCCTATTTCAACCCCTGGCACCCGACACCGGCAATGACCCCCGCAGGGGCGGAAATGGTCAATCACGCCGTGACCAGCCAGGCCGCCATGATCGCTTACAACAACGATTTCAAGATGATGTTGATCCTGTCACTCGTGGCCGCGCCCGCAGTGGCGCTGCTGCGCATTTCAAAGAAGGCTGCCGCGGACGAAGCGCCGGTGGTGGTGGAATGATGAAACTGACACGAGCATTGCCTGCAATCGTTCTGGGCCTGACGACCGTCATCGCAGGTTGCAAGGTCGGCCCCAACTTCAAACGCCCGGACCCGCCGGCGGCCGAAAGATACACGCAGCAGAAACTGCAGGTTGAATCGTCGAACCTGGACCAACAGATCGCCCTGGGTGGGACCCTGGACCGCGAGTGGTGGCACCTGTTCCAGTCCGAAGCCATCGACACCGTGGTGAAACGCGCGCTGGACGGCAACCGCACCCTCGTGGCAGCCAACGCGACTCTGGCGCAAGCCAACGAAATGGCCCAGGCGCAAGCAGGATCACTCTACCCCCAGCTCAACATGACCGCCGGCGTGGGCCGCCAGAAGTACGGCGCCCAGTTTTTCGGCACGTTCCAAAAGCTGCCGCCTTTCACCTACTACGCGCTCGGCCCGACAGTCAGTTACGCGTTGGACTACACGGGCGGCACCGCGAGATCGGTTGAGCAGCAGTTTGCGCAAGCCGAATATCAGAAACAGCAGCTCAGCGCCGCCTACCTGATGGTCAGCGGAAACGCCGTCATGGAGTGTCTGCGCATCGCGCTGCTGCAGGGCGAGATTGCGACTGTGGAGGCCATCCTCGAGGAAGATCGCCAGAATCGCCAACTGGTCCAGGTCGCCTTCGACGCCGGCTCAGTGTCCCGCACCGACGTGGTGAGCGCCGAGAGTCAATTGGCAAGCGATGCAACGTTGCTGCCGCCCCTGCGGCAACAATTGAGCGAGGCACGGCACGCCCTGTCGATCATCATGGGACAGTTCCCGGGCAACGAGGCGCCGTCCGAGTTTGATCTCGCGAAAGTGACACTGCCGCACGATCTGCCCGTGAGCCTGCCGTCCGAGCTGGTTCACAACCGCCCCGATATCCTGGCAAGTGAGGCACAACTGCACGCTGCGACTGCGGCGGTAGGGGTGGCGACCTCGAATCTGTACCCGCACATCGTGCTGTCAGGGTCCCTCACCATGCAGTCGACGATTCTGCGCCGCCTGTTTGAGGGCCAGAACAATGCATACAACGGCATAGGTTCGCTCACGGCGCCGCTCTTTGACGGCGGGACGTTGCGCGCGCAGAAGAGGGCGGCTGTGGATGCCATGCAGGCCAGCGCGGCAAACTATCAGCAGACTGTGCTATCGGCATTCGGGCAGGTAGCGGATTCCCTGGAGGCGCTGGACCACGATGCCGAGCAGCTCGACGCACAGGCGCACGCTCAAAGTGCAGCCCGTGAAAATGTCGATCTCACCCGCAAAAGTTACAACGAAGGTAACGTAGGCGTGCTGCAGGTACTGGATGCCGAGCGCCTGTACCAGAATGCCCGCCTTGGGTTTGTACGAGCCCAGGCACAACGCTACATGGACACGGTACAATTGTTTCTTGCCCTGGGGGGAGCCGCCACGTAAGCGAGTCCATGTCAGCTGTCATCGAAACGCACGATCTAGCGAAAAATTACGGACAGTTTGGCGCGTTGCACGGTCTGAACATGTCGATGCCGGAAGGCAGCGTGTTCGCCCTGGTGGGGGCGAGCGGTGCCGGCAAGACGACGACTATCAAGATTCTGCTCAATATGATTGAGCCTTCCCGCGGTCGCGCCAGCATTCTTGGCGTTGACTCGCGCTCGATCGGGCCGTCCCTGCTGTCACGTGTGGGCTACGTCTCCGAGAGCCAGGCGTTGCCGGGGCGGTTGCGGGTGGAACAGTTCTTCGACTATCTGCGGCCCTGTTATCCGACCTGGGACCCGCAGCTCGAGTCGCAATTGCGGCTCCAGTTGCGCCTGCCACCGGGTCGACGCATCAACGCGCTGTCCCATGGCATGCGACTGAAGCTGGCGCTCGCCTCGGCCATGTCCTTTCGGCCGAAGTTGCTGGTGCTCGATGAGCCCTTCAGCGGTCTGGATGCGCTCACGCGCGATGAAATGATCGGGGAGTTCCTGCGCGAGCCGCGGGAGATGTCGATCCTGATCTCCTCCCATGAGTTGGACGAGGTGGAGCGGTTGTGTACGGATGTTGCCTTCCTGGATGAGGGCCGGCTGCTGTTCCAGGGAACGCTGCCGGATCTGCGCGAGCAACACGGCCATCAATCCTTGCGTACTGTCTTCGTATCGATGGTCAGTGCCGCGCGTGCCAAGCGATGATCTGGTCGGTATTCAGGAAAGACTGGGCGCTGTTGTGGCCGTTGGCGGTGCTGGTCACGCTCATCCAGGTTGCATTGGAATGGGCGACCTACAAGTTCGGATTCTTCGGTGTCTCACCGTTTGCCAGGGAAATCCTGCGGCTGCTCACGCCCGCCTGGTTCATCGGCGTGGTTGCATTGGCGGTGGTCGTCGTCCATGAGGACACGATTCCCGGAGTAGACCAGGACTGGCTGATCCGGCCTCTCAGTCGCACGGATCTGATGCTCGCCAAGCTGCTGTTTGTGGCGGTCACGGTGTGCGTTCCGATGGTGGTGGTGAACGTCGCCGACGAGCTGGCTCTGGGTTTCCCGTTCCTGCCGTCCTTCGGGGATGCCGTCTACAAAGAGTTTTACCTGTTCGTCTGCCTGTTGGTGCCGGCTGCGGCGCTGGCCTCTGCCACGCGCAATGCCGTGGAGCTCGTCGTCCTGGTTGCAGGACTGGTCCTGTCGTATGTCGTGACGATCTGGATCACGGCCTCGATGTTTGGCCTGGACCGCTGTCCCACCTGTGATACGAGCGTCTACTGGATCCAGAGCCTGTTGCAGCATCTGGGTATTCTCATCGGCTCAGCCGCGGTACTCGGTTTCCAGTACTACCAGCGCCGGACCTCGTTTTCGCGCTGGCTGCTCGCAGTCGGCGTTGTGTTGGTCGTGATTGTCCAGGTGCCTTGGAAACTGGCGTTTGCCATCCAGTCGTGGATGGGTGTTCCCATCGGCTCCCCGCCTGCCGCAATTCAGATCGCGGCGGGTGAGACCTCGGTTGCCTCCTCGACCGCGAGCGGGCGCAGTCGGCAGGACAACGCCAAGCGGGCGGCCGCAGCCCTGCTGCAGGGAGATGTGGATGCGGCAGTTGAAATCGAACGCAGCCTGGGCAAGTCCCGTGCGGCCCCGGTGACTCTCACTGTGCCGCTCGAGATCAAAGGTCTCATCCATGATGAGTTCGTTGTGGTGGACCGTGCCTACTTCGAGATCCTCGACGCCAAGGGAGCCACTCTGTATCGGGGCAGCCGTGCCGAGAGAAAATCAGCTCAGCTGAATACCGACGCGAATGGTGTGGCGCTGCAAACCTACGAGGTCCCGGCGGCTGACTATCAGAAGATCCGCACCAAGGCAGTCAGTGTCGTCGTCGACTACTCTCTGACGGTCAGGGCGGTGGTTGCACAGCACAAAATGCCTGCGACCGGCGGAGATCTGCGCTCACCGGAAATCGGTGTTTGCCGTTCGGATGCGGATTCCTCCGCTTCCTACGTCCGGTGCCGGCAGATTGGCCGGGCTCCCAACTGTTTCGCAGCCACCTTGTACGGCCCGGATGGCCGGCACAATCCGGAAGTCAGGGTCTGCGGATCCGACTACCGTCCGTTCATTCCATCACCGATGAACATCATCAGTTTCGCCGGGGTGGAGATGCCGATTCGCGATTCATATGGAGTGGCCCACTACGATGTGGACGGCTCGCAGATACAGGATTCCTACATCGTGATGAAGGTGTATGAAACCGGCGAGCATTTCCAGCGGCGCGTGACCTCCCGGATTCAAGCCGACTGAATCACTCGCTCGATTGCTTCGCAAGCGCTGGACGCGCCGTGTTCGGCGCTCACTTTGTTGCCGACCTCCCGGGCGCGCTCATGAAATGAAGGGGCGGTGAGCGCCTGCAGTCGTTGAATCACGGTGTCGGCTCGATAGCGCTTGCGGCTGATAGAGAGCCCAACACCGAGCCGGGCCATGCGTGCGGCGTTATCCGGCTGATCGAAAGCGTAGGGCATGACCAGTTGGGGCACTCCCGCGCGCATTGCCTGTGCGGTCGTGCCAACTCCACCTTGATGCACGACGCAGGATGATCGCGGAAATAGGCTGGAGTAGGGCGCGTACTCGGCGGCAAACAGCTCAGCGGGCAACTGCGATGGCGGCGCGTTTTTCCCCATCAGCAGCAGACCCCGCGTACCGAGTCGGCGGACCGCTTCAGCGCTCTCCTCGAAGAAGCGCCCCGGATCCATCACTGCCGCCGAGCCGAGTGTGAATGTAATGGGTGGCGGTCCACTGGACAGAAACTCCTCCAACGCCACCTGCCGCGCAGCGCCGGCCGGGTCGTACAACACGAAGCCTGTCTGCACGACATTCCTCGGCCAATCGGGCTGCGGACGGCCCAGTTGCTTTGAGAACAACGCGAGGTTGAGCGTCGGCGAATAGCGATCTGTCAGGATCGCGTCCCGGCTGACACGCAATCCCAGCGACCGGCGCAATGCGTTGAGGGGCTCATTCCAACTGCGAGTGATGAGCCGGCCGATTCGGAGGAGCTGACGCTGTATGATCGGAGGCGCGCGCGTGAAGAGGGCGGCTCCCGGCAGGAATGGCAACTGCGGTGGGTCGTAGATGGAAAAGAACGAAGCCGGTGCCAGGATGGCTCCGGCCCAGGGAAGCCGCTGCTTCTCGGCCACGAGCGAGGCCGTGAGCACGACCTCGCCGGAAATCAGGAAGTCCGCGCCTTCCGCCGCCTGCGACAGGTCGCAATACATCTGCCCGATATACGGCAGGAGCATCGTGCGCAGCAGATATTCCGGTCCGCTGCGTGGATCGAAAACCCGCCGCAGGGTTTCGGGGTCGTCCGGTGTCCCCAAGGGGCGCAGCGGCCTGAATTCCAGCCCCGCAGCGACAATCCGCTCCTGGTAGAAATCGCTCGTGGCGAGCGCGACATCGTGGCCCCGCGCCTGCAATGCAAGCGCGAGCCCCATGATGGGATGCAGGTCGCCGAGAGAGCCCAGGGTCGAAAGAAGAATCCGCCGCCGTCGCATGAATCAAAAATGAACGCTGGATGAACCGACACGGCGGCGATTATATGGCCCAGTCTCAGCAACTTTGCCGCCACTGAACAGTCATATCCGATGCCCAAAAATGTGACTCCGGCCGCCTGTCACCGTTTGGAGATCACGACCCAGCATGCCAGAATTTGCACTTGTCATAAGGAGCGTCCATGAAAATCAGTGCCCGCACATTGCGTCTCATGGTCGCTGTCGGCTGAGCGATGTTTCGTCCCCTGCTTGCTGTCATCGCGTTGCTGGCCGCGATTGCGGCGCACGCTGAGCCCGCCCCGTTCGATCTCTCCGGCCCGAATCTTTCGGTCACGGTGACTCGCGGCACTAAGACCCTGCCGATCACGCAGGTGCCGAATCTGGCGCCCGGGGATCGCCTGTGGATTCAGGCTGACTTTCCCGCGGACCAGTCCGCTCACTATCTGATGGTGGCGGCCTTTCTGCGGGGCGCCACCAATCCGCCGCCCGAGAGCTGGTTCTATCCGTGCGAGACCTGGAAGCCCAAGTGCATCCAGAAGGGCTTGAGTATCACGGTCCCGGCCGAAGCACAGCAGTTGCTCGTATTCCTCGCGCCCGAGACAGGCGGCGACTTCCGCACCCTGGTGAGTGCGGTTCGTGGACGCCCCGGCGCCTTCGTGCGCAGCTCGCAGGATCTCAACCAAGCCTCACTGGATCGTGCGCGGTTGGAGAAGTACCTCGCCGCCATCCGCTCCATCAACGACAAGGATCCGTCCAAGCTCAAGGACACGGCGCCGCTTTTGGCGCGCAGCCTCGCGATCAGGTTGGATGACAAGTGCCTCGATCGCAGTGCGCTGGTGCAGGCTCCCTGCCTGACGCAGGGGCAGAGCTCGCTGATTCTCAACGACGGCCACAGCTCCTCGATTGTCGAAGCACTCACGACCGGGCCTGCCAGCGACCTCGCCATGGAGGCCAGCTTTACGCCGCAGTTGAGTTACGGCTACTACAGCCCCTACATTGCTTCGGTATTGGACATCGCGCGGATTTTTGATTCATTCCGCACGGCGCAGTATCAGTACATCCCGGCGCTGGCCATGCAGCAGGGCGAGCAGCTGGCGCTGACGTTGAATGCGCCGCCGTCTTTCCACAATCCCAAGTCCGTGATCGTCGTGGCGCTGCCAGCCGTGGAGCAGGCGCAACTGCCACCGCTGCATGCAGTGGACCCGAAGGCGACCTTCTGCCTGCGCAAGTCAACACTGGCGTTGCCGGTCGAAGGTGCGCCGTTGGTGTTCTCAACGTCCTATGCGCACGATCTGACTCTGAAGCTGACACGGGATGACGGCAAGTCGATCGAGTTGCCCGCGAAGGCAGATCCCCAGCTCGGTGGCTTCCTGATCGATACGCAGGGGCTCGGGCCGACCGCCGTGGGCGATCGCGTGCGTGCCTCGCTGCAGGGCTATTGGGGATTCGAGAAGTACAATGCGCCCAGCTTCGAGCTGGTCAATGTGCACAACCAGTCCTGGGCCCTCGCGGCTCCCGATGAAGGTTCGGTGATTGTCGGGCGCGACAAGACTGTCCGCTTGCAGGCAGGCAACGTCACGTGTTTGGACAATGTCATGCTGAAAGGCGAGGATGGAACCGAGCACGCAGCCGAGTGGAAGCTGGTAAAACCCAACGAAGTTGAAGTGACACTGCCGCTGCAGACGGCCAAACCGGGCGCGATGACTCTCCTGGTGTCACAGTACGGCACCACTCAGGCCCAACAAGTTGCTTTGCGTGCGTTCTCCGAAGGGGCGCATCTCGACGGCTTCGCACTTCGCGCCGGTGATAGTCAGGGGCTCCTCAAGGGCAATCGCCTCGACCAGGTGTCCACCCTGACGATCCAGGGTGTTGAGTTTGTGCCCGGCAAGTTGGATACGAAGCAGGGCAGCGACGAGCTTTCGATGGTGACGCGGGATACACAGCCGGTCACCACGCTCAAGCAGGGCGACACTGCGACGGCGAAAGTACTGCTCACCGATGGGCGCACGATGCAGCTCAATGTGGCGGTCGCCGCGCCGCGGCCGCGCGTGACGCTGATCGGGAAAGGGGTGCAGGCGGCCAGCTCTTCCACCGCGAGCAACATTGAGCTTGCGAATGCCGATCAGCTGCCGCAGGACGCGAAGCTGACCTTTTCGGTGCGCGCGCAAACGCCCGCTACTTTTGTACGAGACGAGGAGATCGAAGTGGCCATGGCCGACGAGTCGGCCTCGACGCTCCTCAGCATTGCGAACGGCGGCGTGACCCTGGAAAACTCGAAAGTGGCCGTGGCGACGCTCGATCCGACCAAAGCGCTGGGATCCTCTGCCTTCGGGCCGTTGATCTTCCGGACCATCGTCAACGGCGTCGCGGGCGATTGGCAGCCGTTGGCCACGCTGGTGCGCCTGCCGGTGCTGCGCGAGCTGAAGTGCCCGGCCTCGGCGGAGCTGGCCTGCAAGCTCTCCGGCTCGAATCTTTTCCTCGTGCAATCAGTCTCCAGCGATGCGGACTTCAAGCATTCGGTTGAAGTGCCGGACGGCTTCCCGGGCTATTCGCTGCCTGTTCCACATCCGGTCAACGATGTGTTGTATGTGAAGCTGCGTGACGATCCAACAGTCGTCAGCCGTGCAACACTGGCTGCCGAACAACTGCCGCCGTCACCCCAGGAAGTGGCTCAGGCCGCCGAGCGGCAGGCTGCCGCGATACCTGCGCAGGGCGCGACCCAACAGTAGTCGCGCTCGCATCTGTTCCCCCTGTTGTTTCGGACACCGTGACGTGTCCGTTCGGAGTACTGTGCTGTCCGTTTCCTGACGCATTTGGCGTCTACACTCCACAGCTCCAACAACAAATGAGGGATACGTCATGTTTATGCGAACGCAGAAAATCATCCTGGGGGCCGGTCTGTCCCTGACGCTGGCTGCGGGTGCAACGACTGCTCTGGCAGACAATCAAGTGCAGAGTGGTGTCCCGGCAAGCTGCTCCGGACTGCCCGATCACCACATACTGCAGAACGCGTTGGAATACGCGCGCGCCCAAAGCAACGGCGGATTCAACCTCGACATGTGGGCAACAGTCGTGAATCGCGACGGGCTGGTATGTCAGGTTGCCTTCACGGGCAACAACCGCGGCGCGCAGTGGCCGGGCAGCCGCGTCATCTCCGCTCAGAAGGCCAACACGGCCAATGCCTTCAGCCTGCCGAATCTCGCCCTGTCAACTGCGAATCTGTATGCGGCCGTGCAGCCGGGCGGCAGCCTGTTCGGTCTGCAGCACAGCAACCCCGTTGATACGGAGGTGGCGTACCAGGGGCCGGCATCCAACTTCGGTCAGGATGACGACCCCATGACCGGTCATCGGATCGGCGGTGTGAACGTGTTCGGGGGCGGACTTGCCCTCTATAACTCAAAGGGTCTGCTGATCGGTGCGATCGGCGTCAGTGGCGACACGTCCTGTGCGGACCACAACATTGCCTGGCGGACCCGACATCGCCTGAACCTGGACTTCGTTCCGAGCGGCGTGAGCGCCAAGAACGATGACAACATCAACTATGAGGGCCTGGTGCCGGTCCCCAGCGTGCCGAATGACTTCTCGCATCCCATCTGCAAGATCGGCGGCGTCGACGGAGTATCGGGCATCAGCGCCAGCCTGCCGGCCGTGCAGAAGGTCGGCTCACACTGAGGCTCATTCCTCAGGCCGTGGGGTGACCGTTGCTCCGATAGACGACACCCCCCTTCATGACAAACCCAACGTGCCGCAGGGCATCGGGTTGGGTGGTGGGGTCGGCCGGTATCGCGACGATATCGGCCCACCTGCCGGGCTGGATCGAGCCCACTTTGTCCGAGCGACCCAACAGGTCGGCGGCATTGCGGGTCGCCGCAAAGATGGCCTCCATGGGCTGCATGCCGTTGGTGATCAGCAGCGCGAACTCCAGCGTGTGATCGCCTTCTCCGAGATCCGTGCCATAGGCAATCTTCACGCCCGACTTGACGGCCAGGGGCAGGTTCTTCCTGGGCAGGAGATCGTTGGCGAGCTCCTTCGGAGCCGTGCCCGGTGTCAGCAGCTCGGGGTGATCGTGTGCCACTGTGTAGAACACGTCGTAAACAGTCAGTGTCGGAACCAGATAGGTTCCATGCGCTTTCATCAGCGCGAACGTCTGAGCGGTCGCAAACGAGCCATGCTCGACCGAGTCGACGCCGGCGCGCACGGCGTTTTCGATGGCCGGGGCAGGGTAGATGTGAGCTGCGACTTTCATTCCCAACGAATGCGCAGTTTCGACGGCTACCTGCATTTCCTCGTTGGTCATGAGCTGTTGGCGGGGGTCGTCGCCGGTTGAGGCGATTCCGCCGGAGGGCATGAGCTTGATGACGTCAGCGCCGCGCTGTTTGTGTTCGCGAACCCGGATTCTCGCTTGCTCGGGGGAGTCAACGATGCCGTTGCTCCAACCTGGGTGCGAGAGGCCGTGATCGAGTCCGTTGTATGGGTCGCCGTGACCTGCTGTCGGTCCCAGGGGCTCGAGGGCCACCATCAGGCGGGGGCCGGGGACCTTGCCTGAATCGATGGCCTTGCGCAGCGCAACGGTATCGTCACCGCCGCCAACATCACGCGCGCTGGTAAAACCCTGTTGGAGCATCTGACGAGCGAAAACCTCACCGTCAAACGCCCGATCGATGTCGGAGTGGGTTACCCAATACTCGGTGGCATTTGTGTGACTGGGAAGCATCGCCGCCACGTGCACGTGGCAGTCGATGAATCCGGGCAACACGGTAGCGCCCGAGAGGTCGATGACCTGGGCACCGGGCGGTGTCGTAAAGCCATTTTCGACCGCGGTGATCTTGTCGTCCTGGATGGTGATGGAGACGTTGTGACGGGGAGTCGGTGAGATACCGTCGATCAGGGTGCCTGCATGAATGACCGTGGCGGCCAGCGCAACGAGGAGATCGCTCAATTTCGTAATACCGCCGTGAAAATCGGGGCACCAGTATAGCTGCTATCATTTCGCGCTATGGGCCCGCTTTTGACACTTAAAGTACACGAGGCGTTGCGCGAGGCTGCGCGTAAAGGCGCGGGCAGCCTCGAATGCTCGCTCGACCTGGACCGGTCCACGACTTCGGTCGAGGTGGGCGCGGACCACTGGCGTTGGCAGGGCGCGAGCTATCCCTTTCTGGCAGCTTGCAAGGACCGGACGGTCTACTACTGGGCGGGGCAGGAGTTTGCGCCGGTGGCGCGCTATACAAACTCGCTCATCAAGTTGGTGCCGACGGAGTGGGGCGCGCCAACTTTCGAAATCGACGGCATCAAGATGTTGCCTACGGCGAAGGTTTCACCTTTTGAGGACGCACAGCGCAAGGTAGGGCTGATTCGGCCGCGCAGCAAAGCGATCCTCGATACCTGCGGCGGCCTCGGTTATTTCGCATCGCGGTGCCTGCAGGGTCAGGCGGCGAGTGTGTTGTCGTATGAGAAGAATCCCGACGTGATCTGGCTGCGGAGCCTGAATCCGTGGTCGCCCGCGGCGGGCGGACCGCTGCAGGTCATCAACGGCGACGTCGCGGTCGAGATCGCCGCGCTGCCGGATCGATCCTTCGATGCCGTGCTCCATGACCCACCGCGCTTCGGCATTGCGGGCGAGCTCTACTCCCAGGTCTTTTACGGTCACCTGGCCCGGGTGCTACGCCCTCGGGGCGTGCTGTTTCACTACACCGGTACCCCAAACAAACTCACCACCGGACGCGATGTGCCCAAAGAGGTCGCCACCCGCCTGCGGCAGGCGGGATTCTCGACCGAAATGGAAGGCGACGGCGTACTCGCTGTCAGAAGGTCTTCATGAACGCAATCAGCGCACGCTTGTCGTCGTCGCTCAACTCCGGCTCCTTGCCGAACGACTGCTCGTCTTTGCTCAGCCCGTCCTGATCATTGAACTGACTGGTGCCGAAGTAGTGGCCGCGGTTGACAATCAGGTCCG
>Ga0268266_10002259_pt1 | contig 20959 bp, 19 predicted proteins | sample KBSS13metaG_FD_190356 | JGI IMG/M metagenome (GOLD analysis project Ga0268266, IMG submission 190356) | Switchgrass rhizosphere microbial communities from Kellogg Biological Station, Michigan, USA - KBS S1-3 metaG (SPAdes) (version 2) | ecosystem: Host-associated > Plants > Roots > Rhizosphere... | reverse complement strand
TTCAATCCGGCTGTTTCGGGTCAGCAGATAGGCGATGAACAACTCGGAAAACATCGGTTGATCGTGAAGCGCCGCGAGCATGGCCGTCTTCGTTATCGCGGTGACCAGGCACTCCTCCATCGCTGTCGTCGTCGCGATACGCAGCGAATGGCCGTTCATGCAGCCTTCGCCAAAGAACTGGCCGGGCTCCAAAATGCCGACCACGGCCTCCTTGCCTTGCTCGGATATGACAACAACCTTGACCCGGCCTTTCTGAATATAGAAGACCGTGCTCGCCACATCTCCTTGCGCGAAGACAACCTCGTCCTTGCGAAATTCAAGGATGGTCTTCCCTTCGCCCACCTTGGAGAGAAACTCCTTCGGATCAAATATTGCTTGATTGGTATCGTTTGGCATGCCCGGTTCGTCTCCGCGGTGGCACGCCTACCTTACCATTCAGGCCGCCGACGTCCGAAGAAAAAGTGCCGCACGATGGCGGCTTTTCGCAGCAGGTTGAGCCGGTAGCCCCGCCCTAAGTAATCTCGCGCCTTCACGGAAATGACATGTGAGATCGAAGCGGCCGAACAACACTCTGCTGCGGATTAACTGATGGTCGCAGAGCTGACTATTGGCGACTAGATTGCAACTGCAAAACTCCCAGTCGTCCTGCATTCCGAGCACTCGAAGGTGCGGACTTCATGACCGGGCTGAGCAGGCTCGATGCAAGCCAACCCCATTGGCTTGCCACACTTGGAACACGGAAAGAATTCCGATCTCCGCGCGGCTGGATAGTGGATTTGGTTGGATGGATGACATCATGCTTCCCCTGTATTGGGCGGGAGCATTGCCGATCTCTCTGTCGCCGATAACTGCCTGTTCGGACGGCGATGGAGCGAGTCTTGCCCCTCCACCGATGCGGGGCTGGTCAATATTGACCACTATTGAAAATTTCGTTCAGCAAGAACGGCCCCAGTGTGGGGGGACACTGAGGCCGTGTATGCATGTCTATCACCGATGAACGCCGATACGTGCGGTGATCTTGAACGATAGCTGACGCGAGGAAAAAACCACAGCTTGTCGATGCTGCCCCTGCCCCGTTGTGATGGGCTCATGCTTAGGGGCAAATGGCAGTATTGGCGCATCACCGGCAGAATTTGAGCGCCATACAGCGCCGACGTCGCTAGGATATTTCACCAGCGCGCAACCAGCACGAATTTCCGCCTATTAAAAGCTTTGCAACCGGGTCAATAAGTTGGCGACTGACGATGGATGCCATACCCCGCCCCGTGGGGCTTTGACACCTCGTCTGTTTAACGCTTGGGCCGTTTCTCGCAGGGGGGCAACGGATGAGGGATACCATGTCCCGCCGCGTGGAGATTTGATTCCCCGGCGATTGAGTGCCTGAGCAATTGATCTAAGGTCGTAGCATCTTCGGATCGGACCGCACGCAGAACTGGCGCCAAACTGTGGGCTAGATCGTCGGCGCTTTCGATCAACGTCATCCTTGCCAGATAACCCGCTCCAGCCAGGTTGACCCGATTCCCTAGCGATGCCCCGGCTGCTTTTTTCGCCACCAGTGCGGCCTTGGTCCAACGTCCTCGTGTCAGGGCCGTTTGTATCACGCCAGTGAGTCAAACTGATTGGGCCCGACGGTTTAAACGGCCCTAGCCTTGGGGGAGCAGGTGGGCGGGGGCCGTCATTCCCAGAGCCACGCGTTAGTGGGAGCTAGCGCGTACAACTCAGAGTACCCTTAGCGCGGCAATGTTCGAATCACGATTTCGCGTTTACCGCGCACTGCGGATAGGCCGGCATCTGAATGAGAAACGGCGCGCCGGGTCACGCTGGCGGGCCCGCTTGCAAACGGCCCCAGCCAGGTTTCCAGCGCAAGCCGGGGCCGCCACTTTCTCCCGGTTCGTCTCCACAGATCCCCCGGGAGCGAGGGAATCGACTCCCGGCAAGGCGGCTGGTTCCTAGGGACGCCACCGACGCAGGGCGGGCGGGTTCGACGATCGACTGCCTTCTGTTCACTATTGGACAGACATTTGCCGCTTTTTCCCGCCTGTATCGGTGCGCCAGATGGGTACCCACTACTCCGCCTGGCAATTTGAAAATGGGAATACTTTGATGGCCTCGGCGCACGGCCTCGCGCTGGGGCCATTTTTATTCCGCGCCGATCACCTCGAATTCGAAGGCCACGCCTTCCGGGTCGTTCTCAAACCAAGCTTGCGCGGCGTCGGCATTCGCATCCGCAATGCATACCCTCAATGCAGTGGGTGTTCGTGAAGTGTTGGTTGTGAAACCTTATTTGGTTACTAGACGCAGCTCTGACGCCTTGCGTTCGGCGGGCTTAATCACCTGCTCGACGAGATCGGCGTTGAGCTGATCCTGCGAAGGCTAATGGCGTGTCACAAACTGGAACGCTGCTTCGAACAACGGGCCATTCGAATCTCTAACCTCAATGGACAACGAAATCCCCAATGGCTGGGGACTTCTCAGAGGAAATTCCTTTGACACGTCTGCAAGAGTTGCGGCGGCCTCCATCTGCGCTTCCGCAATGTCCTCGAACTCGATGCCCTCCTCATCTTCGACAAACTCTTCACCATCCCTGATGTCAAAATAGTAACGCGTCATCGGGGTCTCCCAACATCGAATTCGGGAAACGATGGCGGACGCTATCCCCCATCGGCAGCCGCAACGACGGCTATGATGCCACCAGCGCTCCCAACGCCGACGCCGGAGTCCAGGTGAGGTCGCCGATGTGGACGATTCCGAAAAGTAAGGCCGCCTCACCGGGCGGCCTTTTAACGACGTCTCTTACTGTTTGTTTACGCCCTTCTGTACGGCACCCGGTTCCTTAGCTGATCCCGTATTGTGGGCGCCCGCCGCCGTGCCTGCGCCGGAAGTGCTGGCGTCACCGCGGGGTGAGGGCTTGCTGCTCGTACCCGTGGTGCCCTGGGTCATGGTGCCATCCTTCATCGCGCCTTCGGGCGCGCCTGGTCCAACATTGCCTTGGCTAGATGCGCCGCCACCGGGCTGGGTGCGCTGCGCGAAGGCGCCGGGTGTCGCGAGTGCGAAGATGCAGGCAGAAGCTAATAGTATCTTCTTCATTTGGTCTCCCTGGGGTTTTGTTTTATTTCGCCCAAGGAAAACGGATGCGGATCGCGTTCGTTCCTAAGTTGGACGCTGTCGGGCCTCATCCATCTATTCCAAAACCTCACACTCAACGGCCACGTCTTCGGGATCGTGTTCCTTCCGCGGCGTCGGCATTCGCAAACACCTTGATGTGACTCGGCGTCTCCAACCTGCTTGCTGGCGTTGACATAGGCCCAGACGGTTCTGCCCCGCCCGCAGACCCTTGAAGAAAGGGTGGCGCACCTTCCCCTCGGCGGACTTCGCGCGGTATTCGATTTCGGCGAGCAATTCCGGCTCCACCCAGATACCCTTGTGCGCGATCCGCTTTGTGTAGGGCTGGCTTTTGCGGATCAGCGGCGTTAGGCGCTTGCGCAGCTCGGCCGATGATTGCTTGTCGAAGCCGTGGTCGACCTTGCCGGCATAGATCAGGTCATCGCCCTTGCGGCGGCCGAGATAGATGCCGTCCCAATCGTTGCCGTCCAGCGCAAAGCCCGCGATGGTCAGCGTCTCGCGCTGCGCGCAGGTTGTCTTGACATCCGTCGATCGAAACAGGCGGGTCTCATCAGTGATGGACGGGGACAAATCAAGGATATCGTCTCGATCCGTCAGCGACCGGCATCGGTTGAAGATCGGGCGGTGCCTGGCCATTGGGAAGGCGATCTCCTGTCCGGTTCGAAGAACAGCTATATCGCGACCCTCGTCGAGCGTCGTACCCGTTACGTGATGCTGGCAAAGATTGCCAATAAAGACACCCAGACGGTCGTATCCGCGCTCATCAAGCAGGCAAAGAAGCTGCCGAGTGAGCTCTATAAATCGCTAACCTGGGACCGGGGCAAGGAACTCACGGATCATCGACGATTTACGCTGACGACCAACATCGATGTTTACTTCTGCGATCCGCAAAGCCCGTGGCAGCGGGGTTCGAATGAGAACACCAACGGTCTACTCCGACAATACTTCCCGAAGGGAACCGACTTATCGGTGCACTCGCAAGCCCATCTGAACAAAGTGGCTCGTCAGCTCAACGAACGGCCGCGAGAGACCTTGCAATTTGAAACCCCGGCAGAGAGATTTAACGCTTGTGTTGCGTCGACCGGTTGAGCCGGCAGCCAGCAACGGACATGACAGAATGCCGGCTCGACGTGCTAATTGCCGGAACCGGGGTTCTGTACGATAGCAGCGGCCCTCGAAGAAGGCCATTTGCGGCCTAGCATTCCGGATCAGGCGGATGTGGCTCCGCAGATGGCCGAGTGCTTATCATCGGCTGCCGTGTTAAGGTATGGGTGCATTATCGGAGAGCGTCAATGCTGCAAGCAACTGCGGAAGAGCGACGCTTTCAACTCGTCCTGATCAAACCGTCTCATTATGACGACGACGGATATGTGATCCGCTGGTGGCGCGCCATGACGCCATCCAACTCATTAGCCGCCGTTTACGGCATCGCAGCTGACTGCTCCGAGCGACAGGTGCTAGGGCCGGATGTCACCATCGATATCGAAGTCATCGACGAGACGAACACGCGCGTAGATGTTCCGGCGCTGCTTTCGCGCTTCGAACGTCACAACGGGTTCGGATGTATCGCTCTCATCGGCGTTCAATCAAATCAGTATCCACGCGCTCTCGACATCGCGCGTCCGTTCCGGTCAGCCGGAATTGCGGTGGTCATGGGGGGCTTCCACGTGTCGGGCTGCCTCTCGATGCTGGATGGCCACGCAGTGGATCTCGACGCTTGCCGGGATATGGGTGTGACGGTATTCGCCGGCGAGGCCGAAGGACGCTTCGAATCGATGCTCGCAGACGTGGCCGAAGGACGTCTCGCCCCTATGTATAACTACATGAAGGAACTCCCGGGGATGGAGGGCGTGCCGGTGCCGTTCCTCCCGAAGCGATATATAGAGCGCACACTTGGCGCCAGCGCCAGCTTCGATGCCGGTCGTGGCTGTCCTTACCAATGCAGCTTTTGCACTATCATCAATGTGCAGGGCCGCAAGTCGCGCTATCGGTCGGCGGACGATATTGAGCGTCTCGTGCGCCTCAATTGGGCACAAGGCATTAGAAAATTCTTCATAACCGACGATAATTTTGCCCGCAACAAGGAGTGGGAATCGACCTTTGACCGTCTGATCGAGCTTCGCGAAAGGGATGGCATCCCTTTGGGCCTCATGATCCAGGTCGATACGCTTTGTCACAAGATTCCCAACTTCATGGAAAAGGCAAAGCGAGCTGGCGTTAACAAGGTCTTCATTGGACTCGAGAACATCAACCCGGACAACCTGGCGGCTGCGAAGAAGCGCCAGAACAAGATCACCGAGTACCGCAAGATGCTGCTCGCTTGGAAGAAGCAAGGCATTCTGACAATCGCTGGCTATATCCTGGGCTTTCCAGCGGACACGCCGGAGACCATCAGGCGCGACATCGCGATCATCAAGGACGAATTGCCGATCGACCTTCTCGAGTTCTTTTGCCTGACGCCTCTTCCCGGATCGGAGGATCATCAGGTGCTCTGGAAGAACGGCATCGCAATGGACCCAGACCTCAACAAGTATGACGTCGAACACGTCTGCACTGCCCATTCCCGAATGAGCGACAAGGAGTGGCAGGAGATCTATCACGAGGCCTGGTCGCTCTATTATACCCCTGAGCACATGAAGACCCTGTTGCGACGCGCAATGGCCACGGGCGTTCCAATTGGCAATCTGGCAAAGTACCTGCTTACGTTCTCGACGACGGACCGGCTCGAACATGTCCATCCGCTGCAGGGCGGCATCTTCCGCCTCAAGCATCCGTCCGAGCGACGGCCTGGATTATCGCGTGAGGCCCCCTGGGCGTTTTGGTTGCGCTTCGGCTGGGAGACGTTTGTGAAACACTCGATTCTGATCGGTGCGGCGGGACGGCTGTTGTTTTGGCAAACCGTCGTCACCTACAGCCCGATGGCCAGCGACTATAGAGACCAGGCGCTCGCGCCGGTCGGCGACGACGGAGATGAGACGCTCGACCTGCTGACCAAGACCACGGGCGGCCGCGCGGCCGTCGCTCACGTCAGGAAGATCGCCGCGCTCACTGGCGTCCGAGTCACATAATCCAAGCCGAAGATAAATCAGGGATAATTTCGTAGACGTCTCGAACGTCCGTGTGGGGTCATCGCGTCGGTTTGACCGCGAGCCACCGACTTCCGCTCTGCCCTCGTCAACGGACGTCGTCAAATTGGTCCGGCAGGTCCGTTTCGTGCCATTACCGGAAGTGGCTGGGCGCTTATTCATCGCTCGTCGGCGACAATGAGTGGCCGTTATCCGCCGCTAATGCGTTCTTCAATTGAGCTTGCGCTTAAGCTTCTTGATAATCTCTCTCAGATCGGCCGCGTACGTTTCGATGATCCGGCGCGCTTCTTCTAACCGCGGCAATTTGGCCGGCGGCTTGTCCTGATCAGGCCGTGGTGCCTCGGGCGGATTCATAGCGATACAAAAAACGGAAATCGAAAGAGCGCATTGAGGTGGATCAATAGGTAAGCAGTGCTATCTTGCGACTGCAAACATCATCGGCCCCTATTATGTGCGAGCTTGTTGCCGATGCATGTCTACGCTGGCAAATCAAAGCTTGCTAGCTGCAGTCGATCGCGGAGTACGATTTCGCGCTGATTGTGGCCAATGAAGGCGAGCACGCCCTCTCGTTGCAACCGCGATAGTGCACGAGATACGGTTTCAAGCGTCAGGCCAAGATAGTCGGCAATGTCCCGACGGGACATTGGTAGCGCGACGACTCCGGTAGCGGTTAGCCGCGCGTCCATTTCAATCAAAAACGCGGCGACCCTCTCCAGCGAAGTTTTGCGGCCCAGCAACAGCATGTGATTTTCTGCGTGTTCCAGCTTGCTGGTGGTCAGACTGAGTAGATTTCGCGTAACAACCGCGTCACTTTCGGCCACCGCCTCGAGGCTTTGCCTTTTGATTAGGCGGACAGTAGTCTTCACGACCGCTTCGGCGGTGAATCGATGCACGCTACCGTTCTCCAGCCCAAAAATATCGCCGACCAAGTGAAAAGCGCCGATCTGGCGGCGACCATCCGTGAGTAGTTTGTAGCTTCGAACTGCGCCCGTTTTGACCTGATAAACGTGCTCGGCAGGCTCCTTCTCGCCGTAAATCTCGGTGCCTCTCTTGTAGGTGAATTCATTCAAACTGACGATTGGGTTCGATCCACTCGTGATGCCAAGGTCCCCGAGCGAATTGGGACGGGGCGTCCGGCTTGTGGTGATGTGCAACATGCGCGGAGCTCCAGAACTATCGAACTCAACAGAACGTAAAAGTTTCTGGTGCGTAAAGAGAAGTTCAGTCGCTATTCAGTTGATCTCCATAAAAGCAAAACTGGTCCGTTCGGTCACCTGTACCAAGGGACAATGCGACATTTTGGGGGACCACTGTGCGTTGCTGGTCCGAAGTCAGCTAATGGGATGGTCCGGCCGTGCTCCTGCCCCGCCAGCGATGGAAGCTGGCAAGGGGCGCCAAAGACAAGGAGCACCCCATGTCTCAGCAGCTCAACACCACGATCGCCGTGATCGGCATCGATATCGGCAAGAACTCGTTCCACATTGTCGGCCTGGATAAGCCAGGCGCAATTGCGCTGCGGCAGAAGTGGTCGCGTGGCCAGGTCGAAGCACACCTTGCCAACATGCCCCCGTGCCTGATCGGCATGGAGGCCTGCGTCGGTGCGCATCATCTCAGTCGGAAGCTGAAGGCGCTTGGTCACGATGCCCGGCTAATGCCGGCTAAGTACGTCCGCCCTTATTCGAAGGGACAAAAGAACGACTTCCGTGACGCAGAAGCTATCGCCGAAGCTGTGCAGCGGCCAACGATGAAGTTTGTGGCGACCAAAACCACCGACCAGCTCGACCTGCAGGCGCTGCACCGGGTGCGGGAGCGGCTAGTGAGCCAGCGCACCGGCATCATCAACCAGATCCGCGCCTTCCTCCTGGAACGCGGCATTGCAGCGCGGCAGGGGCAACGCTTTTTGCGTGCGGGATTGCCGACCATCCTGACCACACCGCCCGATGTCCTGTCGCCCCGCATGGTGCGGATTATCGAGGGCTTGGCTAGTGACTGGCGGCGGTTGGATGAGCGCATCGAAGGCTTATCGAGCGAGATCAAAGCCATCGCGTGCCAGGACTCCAGTTGCGAGCGGCTGATGAGCGTTCCCGGCATCGGCCCGATCATTTCTAGCGCGATGGTGGCCGCGATCGGCACTGGAGACACATTTTCCAAAGGCCGCGACTACGCCGCCTGGCTGGGGCTCGTCCCTAAGCAGATGTCGACCGGAGACCGCACAATCCTCGGCAAGATATCAAAGCGTGGCAATCGCTACCTGCGCGTCCTGTTCGTGCAGGCAGCGTGGGTCGTACTGATCAAGCCAAAGAGCTGGCAGCGCCACGGGCTCAAGCCCTGGATCGAGGCGGCCAAGAAGCGGCTGCATCGCAACGTTCTTGCGATCGCGCTCGCCAATAAGCTGGCCCGTATCGCCTGGAGCGTTTTGGCTCATGGCCGGGGCTTCGAGGCGAGCACGATCAATGACACAGCTACTCAGCCCGCCTGATCTACGTTCTGCACCGGCGACCATTGGGACCGCGCGAAATGAGGAGCCCACAATGACGTAGCCAGATCGATACGCCTTGCCCGCCGAGGTCTGCGAGAGGATGAGATGAGATGGAGGTTCGGTCTTCCCGGCGCTTGCGAACACTGGTGACCCGAATGGCTCGTTGAGGCCTGTCCGCTAATGAGATCGCACGCGCGCTGATACCCATGATGGCCAGGAGCAGGACATGTTCCAATCAAAGGCCGGATACATGGATGCAAGACCGCCTACCGCCAACTCGTCGAAAACTTCTTGCAACGCACGGCCGGACCATACATCGGGTCACTTGCGTCGGTTTGACCGGACCACGGCGACTTCTGATCTACCTCGGTGAACGGACATTCTCAGGATAGGAGGGCATGTCTCAAAGGTGTCAAGAGAGGACATTCAATCGAGGTGTTTCGACCCAGTGGCAGTTGGATTTCGCAGGGCCTGATATCGTCACCCAACGCGACTCCGCTTTGCACTCACGAGCGGAAAATCAAAGTTACGGATGAGATGTCCGCTACAAGCCACGCGCCAACAGTTATCGCGTTGCGCGCCTTCGTCACTCGCTGATTATCAATTTGGAAACAAAATACGGTGGTGAATTTGTGTGGAGAGTTCCGAAGGTGGCGCCTTCTTGATGAACGCTTCGGCGAGTTCACCGCGAACTTCATTCGTGAGCTTGGCAAGGTTAATGAGATAGGGATCGACGATACGATCGACTGCTTGCGGCGTGACCGGTCGGGTTGATTTAGACAAAACAACCAATGCGGCCACTGTTTGATTCAGCGTTTTCATGATCGGCCCTTCAGACGAGCATCTTTGCGCCGGCTTTTGTAAGCCGTTCGCGTGTGTTAGCTCCCGCCGATCAGAATGCCTGCCGCCAGCACCAAGGCGCCGCCCACAACGACCTGAAATGCGGCGCGGACGAATGGTGTCTCCATGTATCGATTCTGAATCCAGGCAATCGCCCACAACTCAACGAACACCACAAACGCCGCGAGTGCAGTCGCGGTCCAGAATTGCGGGATCAAGTACGGCAACGCGTGACCGAGGCCACCGAAGGTTGTCATCAATCCGGACGCGAGTCCTCTCTTGAGCGGCGATCCGCGCCCCGAAATAACACCATCGTCGTGTGCGGCCTCTGTGAATCCCATCGAGATTCCCGCGCCTACAGAGGCCGCAAGCGCCACCGTGAATGTCGTCGAAGTCGATTGGGTGGCAAACGCAGTCGCGAAAATCGGCGCCAGCGTCGATACCGATCCATCCATCAGGCCCGCAAGTCCCGGCTGCACCCAAGTGAGGATGAACTGACGTTTCGCTTTGTCGTCTTCCTGGTGACCAACCTCGCCGTTCAGCGTTGAACCCTTCAATTCTTCCGCCTTTTGTTCGTGCTGTCGTTCGGCGGCGGCGAGATCGCCAAGCAGCTTGCGTGTGTCTGGATCGCTGCTCGCTTGAGCTGCGCGGACATAGAACTGCGCGGCGTCCTCTTCCATGCGCGCAGCCTCGGCGCGGATGCGCTCGAGTCTGAGATTTTGCACTAGCCAGATTGGTCGGCGTGAATAGTAGCCGGCAACGTGCTCGCGTCGTATAAGCGGGATCACCTTGCCGAAACGGCGTTGGAAGGCGTCGATCAGAAGCTTGCGATGGCCGTCTTCCTCCGCGGCCATCTCGTCGAACATTTCCGATGTGGCAGGATAGGCCTCACGCAATTGCTCGGCGTAAGTCGCGTATATCCGCGCGTCATCTTCTTCGGAAGAAATCGCGAGCGCCAGCACCTCGGCCTCCGATAAATCCGAAAATCGCCGCCTCAAGGGCAGACCGAGGATCATAGAAATCTCTTTAGAATTATTCTAAAGAAGTGCAATAGAATACGTTGAACGCGATTTCAAGCAGCAAGTAAGGAGCTGTCGTCGAAGTCCGCCTCCGGGTCATTCGCGTCGGTTTGGCCGGACCACAGCGACTTCCGGTCTACCCCGGTGAACGGACATTCTCAGGATAGGCGGGCATGTCTCAAAGGTGCCAAAGGCGGAAGTCGCCGCTCTCATTCGATCGCCGCGCCCGACGTCTCGGATGAATTGATCAGCTACTACCATGAGCGCGAGACTGGTGAACAAGTTCGATCACTTCGCGGCCCACAACCCGACCATCCACCATCGCCGTCTTGCCGAGCTACTTTGCAGGGCGAGCGGGCGTCGCATTGGCGCCTGGAAGCACATCACGACGACCCCGGCACCCCAGTGTCGCGCTGTAAGACGCAGCCAGAGTGCCACCTGTTCCCGTAGTTCGCCAGCCGAAGCCAACTGTTCTTATCGTAACCGGCAACTTGCTTCTTAGTCCCCGAAAGATGACCGCCATTGGCGACCTTTACCGGCCCAGCGGGCTGCGGTAGTGAGTGAATATTGCGTTCAAGAGGTAGGCCAGCACAATGAAGGTCGATTTGGTATCGGCGCACGCAGACGACGCAGCCGCCAAAGACATGAGAGTAGAGCTGCGCGTTCCGCTGAGGGGGAAGGGGTCCCCGTGATGGGGGGCGGTAATCGTCTCCTAGCTGCGTTGCCGCCGGCGGACCTCGCATTGCTCAGCCCTCATCTCCAGAAGGTTTCGCTTGAGCAGGATGCCGTGGTCGTGCGATCGGGAGATCGACGCGAGCATGTTTACTTTCCCCACAGCGGGGCCATTTCCTTCATGCTCGACATGCCGAACGAAGCAACGATTGCAACCGCGGTGATCGGGCGCGAGGGAGCCCTTGGCGCTCTATCGGTCCTGGGACCCTCCCGATCTTCCGTGACCGCGGTCGTGCGGGTAGGCGGCACCGCGTCACAGATTTCCGTATCGCGGTTTCATGCTGCCTACATGGGGAGCAGCGCCATCAGAGACGTGGTTCAGGCGCACACGGGGTGGATTCTATCGCAGCTCCAGCATGTTGCAGCCTGTAATGGGCTGCACCCGGTCGAGGCTCGCCTGGCCCGCTGGCTGCTTGAGCTGCACGACCGAACTGAGGGCCCAATCATGTCAGTCACGCAGGAGACGCTTTCGCAGTTGCTTGGAGTGCGACGAACGACCGTGACACAGATGGTTGCCAAACTCCGTGCCGTTGGTGCTATCAGATCCGATCGGCAGGGCTTGATCGAAATTGACAGGGCGCGGCTCGAGGAAGCTACCTGCGAATGCTACCGCATCATGCGCCGTGAAACCGATCGGATCGTCCCGGATGAAGCCGTGACGCCGCGCCTGCATTTTCCGTCAGCCGCAGATCTGACGGTGGATGATCGTTTCGAGTAAAGGTGAATTTGGTTTGCTGGACTGGGCGCGTCGGCCTCGTGTGCCGCGACCTGTCGCGAGGCGCTGACAACCGGTGACGCTGGAGGAGCCCGCCGAACTTCGAACGCGCAGCGATCGAGGGGGCCACGGTGACGCCGTCCCTTGATTTACGCCAGCTGCCGGGGCACCCATGCCCGGACCCTTCAATGACTTGCAGCAGCGTCACATATTCGGAGCGCTGCGACTTCTGTTGTGGGTCAATCACGCCATTTTGGTCGCTGGCCGACTACTTCCGGTCTTCCTCTGAATACGGACACCGTCACGGCCGGTCGGCATGTCTCAAAAGTGCCAACGTACGACACTGAGGATGCACCCGGCGCAAAAGAAAAGCCGCCCGAAGGCGGCTCTCAATTTCAGTCCAAAAATTATTAGATCAGGACGCCAACAATTGGCTTTGACCTTTCCGCCGACAAACCGCGATACGATAAGATGCAAGAACAGTGGCCTTTTTCGGAGCCGTTGTTCTGTTTTCTTATTCGCAGGGGTGTCTCAGACCGTCATACCCGAGATATGTCCCGGAAGCCGGATCGTAAGACTTGTAACGCTGAGCGCAGTCACCGGAATCGCCACTTGAGACAACATAGGATGGACCGCTGTCATAGTTGCCATCGTAGTACCCGTTGTCGGCGTAGTAGTCGTCTCCGTAGTATCCGCCGTACCCGTATCCGAGAGCACTGCCAACAGCCAACCCACCCACAAAACCTAAACCTCGACCGTACCCGTGGTGATAACCGCCACCAGCAAATCGTCCGCCGCCACGCCCGGCAAAGTTACTGCCTCCGTTAAACCCACCGACGCTAGCCTGAGCATTCCGAAAGCCGGCGCCGCCAGCCTGCGCACCGCGAAACCCGCCGCCACCAATCGCAGCACCTCGGAAGCCGCCACCTCCGCCGCCCATCGCACCCCCTCGGAAACCGCCGCCGCCCATCGCACCACCACCACCGTGCATCCCGCCGCCCCCGCCACCACCGTGGCCACCACCACCGCGACCCTGAGCCATTGCTGGCGAAGCAAACGCGAGAGCGAGCACCAGTGCAGTCGCTCCAATAGATTGGAATTTATACATAGAATCTCTCCTTTGTTGGAGAGACAGAACTCTCTCCTTAAGTTGGAGACGTTCTAGCGCCCTTCATCGTTCCTAGGGTTGCGTCACGTTAGTGTGTGCAAGCCCTGCTACTGTATCCGTAGGGCAAAGTCCGCGACTTTCCGGTGTCTATCTGTAGATCCTAGGGTCGAGCCTCGCCACCGGCGGAAGAGAACAGCGGCGGCCGCACGGCGGCACGGACCTTGGGCGTGCTTTTCACGCCTCGAATATCCCGGCGATGTGTCCTTGGTGATGTCCGTAGTGGGTCATTAGCGTCGCTTTGGCCGTGCGCTGAGCACTTCCGGTCTCACCGACAACGGACAATAAGACTGGGGCCGTTCCTGTGACATCCGCAGAAGGGGTTGCCAATGCCGCGATACTTCTTTGATGTTCAGGACGGCCACAGGCTTTTTGATGCAACAGGCTTCGTTTGCGAAAACGATACCGATGCAATCATCAGGGCTACGGTACTAGCCATAGGCGTTTCACTCGATACACCCGAAGACGATACTGAGCGCCGCATCGCAATCATCAACGATGCGGGGCGTGAGATTGCAACGTGCCCGTATATTCCAGGCCTTCATACGAAACTCCGGCCAAATAGGATTGCACCGCTACGTAGACGCCGTAACCTTGATGGACGTGGTGGGATCGCTCGGCTCATGGTGGGCTCGGCATAGGCGATCAGCGGTTAACCAATGTCCGCTTTGCCGCGCATTACGGCCTCAACTCGGACATCAAGCTTCTGAAGTCTTCGCTGCTTTTGCAGCGAATTTCGCCTTGTAATCTTTGCCTTCGCAATACGAAGCGCTTCCGCTCTCGCGGATTGTTTTTTCGTGCCGGCTTCCGGTGGCCGGTCAATCTCGGACGGGGATTGGTTAAGCGTTATCGATCCGTGTTCGACGGGCTGAACGCTCATTGGGCCGGTAAATACAAGCTTACCACGGGGCATACCAGATAACTTCGTACTGGCGAATTTGTTCTGGACCGTCAGGCAGCCTGAATTGAAGTAATCGAGCCTCAATTTTTTGGAACCTCGTGGGGCTAGATGCCTTAGCTCAGTGATGAACAAATCTGAGAGAAGTTCCATGTCTATCCCCGTTGAAAGAGCCCTGAGGATATATGGCGCGATTGCCGATCGCTCAGAAGCCAAGGGGGCCCGCGAGCAGCTCTCGGCGCATTTGATGAAATTGTACATTGATGGCGAAAGGAACGAGCACCGGCTAACTGTGCACGGGCTTACCTATCTCAGCCAGCTAGATCGGCAACGGGATTCGCGAAGTTAATGGCACGGGTTAGCTAGCCAATCACGGGTTAGCTAGCCGATAAAGCGCGTTCTGGGAGCATCGATGGGTAAACTACGCGGCTGCAAACGTGGCGTGAGTAATCGACACTTTTGTCCCCGAAGCACCGCTCAATGTAACCACATTAGCATCAAGCTGTTTTGCCAACGCCTTAACCACGCCGGTACCAAGCCCGGTCTTCGCCAACTGGGGCGGCCTTACTTTAGCCCGATCAGCGCGACGGCCACTTCCGCGATCTGGCGAGGCTTCCTATCGCCGGTCGCGCTGACTTCGATAACGGTGCGAGCTATCAGCTCGCAAAGGGCGTCGTTACGGTCAGCCACGCTTAGCAAGTTTAGGGCGTGACTGAAGGCATTGTTCAAAAGCTCGATTTGCTCCGGCGTGTGTTGGCCGTCTTTCAACAACCGATTGATTGGCATTGTCCCGCCCCTCAAATCGACGCAAGACCCGGCTAGCCCCGGTGATGGAACTAAATTCCCTATTGGGCCGGGAGTCGAATTAAATTCTGCTCTGTTCGCGCGGAATGTCGGTCAGCTTGGCTTCAAGCCCTATCATTTCGCTGAGTGGTTGATCAGAAGCGGGGCGTAACCGCCGAAGCGGTATTTGATGCGCACGGAGCAGCCGATCGATACCGGCTCCGCGGCCGGCAAGTGCCGGCGTCTACAGGGGTCGTCTTCGGCGACCGTCTATTTCCCGTCTATAAAAAGCTGTCAGACCGGGATAGGAGGTTGGCAACTGATGAGGGATACCATGTCCCGCCGCGTGGTGATTTGATGCCCCGGCGATTGAGTGCCTGAGCAATTGATCTAAGGGTCGTGGCACCTTCGGTGCGGATCGCACGCAAAGCAGGCGCCAGAAGGTGAGCGAAATCGTTGGCGCTTTCGACCAACGTGACCCTTCCCAGCGAACCCGCTTCAGCCAGATTGGCCGGATTCCCCAATGCTGCTCCGGCTGCTTTTTTTGCGACCAGTGCGGCCTTGGTCCGCTCGGATATCAAGCGCCGTTCCTTCTCGGCCAAGGCCGCATAAAGGTGCAGCATAAACGGATCGGCGTCTCGACCAAGTTCGGCCACGATGAAGGGCACACGCTGGGCCATCAGGCCGGCCACAAAAGCCACGTCGCGCGATAGGCGATCGAGCTTGGCAACAACTACGCTGCACTTCGCGGCCTTTGCGGTGGCGAGCGCGGCCGCTAGCTGGGGACGCCTGTCTAGGGCGTCAAAGCCCTTCCCGGTCTCGGCTTCGACGTACTCGGCCGCAATTGTCAGGGATTCGCTTGAAGCAAAGCGCTCGATAGCAGCCCGCTGAGCGTCCAGGCCAAGGCCGGAACGGTGCTGACGTTGCGTGGAAACCCTGAGATATGCAATCGCCTGCTCCATGTCCAAAGGGCATACCACCGTATGCGGTTTGGTCGTAGCGCAAACAAGAGCAACATAGTTGCTGTTTTCATGTTGCAGAAGCGCAGGCGATTTCGGAAATGAAGAAGACCGCAGGCATTTCCGCACTGCGGCCGACCGGGTTCGAAACTCCGCCGCCCCGGCTCATTAAAGACTGAGCCCAGTTTTTATCATTGTGGAGTCAAAAACGTAGTTCCTGCCGAGAAACCCAGCGGGTGTTGCGAAACTGAGACTCGATAAGACCGCAAACTCCAGGCCTCATCGAAAGCGCGTCACGGGGCCGATCCGGGCGCGATAGCGGCCCCACCGGCGCGTTCAGCGGCAACCTCCGCCAATGACCTGCCGTCCTGGGAGAGCGTCGCCTTTAGCCCCGTAAAGGCTTGCCAGCGAAGCAGTGCCACATCCACGTAGGCCGGATCGATCTCGATTGCGTAGCAGGAGCGGCCTGTCATTTCAGCCGCAATGATGGTCGTGCCGGATCCGCTGAACGGCTCGTACACGGCCTGTCCGGGCGACGAGTTGTTTTCGATAGGCCGCCGCATGCACTCGACGGGCTTCTGCGTTCCGTGGCCATGCCCGTCGTCGTCACGCGATTTGATATTCCAAAGTGTCGATTGCTTGCGGTCCCCACTCCAGTTCGTCCCGGCTGTTCCCCTGACCGCGTACCAACAGGGCTCGTGCTGCCAATGATAATGGCCGCGGCTAAGGGCAAACCTGTCCTTGGCCCAGATAATCTGGGAGCGCATGTCGAAGCCGGACGCTTCCAGCGATTGCTGGACCTCGCTCGTATGCCGGCCCGCATGCCAGACATAGGCGACTGAGCCCGGAAACAGCGCCCAGGCTTCCCGCCAGTCGGCGCGGTCATCGTTCGCCACCTTGCCGAGCTTGCGGGCGTTGAGGTTTACGCCGGCACGCTTTCGCCAGGCGGGATCATAGTGTCAATCGGCTCCCAAATTTGACCCCGTATCGGCGTCCAATTTTGCCCCCTTTGAGCGACGGGTTTTGACGGTAGCGCTCGCCTCGTCGGAGCTGGCCGGGGTTGCGGAGACGGGGCGAGCGCGGGTTGCGTGATCGTCGTCGCGGCTTTTGAATCTCCAGCTGTCGTTGCCGGTCTCGACAATGTCGCAGTGGTGGGTCAGACGGTCGAGCAGCGCAGTGGTCATCTTGGCGTCGCCGAACACGCTGGGCCATTCGCCGAAGGCGAGATTGGTGGTGACGACGATGGACGTTCGCTCGTAGAGCCGGCTGACGAGGTGGAACAGCAACTGGCCGCCGGATTGGGCGAACGGCAGGTAGCCGAGTTCGTCGAGGACGATGAAGTCGATCCGGGTCAAATGCTCGGCGATACGACCTTGCCGTCCGTTACGGGTCTCGATCTCCAGGCGGTTGACGAGGTCCACCACGTTGTAGAAGCGACCGCGGGCACCGGATCGGATGCAGCTTCTGGCGATGGCTATGGCCAGGTGGGTCTTGCCGGTGCCGGTACCGCCGACCAAAACGGCATTGCGTTGCTGGGCAATGAAGCCGCCGCCGGCGAGATCATTGACCAGGGTCTGGTTGATAGGTGTGCCTTCGAACTGGAAGTCGTCGAGGTCCTTGGCGAGCGGCAATTTGGCGATCGTGAGCTGGTACTTGATCGATCGGGCCTGCTTCTCGTTGATCTCGGCGTTGAGCAAGTCGCCGACAACGCGTTGAGGTTCGTGCTGGCGCTTGATGGCGGTCGCCATGATCTCGTCGAAGGCGGCCTTCATGCCGTAGAGCTTGAGCTCACCCATGAGGTCGAACAGTTGAGTACGCTCCATTAGTTGGTTCTCCTGAGGTTGTCGTAACGGGCACAGTCGGCGATCGGGGCATGGCGCAATGTCAGCGCCGCCGGGGTGAGGATGTTGGCTGGCGGCGCAGGATCACGCTGACGGGCCAGGATGTTGAGCACGACATCGGCGGAATGAACGCCGTGAGCGGTCGCCTCGGCGCAGGCTGCTTCGACGGCCGGCAAGCCGTCGGTCAGAACCGCGTTGAGGATGTCGACCATCTGCCGATTGCCATCGTCGGCACTGGCGAGCTTGCGCCGTACACGTTCAATCGCAGCCGGCAGCACCCAGTCTTTGAAGGGAGCCCCGTTGCGCAAGGCGCCGGGCTTACGAGCCAGCACCGGCACGTAATGCCAGGGATCGTAGGTGGTCTCGCCGCGGCCGAATGACCGCGGATGCTCGGCAACGATCCGTCCGTCCTGGCGGATCACGATGCGGTCGGCGTAGGCATGCACCTCGACCGGGCGCCCGACGGCGCTGGCCGCGACCGAGTATTTGTTGTTGTCGAAGCGCACCAGGCATGTCTTCGAGACCGATGCCGGCACCGCATGGAATCCGTCGAACCGGCCGGCATAAGGGACGAGCTTCGGTCGCTCAGCTTCGAACACCTCCCAGACCGTCTGTTCGGCCAGTTCCGGATGCCGGTGGGTCTTGGCGTAGGCGATGCACTTGTCCAGCAGCCAGGCATTCAACTCGTCGAGGGTTTTGAACCGCAGCCGTGGCGTGAAGAAGCGTTCCCGGACCAGCCCGACCTGGTTCTCAACCTGGCCTTTCTCCCAACCCGACGCCGGCGTGCAGGCAACCGGATCAACCAGATAGTGGCTACACATCTGCAGGAAGCGGCGATTGTAGAGACGTCCTTTGCCGACGAAGATCGTCTCCACGGCAGTCTTCATGTTGTCGTAGATGCCGCGCCCGCAGGTGCCCTTGAACAGGGCGAACGCCCGGTCGTGGGCGTCAAACACCATCTCCTGCGTCTCGCGCGGATAGCACCGCACGAACAGCATCCGGCTGTGGCAGAGCCGGACATGGGCGGCCTTCACGATCACCGTCACGCCATTCAGCAGGACGACCTCATGACTCCAGTCGAACTGATAGGCTTCTCCCGGTGCAAAGCTCAGCGGGACGTAGGCCGCCGCCATCGATTGTCCGCGCTCTTTGCTCCATCGCCTGGCATAACGCCGCACGGCGTCGTAACCGCCATCATAGCCGCGCCCGCGCAGCTCTTCGAAGATCCGGATCAACGTCAGCTGCTCGCGAGCAGCCTTGACCGCATTCCCTGCCAGCAAGCCGTCGAGTTCTGCTGCCCATCGTCCCAGCTTCGGTCGGGGCTGGACAACACGCTCGTACTCGAATGAGGTCTCTCCCGACCTCAGCACTTTCCGGACCGTGTTCCGTGACACCTTCAGGTCACGAGCGATCTCCTTGATCGTCTTGCCCTTGATGAAGTGCTCACGCCGTATCCGCGCAATCGTCTCCACGATCAGCATCCCCAACCACCTGCTTCATTCCAAAGCAGGCAGCGCAACAGACCAACCTGTAGGGGGTCAATTTTGGACGCCGATCCCCCGGCTTAGGGGGTCAATATTGCAAGCCGAATGACACTCCATCCAATGAGGTGATCGAATGGCGGCACTCTGCTGCGGCGCATGAGTCCGCTTTTGGCACTTTTCGGACCTGACAGGTCTGGCCGACGATGCCCGTTGTTGAGGGCAAAGCGGACTTCCCAGTTGCGCACTCAGATTTTGAGTTTGAACCCCAAACCGACATCGGGCCAGTCTGGATGCCCAGTAAGGCGTATCCGCAGGCCAGTAGTTCCATTGAGAAGTTCCCGAGCGAGTTTTGATGCCGGGTATGCTATCGAGCAGTATGAGCCCGACACGCGATGCAGACGAACCCGTAGTTGAGGGAAAACCAGGCACCGGACCCGAGGATTTGACCGGACGTGCACTCCGACTACGTATTCGGCAGCAGGAGTTGCTTGCCGAACTCGGGGTCCTGGCCCTGCAGCGCACGAGCTTCACCGATCTCCTCACCCACACCGCGCGGATCACGGCTGAAGGCCTGGACGCCGAATACTGCAAAATCATGGAATACATTCCAGCAGACAAGCGTTTGCTTGTTCGCGCGGGCGTCGGCTGGGGCGAGGGTGTGGTTGGCAACGCGACCGTCGGAGCCGATTTGGATTCGCCGGCTGGCTACGCCCTCCACACCGGTAAGCCCGTGATTTCCAATCATCTCGAAAATGAAGAACGATTTCGAACCCCGGAATTGCTTGCCGAACACGGAATCCGCCGCGCCATGAATGTCATTTTGCAAGGCGATGGCTTGCCATTTGGAGTGCTCGAAGTCGACAGCCAATCTGAAGGTGAGTTCGGCGAGCATGACATCGCTTTCCTGCAAGGTGCTGCGAATATCCTCGGTATGGCGATTGAGCAGCAGCAGTACCAGCGCAAACTGCAAGCTGCACTGAACCGTCATCAAATCTTGCTCAAGGAGGTCAACCACCGTGTCAAGAACAGCCTTCAAGTGGTGTCGAGCATGCTTCACCTACAGGCGAATACCGTTGGTGATCCCGCATTGAGCGAACGGCTCATGGAAGCATCTACCCGAATCGTGGCCGTCGGCCGCGCTTACAATCGCCTCGCGTACAATGCCGACAATGAGAACATAGATTTGGTCGCCTATCTGCGGGAAGTCGCCGAAGATTTGGAGACCGCAGTTGCGCCCTGCAAGATCCAACTTGATACATCCAAAGAAATCCAGTTCGCCGCTGACCGCGCCATCCTTGTCGCATTGATTGTCAACGAGCTGATCTTGAACGCCGGTAGACATGCCTATCCCGGTTCCCCGGATGGGGTGATCCGCCTGCAAATCGTTCCAAGCGACGACAACGCGGTCGCGATCTTGGTCAGCGATGACGGAGTTGGACTTCCCACCGACTTTAACCCGGCTCTCACCAAACGCCTAGGGACTCGCATTGTTCAAGCATTGGCAGGTCAGCTGGGGGCCGAGCTGACGAGGCAACAGTCGGCTGGAGGCACCCATCTAACGCTCGTCGTGCCGTTACACGCCGCGGCCAATTGAACGTCGCTATTTTCGCGCGGGGCCACGGACGACGCAAGTCGGCCCCGCATTCCTTGCGCCTATTGGCACTTTTCGGACGTGTGGCGTTGTCAGACCTACGTCCGTTATGCAAGCGATAGTGTTGAAAAAGTCTTTTTGGGGTGACGACCAAAATTTTTCAGGACCGCTGATGCCCTTCGCACGCGGCGATATGAGGGACCACATCGCTTCACGCAAAAACGACCACGGAGCTCCGTATGGG
>Ga0268266_10002258_pt1 | contig 20962 bp, 26 predicted proteins | sample KBSS13metaG_FD_190356 | JGI IMG/M metagenome (GOLD analysis project Ga0268266, IMG submission 190356) | Switchgrass rhizosphere microbial communities from Kellogg Biological Station, Michigan, USA - KBS S1-3 metaG (SPAdes) (version 2) | ecosystem: Host-associated > Plants > Roots > Rhizosphere... | reverse complement strand
AATGCAACACTCGTCGAGCTCCAACGGCGCGCATGGCACATGCGCCCACTCACCTTCATGATCTCGCAGCGGCGCGGGTACTCATTTTCCGAATGCGAGACACGGCTGGTCGAGCTCCTTGGCAATCCTCAGCGCTTCCCAACGGATACCAGCCAGCTCTCCGTCGCACGCAAAGGCGAAAAACCCTGACCGCCCGCCATGCGTGAGCAACAGTCAGCACGGCCTGCCGCACCTCGACGGATGTCACGCGGGGCGTGAAGATTGTGGGGAGTTATGAATAGCCGCCTTTGAAGGATCTGGAGGCCGATCACGTGCTGGCGCGGACCGACTACAAGGAGGTTCGCCGCGTGTGGACTACGCGCTGATCCCGCTCGGTCGCAGCCCGGCCGACGCGATCGTCCCGCTGTGCACCTGGGGAACCGAGAACATGGCGGAAATAACAAGCATCTCGGCCAAGCCGCAGGCCATCGAGGACTGTATTCGCGACCGCCGAATCGCTGCTGTTGGTCGATCTCACGGCCACCGGGTAACCGCCGAGTTCGACAAACTCAGCCTCGACGGCGAGCGAGCGGTACAGCGGGACGCCCGCATAGACGCTACCGACGAAACGATGCCGGTCGATCGAGACGGTCGTTTCCGGCTGGCCCGCGGCCGGCGCCGACTGTAAGGGTGGCGTTCGCCGTTGCAGAGCCGCCGTCGCCGGTGCAATCCAACGTGTAAGTATCGGTGCCCGCCGCGCGGTCGGGGTCACCGTGTGGCTACCCCCAGTCCCCTCAAATCGACTATTCCGATTTGCCGCACCAATATTCATCGTTTGTGCGACAAGTAGTCGACGTCCACACTGTACTCAGCGCCCTTTTCCGATACCGTGAAACCTCTTTGACAGGGCGCAGGAGGATTTATGGACGAGCATCAACCCTGGCGGCCGAAACTGAAAAACGCCCCTCTCTTCAATCCTTTTGAGTCCTCGACGGAATGGACCGCTCAACTGGGTGCTGCCGATCGGATCGAGGTCGAAGACGAGGTGACGACAGAGGACAACAAGCTCGATAAGTCCGCAACAGAAAAGACTGACGACAAGTGAGGCCACAACGCGCTGGGTCTGAGCGCCCTCAGTCGTGTTCACACCCTCGCGAGCGAGTCCCCCGCGGCGCACACCCCTCAATGTCGACTCGGGTTGTCTGTTGCGCTCGCTGCCGCTCTTCGCAGCGCCCGTCCCGCGTCCGTGTGCGCGCTACGGGAGGAGTTTGAATGCACGTTCACCGAGCATGAGTCATTCGCTTTGGCCGGAACAACCAACTCACATCTTCAAGCATCGGATGGGAGCAATTCGGTGAAGGATCGTGAGCACTGCACGACGGCCGCTGTGCTCAGCTATGGGTTCCGACCCTTTTTTCTCGCCGTCGGAGGATGGGCCATCCTGGCGATTGGACTGTGGCTCACCATCGTTCTCGGATACGTAAGGCTGCCGAGTCGCCTTGATCCGGTGACCTGGCACGTTCACGAAATGCTGTTCGGCGTCGTGCTCGCCGCAGTCGCGGGCTTTCTGTTGACGGCCATCGCGACCTGGACCGGCCGCCGGCCGGTCAGCGGCCGACCGCTGGTGCTGTTGGTGATCCTGTGGTCGCTCGGCCGCATCGCGTGCTTGACGTCCGCCTATCTTCCGATTTGGCTAGCGATTGCGGCCGATTTGTCGTTTCCGCTCGTACTGCTTGCCGTTGTGGCGCGTGAAATTGTTGGCGGTCGCAACTGGCGAAACCTGCCTCTGACAGCGCCCATCGTCGTGTTCATCGCGGCCGATCTGCTCATGCATCTAGAAGCCGCGGGACTTGCGATACCGGGTGGGCTGGGATGGCGTCTGGGACTCGTTGCCGCTCTCCTACTGATCTCCATCGTGGGGGGTCGCATCATCCCAAGCTTCACCCGCAATTGGCTGATGAAACGCGGCAGTGTCCGTCTGCCCGCCCCCCACGGCCCGGTGGATATCATCGCCATCGGCGTACTGCATGGTGCATTGATTGTCTGGGCGATTGCTCCCGGCCTGCGCGTGGGCGGCCTGATGCTGGTAGTCGCCGCGGCACTCAACCTCTGGCGGCTGTTGCGCTGGTCCGGAGGGGCGACCCTGGCTGAACCCCTTCTGTTCATTCTTCATGTCGGCTATGCCTGGATGGTCCTCGGCGTCGGACTCCTCGGATTTTCCGTGCTCGGCGTTCCGATCCCTATCGCCTCAGCACTGCATGCGCTCGCAGTCGGCGCCATCGGCACCATGATCCTTGCCGTCATGACCCGTGTATCACTCGGACATACGGGCCGCCCACTGATCGCCGGTCGGCCGACCGTGATCATTTTCCTCCTAATCAACCTCGCCGCCCTCGCCCGCGTTGTCGCCGCCTGGAGTGCCGTCGCCACGACGACCCTCGTGGTCTTGGCCGGCCTGTGTTGGATCGCCGCCTTCGGCTTGTTCGAAATTCGGTATAGCCCGGTGCTGTGGGTCCGTCGAATTGCGCCACCATGACGGTCGACATCACGGTCGCCGACCCCGGGGGCACCTTCTAAAAGGGGAGAATACATGCGTCCGGTTCGCCGCATTCTGGTCGCAATCAAGGACCCCTGCGCAAGGGGTTTGCCGGCGGTTATCCAAGCCGCACGGATTGCGCGAGTTTGCGGTGCTCACCTAGAGCTCTTTCACGCGATCAAACCTTCGCTTGACGCGAATGGCTCAGCCGCCAACCCTGCAACTCCCGCGGACTCACACGACACGCGTCGCCGCCAGTACCTGCAGCGTCTCGGGAGGATCGCCGCGCGGCTTGGCCTGCATGAAATCAAAGTCTCCACTACCGTGGAGTCCGACTATCCTGCCTACGAGGCCATCCTCAGGCGGGCCAGCCTCGTTGAGGCCGACCTCATCGTCGCCGGGTGGCCCAGCCACCGCGCCAACGCGCCGCGTTGGTTGCGCCTGACGGATTGGGAGCATTTGCGGCAAAGTCCCGTGCCGGTGTTAGTGGTGAAGCGATTGCGACCGTATCATCATCCCAATGTTTTGGTGGCTGTCGATCCCTGCCAGGCCCATTCGAAGCCCGTGCAACTGGATCAGGAAATATTGAGCCTCGGCATCGCCCTCGCGGATGCACTGCAGGGCAAGCTGCATGCGGTGCATGCCTATGCTCGCGTGGTCATCGGGTCGGCCGCCGGATCGCTCAGTGCCAACGTGGCCGCTCATCTGGAGGGCCTCGCAGCAGCCGACGCCAAGGTGCAATTCCAACGCCTGCTCGAGAACAGCAACATCCCGGAAAAGCGCCGCCATCTCATCGGCGCGTCCCCGGCCGCGGCGATCAACGAGGCGGCCCGGCAGACGCACGCCGACATCGTTGTCATGGGTGCCGTACCCCGCTCCGGCCTCAAGCGCCTTTTCATCGGAAACACGGCAGAGCGTGTTCTCGACCAACTGCCGTGTGACCTTCTCATCGTGAAGCCTCCGCAATTCTCGAGCCACGTGTCGAGAAGTTGCAACGGGCCACGACGGTAACCCGCAGGTCGATTTGCCGCCGCAATCCGTATGCGCGCAAGGGTGATTGGTCACTGGCTTGCCAAGTTGACGGGTCGAAATGACGATCAAGCCCCTCGGCGGTAATATTTTATCATCAGATACTCGTTGGTCCGGTCGGGCATTTTGGAGGGATCGTACGCTGGGCCGGCTTTCACCTGCTGCCGGCTGATCGTCAGGTGAATCAATCTGTCGACCCACTCAATTTCCCTGACCGTCCGGGGTGACATCAATATGTGCTCTCCGGGCCACCAATTCCGGGTATCGACCACGAGGTACGGAATGCTCCAACTCGCATCCTCCAGGAGGAAATCCTCGACGTGGCCGATCTCGCCGTCCGTGGCGTGGATATGGTATCCGGTCACCACCGCGACGCTGCGCAGATGAGGATTTCCTTGCTGCGACTGAGGCCGTGCGCGAATCAGTTCGAGCGACAGGGATCGTGGCGGGTCAACCGGCATGACAAGAGGCGTCCCCATCGCGCTCAACCAGTACGGACTCCAACCGTAATACTCATAGACATAGCTCTCAATCTGCCGCGACACGGGTCGATCGGTATCGATGACGGGGCTGTCCCTCACCTGCCGCATCGTCAGCGTGACCGGACAGCGGCGCGACTGCCAGTCCGGGTGTCCCAGTACCGAGGGCGGCAGAAGGACTTTGCGACCTGGAAGCCAATGCCCGGTATCCACCACGAGCCAACGTATCATCCAGACGGCATCTTCAAACAGGAAGTCGCTCACGGTACCGAGCCGTCCATCCTGGGCTTCGATCGCATAACCCTTCATCACTGACGCATCCCACAACATCGCACCCTCCAGTACCCTCCGGGCGCACAGTCAAGACTGACTCGCAACAGGTGGGTCTAATTCATTCGGCCACCACTCGATGCCGCCGCCAAGCTGCTGAGTGCTCGCGTGGCGGGCGATTCGGACAACGTGCAGACCCGATCGCCTTCGATCATGTTGGCTTCGCCACCGGGATACACGAGCGTGCCGCCGCGCAAGCGTCGCGCGAGCGCGCAAAGGCGCGCACACCAACCACCGTCTCAACCGCAACCTGCTGCAGCAACGCCACGAACTCGGCGATCGTGCGGGTCGAATGGCCTATTGTGTAGACTGTCAACGAGCTCTCCGCAAACCGTGTATGAAGTGCTACACGAAATGGCCGGGACGAGGGTCGCAGGAGTAGGAACCTCTCCTGGGCCTTGCTGCCCAGGCTGCCTCATTTTGCCCGCGCACCGGAAATTCAAACCGACCTGGTCTGAGCAAGAGGAAGTCACAATCCAGCGTGTCCATCAATTTGCGAGTGAGCGTCCCGACCAGCGTGGTAGGGTGCGGCTGGTGAGTGAGTGCTCCCAGCACCAGCACATCGGAGTGCTGCTTGGCGGCAAACGCAGATAGCGTCGCTGCCGGGTCTCCCGTGAGCGTCCAAACTCGATCATCACCGAGGTGCAGTTCCCGAGCCAGGTTGCGCAGCTTCGCCGCATGCGATTTCCCGCTGGGGGCGTCGGCGCCGGGGCACTCGCCGAAGACAAGATCGAGCTCACCGCGGCATCCCGCACTTAAATAGGCGGCCGATCGGAGAATTCTCTCCAGCAAACCGGGCGTTTCCGCTTCGGACACATCCACGGCTGCTGCGAAGCGTGGACGGGATGACCAGGCGCCACCTCGGCTCAGCATCAGTGGTACCGGGCAGGTGCGCACCAATTGCCAGTCGTTTGCGTCGAGCGTCGGGCGCCCGGCCGACGGTTCACCCCCGGCAGCCTTCATGACCAAATCAGGACAACTCTTGAACACCTTGTGAACGATCCCCTCATAAAGGGGGCTTTCGCAGACCACATCGATCGTGACCGCCACGTTTTGCGCGGTCACCAAGTGGCTGAGACGCCTCAAATAGTCACACAGGTCAGCGACGGCGTTCTGTCGCGCCGTCTCGAGCCCGCGCTGATCAGAGGCGTGCTGGAGCGCATACTCATGCTCCGCATCACACGAAAAGAGCTCGATCCGCGCATTGAGCTCTCGCGCCAGGAGGAGCGCTTTGGTCACCAAGGGTGTGTCTCGCGGACTGCGATCCAAAACAACCAGGATTGACGTCAGGTCTTTCATTGATTGCGCTCCCTGAGGGTTCGATGGTTGGAAGTTGGCCTGAATGGATTGAACACCCGCCCGTATCGTAGCCTCGCAAAGGGCTCTGTTCGGGGCAGCATGTAATAACGCTCGTGTCGGTGCCTTCTGCCATTTTGCTATTTCCCGACCTCTCCAAAGCTCAGTAGCGCCCGACCGCATCGCTTGCCGGAAACGTGTCCATGAGCCGGAGATCCACCTCGTCGTACTGCGGACTCGAGCCGACCGAGCGCGTGCCAGCCAAAGGGTGGACTACGCGTGCTGGCAGCTTGCCTGCCAGGGCGACCGAGACCGACCCAATAACGCCAGGTGCGTTCGGCGATAACTCCCAGGTAGGGTTCCGGCCAGTGGGCAGGCCTTTGCGCTCGCTCATCGAATCAAGTGTCGTCACGCTGGGTCCTCGATTGAATGACGCCGCCCGTGGGCGCGTCGACTGCCTGGCACTGCCTCGGCGCGCAGGATGCGTTGCAGCGTCGCAAGACTCGGTGTGCGTGCTGACCTACGTTTCCTCGGCAGGGATTACTTTGTACCGTGAGCGGAGAGTTCGAACCATTAGAATTATTCGTCTCAACAGTTCGAGTTTGTCGAACGTCGGGGGGACTCACACCAACCTGTTCGCCCCATTGATGAGTGTACAACCGCCAGTGCCGCGCTCTCGGCACGTTCCACTGTCGCGAGTCGTAGCCGTTGGATTTCATAAACTCATCCTCCGCTCCTCTACGCGGCCGGCGCTGCGGTCAGCAGGCGGCGCATGCGTCGAAATGTTCCCGGATTCTTCACCAGGTCATTCAGGGAATAGCGATCAAGCACGCCCAGGAAGGCTCCCAAGGCCTCCTCGAGCGGTCCGCGTAGACCACAGGCGGGCGCGACGACGCACGTGTTGTGTTCCCGATCGAAACACTCGACCAACTCAAAGCCATCTTCTGTTGCCCGGACGACCGCGCCCAGATTGATCGACTCGACCGTACGTGCCAACCGCATCCCACCGCCGCGACCGCGCAAACTCTCAACGAAACCAGCCTGCGCCAACGTCTGCGTGATCTTCATCAGGTGATTGCGAGAGATGCCGTAACGGCGCGCCACTTCTTCAATCGTATGCAACTCGTCCGGCTCCAGGGCTAACAACATCAGCAACCGCAGGGCATAGTCGGTGTGACGGGTCAAGTGCATGGATATGGCATCCCTCTAAAGAGGTATCAATTATACCTCTTTTAAAGGCCGCTGTCGCGGTGATCGACGGCGCATCCGGAGCGTGACCGTCGCGGTGTCGCCCGCAATGGCTTCTCCGTCTTTACGGCAACGGCAGAGGGGTCGTAGAGGGGCGGTGGCGGAAAGCTAAGGTGTGAGCGCGAGCCATGCGCACACGGAGCGCGCTCATTTGACGATCAGAACGCCTGTCATCGTCTGGTGCAGCGTACAGAAATAAGGGAATTCCCCTCGCTTTCTCACCGTGTACTTCCATGAATGGTCCTCCGGGAGGAGGTGCGAATCGAATTGCCCGTTTCGCGCTGTAACGGTATGAGGGAACGGGTCTTTGTTTGTCCACACGATCGTGTCCCCACGATGTACGGTGAGTGTTTGTGGAGTAAAGCTCGTGCCTTCGATGAGGACGGTGTGAACGACCGGTTGTTCCACGGCGATGCCCGGGCTCGCGGTCACGCACAGTAAGGCTGACATGAAGGCCGCGGCGCGCAGTGGCCGCCGCAGCGTGATGTTGAACCGTAAAAGCGCGCTCACTTGACTATTTCAACGCAGTTTGAATCTGCTTGGCATGCGCCAGGTGCGCTGCGAATGCCGGGCGGACCTTGACCAGAAGGGCCTTGAGCTCTGCGTTCTGCGCACTCGGGATCAGCGTGTGGTCAATCGCATCCAGAACGTCCTGGTGGTAGGTGACTTCATTGTCAATGTAGGCCCTGTCAAAGGCGCTGCCCTTCAATGTTTTCAGATGCTGCAGGTTGGCATCGCCCCCGCTCTTCAGGCTCGCGCTCGTCGCACTGTCCTCGGGCGTCACGTTGAGTCGGGTCACCAGCGCGGTCGCGGACTTGTTGACCCCGCTGTGGTCGGTCACCATTTGTCGCGCAAACGCCTGGACCTCCTTGTTTTTGGACCTGGACTCCGCGAATTTTCCGGCATCGATGTCCACCTGATTCGCGGTCACCACGATCGCGGCAATTTGCGGGTCCGTGGGACCAGCCGCCTGGCCCGAGGCCTCGAACGAGGCCAGTGCCAGGGCGCTCGCTGCTAAGAAGCTGAATCGTTTCATGGACGTGCTCCTGAATGGATGGTGCCGACATGCGCTCGGCGTGTTGCGGATGCGATCACCGTACCCGCGAGGCTCGACTCGTGACACGATACGAACGTTACGGTTGAGTTTTGACATTGAGCCCGCGCTCACCGTTTCACTGCCGCAGCCTCGGCGGGGAGTGCAAACACGAACAGTGATCCTCCCAACGTCGTGTATCGGGCAAGATCCTTGTACCCACCGACCGCACCGAGCCCAGCGGTGGGCTCTGTGAGCCCGGCCGCCATGCCCAGACCGGCCCAGCCGCCAATGCCGGAGTACACCCCGACGTATTGCTTGCCCTCGTACTCGTAGGTGAAGACGTTGCCGATCACTCCCGAGGGCGTCTTGAACTTCCACAGTTCCCTACCGTCCTTGGGGCTCACGGCCTTGATGTAACCCTCGAGCGTCCCGTAGAACACGATATCCCCGCCTGTCGTGAGCACACCTGACCACACCGAGAACCGCTCAGGCTTCGACCACACGATCTTGCCGTGTGCCGGATCCCACGCAATGAAGTTACCCATGCCCCCGTGACTGTTGGGCGCTGGGAACATGCTGACCGTCGCTCCGACGTAAGGTTGTCCTGCCGTGTACTCAACCTGGAACGGCTCATAGTTCATGCACACGTGGTTGGTCGGCACGAAGAGGAGTCCCGACTTCGGGTCGTAGCTCGAAGGCTGCTCGTCCTTCGACCCCAGCGATGCGGGGCAGATATTCTTCACGTTGACATCGGCGCCCGTGGTGCCCGGGGAGAAGTGCGGATCAACGATCGGGCGGCCGCTCTTCATGTCCACCTTCGTCGCCCAGTTCACCGCCGGGTCGTACTTTTGCGCCACTAGCAGCGCGCCGGTTTCCCGGTTGAGGGTGTAGCCGAAGCCGTTGCGATCCATGTGCACCAGGGCGGGGATCTTCTTGCCCTTGATGGTGACATCGATGAGGGGCATCTCGTTCACGCCGTCGAAGTCCCACTGGTCGTGTGGGGTCATCTGGTAGACCCACTTCGCCATACCCGTGTCGAGGTCACGTGCAAATATGGTCATCGACCACTTGTTGTCCCCCGGTCGCTGATTCGGGTTCCAGGTACCCGGATTGCCGGAGCCGTAATAAACGAGATTGAGTTTCGGGTCATACGAATACCAACCCCACGTCGGGCCGCCGCCGAGCTTCCACTGGCTCCCCTGCCAGCTCTCGAGCGAGGAATCCTTGCCCACTGGCGCCATTCTCCCATCCGCCCAGGTCATGGTTTTTGCCGGGTCGAACAACAGCTCGTTATCCGGACCGGTGCTCCAGGCGGTCCACGCCTTCTTCCCGGTCTTGAGGTCGTACGCGATCAACCGGCCCCGCACGCCGTATTCGCCGCCGGAGATGCCGGTAATCACCTTGTCCTTGAAAATGTGCGGTGCGTTCGTGTTGGTCTCACCGATCTTCGGGTTGCCGTTCTTTACGGCCCACACGACTTTGCCGGTCCTGGCATCGAGTGCGACGAGCGTCGTATCGGCCTGTTGCAGAAAAATCTTGCCGTCACCGTAGGCGAGGCCTCGACTGACGGTGTCGCAACACATGACCGGTACGACATCCGCGTCCTGCTTGGGCTCGTACTTCCAAATGAAAGTCTGATCCTTGAGGCTCACGGCATACACGTTGTTTGGAAATGGCGTATGGATATACATCATGTCACCAATGACCAGCGGTGATCCCTCGTGACCGCGCAGCACACCGGTGGACAGGGTCCACGCGACCTGTAAATTGCCGACGTTGCCCGAATTGATTTGGCTCAGCGTGCTGTACCGGTGGTTGGCATAGTCGCCGGCCTGAGTGGCCCAGTTGGCCGGATTGCTCATCTTTTGATCGAGGTCGGGATCCGCGATCGCCGTGACGGACGCCACCGTCGTAGCCATCGCCGCTATGCCGACCAACACGGATCGAGAACGGTATCGCATGATCTACTCCTGGATGTGGGTTTGCGCGGAAGTGGCGATCGGCGCTCTACAAGAACACCAACGGGTGACGAGACTTCACTCGAACCTTTGCGAAAGATCCACTCAACACACCAACAAGGTATTTGTCCGGTCGTTGCAACAGAGCCTAGACATCGGTTTTAAATCCGACAAGCGAATATTGTTGGCGCTTGATATCGAATTCTTCAATGTGAGGCGATTTACCGCGCGCCTGCGCGTCGTTCCCACGAGATCTGCACAACGGATAACAAATACAGGACGAGCGACTCAAACATCGGCTAGTCAGCGAGCTTTCGAGCGAGGCGGCAGCGCCATTGAGAGGAGTTAGTTGCTCGAGGTGCGAGCTGATCCATCAGCCGCGACGCCAGCGAAAAGTGATTTTCGCCCCGACCTGCCACCGCAAACACGGCGGAAGCTCAAGTCTCGGCCGACGCTGCGTTCAAACCGTCTCTGACCTTCAAATCGAAAAGCCCGATTTGACGCGCCAATATTCATCGCTTGTCGGATGGTGACGCGACTCCTACGCTGCTTTCAGTCAGGAAGTCAGCCAACCGGAGTCCACTAAATGCTTCGAGACATCCACAGCTCTCACGTGCATCCAGGCCATTACGGTCCACCACCTTCAGACGGTCACAGTGCAGCGATCGTCCCTACCGCAACTTGCAGCCCAGCGGCCTTAAATGCGCAGACGGCGACGCAAGCACAGGGTCCGAATCCGCTGTGGGCAATCAACATTGGAATGGGCGTTTTTTTGGCCGCGACTGCCCTGATCATGATCCTGGGCTAGTGCCGCATCATGGGCGAGGCGGGGCCCACGAGTGAACGTAGCGAGGTATCATCGTGCGAAAAGAAGCTCGATCGAAATGAGCAACCCGCGCAAGCACCCGATCGACGCTGCGCGAGAGAACCCTGGCGCTCTGGGCACGCACCGCTGGCGACCGTGCTTCCAACACAAGATGGGTGCGGACGGCGTGTCGCCCGGCGCGCTTGACGTTCGCACCAAACGTCTCGATGTGCCCCGAGCAGCCACTGATGGCCGACGCGTCCTCGCGGATCGGGTCTGGTCGCCCGGGATTAGTAGGCAGGAGGCAGCACTGGATGAGTGGTTGAAGGACCTCGCACCGAGCACGGAGTTACGACAGTGGTTTGGAGAGGATCGAAAACGCTGGCCAGAGTTTCGTAGCCGGTATCGCGCAGAACTCACACAACGGCAACGGCTATTGAATTCACTGCGGCGCAGTGCTGCCCAACAGCGCGTGACTCTCCTCTACACCGCCCAGGATGCGCAGTTCAACCCGGCGACCGTTCTCAAAGAGGTTCTTTGCGCGCAATAGTGCGAGCTATCTTCAGCCCAGGAGAGGCCCACCGATCTGTTTGAGGGATCAGTTAATGCCGACCGAGCCTCGCATAACAACCCTTCCCACCCAGGACTCCCTGGTCAAGCAAGCCGTTTACGATGACGCAGACGGCGTGGGGTCGGATCATTCGGCGCCTATGGGGTTTGTGAGGGAGCAGGACGCGTCGTCATCGGAGCGCACAAACACGCCCATGGGTGTGGCGGCCCAACAGTCCTCTCTATCTATCCATGACGAACGGATGTTGAGATGGGTGCTCAGTGCCTACACGGTGACGGCCACCTTCTGGCTGCTGTTTGCCACCGCGGTGGGGGTCTTGATAGCCTACAAGTTCGGTGCACCCGATTTTGCGCCCGGAGAGTGGCTGACATTCGGGCGGCTGCGTCCGATTCACACCAATGCCACCTTTTACGGCTGGGCCAGTCTGGCCTTGGTGGGGCTCGCGTATTACGTCGCTGCGCGCAGCTCCCGCACGCGCTTGTACAGCCCCAGGCTCGCCTGGATTGGACTGGTGCTGTTCAATGGGGCCGCAGTGGCGGGCACCATCGCGCTCGCTCTGGGCCACAACAATGGCAATCTGGAATATCGCGAGTGGCCGGGGCCGATTCGGCTGATCTTTCTGGGCGCCCTCCTCATCACGGCCTGGAACCTGATCGGCACGGTCGCACGACGCAGCACGCACGACATCTATCTGTCCAACTGGTACACCGTCGGCGCAGTCCTGTGGACCTGTATCATCGCGGTTGTCGCGACTTTGCCGTGGTATCAGTACGGCCTCGGCCAGGTGTCAGTGTCGGGGTTCTACATGCACAACGCCGTGGGCATGTGGTTTACCCCGTTGGCACTGGGCATCTTCTACTATGCCTTACCCAAGTTACTGAACCGGCCGATCTATTCCTACGCGCTGGGTGTCTTCGCCTTCTGGACCAACCTGGTGTTCTATCCGATCATCGGTGCGCACCACTTTCTGTTCAGCCCCCTGCCCTGGTGGCTGCAAACGACCGCTATCGTGTTCAGCGTGGCGATGCTGGTGCCGGTCTGGGGTGGCAGCGCCAATTTTTTGCTCACGATGCGTGGACGGATGCGCGACATGACGCATTCGTATCCGCTGATGTTCATCTTCGTCGGGGTGATCGGCTACCTCGTCGGATCCACCCAAGGTACCTTCGAGGCGTTCCGCTCGCTGCAGGAAGTGTGGCACATGACCAACTTCACCGTCGGGCATTCGCATCTGACGATGTACGGCTTCGTCACCTTTGCCATCTGGGGCGGCCTCTATGTCCTGTTGCCCCTGGGCACCGGTAAGGAGCCGGGGCCACTCGGGCTGGCACTGCATTTCTGGATGGCCGTGGTGGGTAGTTTCATCTACGTCATCTCCTTGTCCGTGGGGGGCACCCTGCAGGGCCTGGATTGGAAACACGGGCTGCCGTTTATCCAGTCTGTGGCGGACATGCAATCGTACTGGGTCTGGCGCGGTGTCGGTGGTTCGCTCATGTTCCTCAGCCATGTTGTATTTGGCTGGAACGTCTGGCGCATGACCTACGGCGTCGGCGCAAAAGCGGCACCCAATGACTCCAACCCGGCGGCAGGGGCCGGGGCATGAACAAGCTGCTGCTGATCGCAGGGGGCTCGACCGTGGTGTACGGGGTGCTTGCGATCCTCATGGGTGTGCTCCCCGGCATCGAATTGTCGAGGACGCCACCAGGTCCCGGTGTCGAGCCCCTGACGGCGCTGCAGGCACAAGGCCGTGCCGTTTACGTGGCGAACGGTTGCAGTTATTGCCACACTCAGCAAGTCCGCCCCCTGCCCCAGGACAAAGTGTTTGGCCGCCCCTCAGCGCCCGGCGACTTTGCCTACCAAACGCCGGAACTGCTGGGTTCTGAACGCACCGGCCCGGATCTGACCAACGTGGGCGAGCGGCAGCCGAGTACGGTGTGGCAGTACATCCATCTGTACAACCCGCGCGCGGTGGTGCCTCAATCGATCATGCCGGCGTTCGCATGGTTGTTCGAAGCGGTTGATCAGGCACCCCCGGGTGTGACACCCGTCGCGTTGCCGACGGCCTACGCACCGACGCAGGGCGTGGTCGTGCCGACGCCCGACGCGCAGGCCCTGGTCGCCTATCTTCTGGCGCTCAAACAACCCGCCTTGCCGGGCGGTGCGGGCCCACCGGCCGCAACCGCCAGCCTAGCGGACTCTGCGGGTTCAGCGGCCGCTACAGCGGCGCCCGCTGCTCAAGTTTACGACGCGGCCAAAGGTCAAAGCCTGTTCGTTGCGACCTGCGCCGCCTGCCATCAACCCACCGGTGAAGGTCTGCCCGGAGCATTCCCCCCGCTCAAGGGCAACCCGGCGGTCAATGACGACGACCCGACACAGCATATCCACGTCGTGCTGCATGGCTTGCAGGGTGCCAACGTCGGCGGCACCGTCTATTCCAGCCCTATGCCACCATTCGGCACGACCCTGAGTGATGCCGACATCGCCAACATCATCAATTACGAGCGCAGTTCCTGGGGTAACCACGGTGCACCGATCACGGCGGCACAGGTCGCGGCGCAACGGGCCACTGACAAGTGAGGATCGCCTCATGCACCATCAGTTGATCGGTCCCTTCTGGGGTAACGTCGCGATCATCGGCGTAGCCGGCGCCATCACGGTGGCCTGTTTTGCGGTCATGTTCTGGATGTTGTTTCATCCGGGCGAGACCGATCGGACCCACCCCAAGTACGACATTCTGCAGGACGATCGTTGAAACGAGGTGCTCTCGTGGACAAACCGCGCGTTCGTGTCTACCTGGATGACAATCCACAGCCGATCATCGACCAGGTGTTACCCACCGACGTCACGCTCGACACCCGCACCCTCGAGGATGGGCCGCACCGGCTCACGTTTCGCGCACAGGGGGAAAGCGGCCGCGAAGGCATTGAGGAGGTTCCCTTTCGTGTGCACAACGGGCCGGGCATCCTCGTGGCCGGGTTGCGGCCCCATTCGACCCGGCGTGGCAGAGTGCGCTTCACCGTGGATGCGTTCAGTTCAGACGACCCGTTCGATCCGCGTCGGGCCGAGGCCCGCTCGTCGATTCCGGTCTGGGTCTGGGTCATGTCACTCTTCATCGTCGCGTGGGCGGCATGGTACGCGGCGCGCATGTGGGATGTACCCGCGGAGTTTGCCAGCACACCAACGTACAGCACTGCACCTGCGACGCCGGCGAAATGAGCGCAACGTCAGGTATCTGGAGCATCGAGGGCTCGCCCAGCCGCTACGATCCCCGACCTCAAATCGAAAGGACCGATTCGTCGCGCCAATATTCATCGCTTGTCGGATGACTGCCTGACTTCTACCCTCCCCACAGATGGCCCGCGATTCAGTTCCGGATGGGCCGAAAGAGACTCACATCAACCCGCTGTGCGTTCGGACTCGCGGAAGTGTTGGCACCCACTCAAGTTCGACAGGGGCTTCTTATGGTTACACTTGAAGATGCGCGGAGAATCATCGTCGCCGCCGAGAAGAAGGCCGCAGAAATCCGTCAACCCATGAATATCGCCGTCGCCGATGGCGGAGGAAATCTGATCGCGCACGTGCGCATGGACGGGGCTTGGCTCGGCAGCATCGACATTGCCATCAACAAGGCCTTCACCGCGCGGGCCTTCGACATCGCCACGCGGGATCTGGCGAGCCAGTCGCAGCCCGGGGCGCAGTTCTATGGCATTCACGTCTCCAACGGTGGCCGCATCATGATCTTTGCCGGCGGCATTCCTCTCAGACGCAGCGGGGAAGTCGTGGGCGCGATTGGCGTGAGCGGCGGATCGGGCGAGCAGGATCAGGCAGTCGCGGAAGCCGGGGCCGCCGCCTTTAATTGAACTCTCAACGGAGCATTGCAACATGCCAAGCAATCGTGGAGTGGTGTATGTCGGGCCCGGCAAGATCGAGGTGCGCAGCATCGACTTTCCAAAGCTCGTGGATCCGCGCGGCCGACAGGCCGAGCACGGGGTGATCTTGAAGGTTGTCGCGACGAACATCTGCGGCAGCGACCAGCACATGGTGCGGGGACGCACGACCGCTCCTCCAGGACTCGTGCTGGGCCATGAGATCACCGGTGAGGTCATCGAGGCCGGGCGGGACGTGCAGTTCATCAAAGTTGGCGATCTGGTGTCGACGCCGTTCAACGTCGCCTGCGGCCGCTGCCGCAACTGCAAAGAGCGCGCCACCGGAGTCTGCCTGACCGTCAACCCGGCGCGCCCCGGCGGGGCTTATGGCTACGTAGACATGGGGGGCTGGATCGGAGGTCAGGCCGAGTACGTCATGGTGCCCTACGCGGATTTCAACCTGCTCAAATTTCCCGACAAGGCGCAGGCGTTGGAAAAGATACAGGATCTGACGTGCCTCACCGACATCCTGCCGACCGGCTACCACGGCTGCATCTGCGCCGGCGTCACCACCGGGTCAACGGTCCTCGTGTCCGGCGCAGGACCCGTCGGTTTGGCTGCGTCCGCGGCTGCGTTTCTGTTAGGCGCTGCCGTCGTGATCGTATCCGACTTCAACAAGGAGCGGCTGGCCCAGGCGAAGTCCTTTGGATGCGAGACGATTGATCTGTCACAAGGCGGCACGCTTACCGAGCGTGTCGAACAGATCCTCAAAGTGCCCGAGGTGGACTGCGCAATTGATTGCGTCGGCTTTGAAGCGAAAGAGCACGGCGGCAAGGAACAACCCGCGACCGTGCTCAATCAGCTGATGGCAGTGACGCGTGCGCCCGGGCAGATTGGCATTCCGGGGTTGTATGTCACGGAAGACCCGGGAGCGAAGGATTCGGCGGCGCGCACCGGCAATCTCAACCTGCGATTTGGTCTCGGCTGGGCCAAGTCGCACAGCTTCTTCACCGGCCAGACGCCGGTCATGAAGTACAACCGCGGCTTGATGATGGCCATCCTGCACGAACGCATCCATATCGCCAAAGCCGTCAACACCACGATCATCTCACTGGATGATGCGCCCCGGGGCTACGCCGACTTCGACAAGGGTGTGGCGCGGAAATTTGTCATTGATCCCCATGGCAGCCTGAAGAAGCCCGCATGAGTTCTGGCCCCTCCTGCATGTGGCCTAACCCGCTCGTGCCTACCGCAGGCAAGCGGCCAAGGTGAGATGCGCGGGCCCGGTCTGACACAAGGAGCGATCGTAGTCGCAGCTCCCCGATGAGTAGAGTAGAGCGTGCGACGTGAGCATCGATGCGGCGATCATCGCCGCAGGCTTCGCGATCGGCCCCGCGCGCGTTCAAGCCTTAATGCGCGAGGAAGAGCGATCGCGGCGGGAGCGGTCCGGGTTCAGCAGCGCGGACTATTTCGGGTCGAGCAGATACAGATGCCCGGGCCGGATCTTGCCGTCAGAGCGGCCTTTCGGATAGGCATACAGACCTTCCCAGTTCTTCTGCACCATCGCGCTGCCGTCGAAGTTGGGCATTCCTTTCGGAAGTCGGCCCTTCATGATCGTCGTGTGAAAGTCCGCCTTGGAGAGCGTTTTCAGCGATACGATGAGCGACGGCCCGATTTGGGGGCGTCATTCGATCGACTCGCGCCCGACGCTATCATAATGGCTCAGGCACAACACTCCCTGGGCAGTCCCCGCGGTGAGCTGGGCAAGACTGCGTGAGTAGCCCAGCAGGCGCGCCAGGGGTGCCGTTGCTAGAAGCACGCCCATCGTCGAGTTCCGATGGGATCTAACGATCAACGCGCCGCGCAACTCGAGATCCGTTCGGACCGCGTCGAAGTGCTTTGCCAGGCATCGTATCCGCAGGCGCATATGCGGTTCCTCGACACTCAACCCATGGTGATAACGGACCATCGGCTCGCCCACGCTGATCTGACTGCCAAAGTAGTCTCGCAGGAGTTGCACGGGTTGTTCGAGTGCGGCTTCGGTCTCACCACGCAGCACCAGGCCCCGGTGGCTCGCCTCAGCCTCAATCTCCTCGTCCTCAGCGACCAGCTTCTGCGCGTGTCGGGCAAATGTGAGCTGAGACGGCTCGTACCGATGAACGCAGACTCGCTCAAGCGGATACTCCGGGTGCGTCGCGCCCTCCGGAGGCAGGATCTGTGAGCTTTGCATACCGCGAGCGTCTCGCGGGAAGCTCACGCGCTGATCCGTGGTACTCATGGGGAATGAGTCCATCGGCTACTCACGCGTCGCTGCAATGATCGGCGGGCAATGTCCGTGACCGCAGAGGCGTCTGCACGCACTGCCCGTGGTGGTGTCTGAGCGGCAGAAGCAGGGATGGCGGTTTGGGGCTGATAGAGAACCTCCTCGATACGCAACTGCTGCAGGATGTCGTCGCTGACGCACTGAATCTCATCACCTTCCCGTGCACCCAACAGCATCGGGCCGGGCCAGGACGATAGCGCACGCCGACCCGCGCGGACTTCCGCGTCCGTCGGCAGCACCACCGTTTGAACATGAGTCCTACCTGACTTCATGTCCCGTATCCGCACTTGCGAGTACAGGGTCGCGACACCTCTTGGCGTCACGCCGTCCGCGATAGCGCCCGAGCGCTGCCATCGCGCACGAAGTTTCGTGAGGTGATGACGATCACGCGCCAGCTTTTCCTCGGCTGCAGCCAGGAATCGGTGATATCGGTCTCGTTCAGCTTTGGTCATCAATGCCGACGGTGTTTTCAATTCGAAAGTTTCCTTGCGCCAAGTTGTACGTGGAAGGGCTTGAGTAGTCTTCGTCGTGCCGCTCATCGTTGCAAGTCTCAAACGATGTTCTACCCCGTTCCATTCGCACGAACCATTCGAAATAATCTTCCGGTCGGTGCGCTTTTATCTATTCCTCCATCTGCCAACGAGCTATCCCTTTAAGCGCCCGCAAGCGTTGCATCGAGTTGAATGCGAGTCTCAGTTCTGTTGTTTTAAAGCAGGCAGGTGAGCGACCGAGCCAACGAGATGCGACCGGACTCCAGGGCTGACGCAGCAGGCATCCCCGTGGCGGCGAGAACCTCCTGTTCGTCAGCAGGAAGAACAGCCAAAGTCTGGGCGGTGGCCAGGTCGCCGTTGCAGACGGTGCGGACTTCCGATCCGTGCCCGGGCGTCGGCGGGAGATGTGGGTTTGCCGTCACTGAGTCTAATTGTCGCGGCCATTTCACACCGCATCCCCTCGAAGGCGGAGCAACGCACTTTTCGCATCAAAGGACGATGCTGGGTGAATAAGGCCCTTTGCCAGAAGGCTGGCGCCGAGTGCGCAGAAGTACAGGTAACCCCGATGAGCACCAAAGCGTTTCACGACGGGTTCCAACGACTGCCCCGCCCGGAGGTGCAGTAGCGCGCGCAGCCTACGCAGGGCGCCGACGTCGCCCGGCGGGAACACGTCAAGTCGCCCGAACCCGCGCAACAGCACCACGCCCGCGCTCCATGGGCCGATTCCGGGTAGATCGACCAGATGCTTGACCGCGTGGCTCGTGCTCATGCCAGCGATCGCAGCCTCGGTCAGCTCACCGGACTCGATCGCTTTGGCGAGATACCGCAGCGTCTGCGCCTTCCCGCGACTCAGACCGCATCGGCGCAGCGCCTCGAGACGCGCGTTCGCGACCGCGCGAGCCGTGGGAAATGCACGGTAGCGGTGGCCCTCGTGCTCGAGAGGCTCGCCGAAGCGATCGGTCAGTCGTCCCATGATGGCTATTCCGGCGTCGAGGCTCAGCTGTTGAAAGGGCACAACGCTGGCGAACGCTTCAAACAATTCGGCAAACCGCGGGGGCCGCATGCCGCGCAGCGCCAGTGCAGTGGCTCGGAGTCTGAGTTCAGCCTCCGCCACGGTTTGCACAGACTCCAGGTGCAGATCCAGGCCGAGAACCCTGCGTACAGTCTGCGCAAGCCAGACCCGCGTCGCAGCGGAGGGATCTCCCGCTTGGATGGAGAAACGAACGTCGGGATCAGCGATCGTCCCGCGGTTGTGGACTTCGATCAGGACCGGACCGTCCGCTGTAGTCAGCACGCGCCGATAGCGGTTTCGGTCCCAGACATCCACTCGATTCGCGGGGCAACGTTGTAGGACTCGCACCGTCGCCTCCAGGTGAAACGGCGCCCGGACGACGAGCCTCGCACCGGCAATGTCCTCGCGGCGGTGAGAGGCACACACGCCAACCACGAAGTTGGCCGAATTGTGTGGGCGTGCGCGCCAGGCTCTGCGACTCATCTGCCCCCACGCAGCCTCTGACGAGGCAGACCCGTGCATTTCATTTCTCGCGGCATGGCGGCGGATTTTCGTCAACGCAACTTGGCATCGAGGGTAATCTCAATGCCCGAGAGCGCTTGACCGCCACCAGCTCGAGCGCCGGTTCATCGATGACCAGCTTTAGAATCGCGCGGCCGATGCGTCCCAGACCGTTGATGACAACCTTGGTGCTCATCTGTTGTACCTTCCTCGTCCCGCCGGAAAATCTGCCCGGGGCTCCGGGTTTGCACGAATCTCATTCCTCACCGGGACCGCTCATATCGCAACAGCAACATGTCCCGGACCGAAAGCACATGCCCCAGTCGCATGCCACGCGGCGTTTGCGCCGCGCCCGCCGTAATGCGCCCCGCGCTACCGTTCTCCAGAACGGGGCTGAGCGTCAGGCAGAGCTCGTCCAGACAGTCCGCTTCGATGAGCGTGCCCAACAGATGCGGGCCACCTTCGCACAACACCTGGCGCAGCCCGCGCTGCGCCAGCCAGGCTAGCATCGCGTGCGGATCCAACCTCTCCTCGCCGCACAGGATCACCTCAGCCGCACGAGACAGGTCCTGCCGCTTCTGCACCGGCGAGCGAGCGTGCGTAAAAATGATCGGGCGCACCGGCGCCTTCGCAAAGGCGGCCATTTCCGGGTCCGGCGTCAGCCGGGCGGATACGACCGCGAGTGTCGGCTGCGGAGGGAGCCCGTGTTGGAGGCGCCAGGCACTCGCCCCATCCTCCACCCGCAGGTCAGCGTACCCTTCCGTGCGAAGGGTTCCGGCACCCACCAGAACGACATCGCACAGCATGCGCAACAGGTCGAAGACCTGCTTGTCATCTGCATTGTTCAGGCCGCGCGTGCGCCCGTCGTGAGTTGCGGCGCCATCGAGGCTGGCAATGAAGTTGGCGCGCACGCGCGGGACCGTCCGATCGGCTATCGCGTAGCGCTCGAGCAACTCCTTGTCGTGGCCTTGCATCGATCTACGGCGCGTTGTGCCGCACGAATGCGGGTTGGCGGAACCCGAGGATCGCCTCGGTGAGCCGTACGGCTGCGACAGCAGCCGCAACATTGTGCATGCGCACGATGCGTGCACCCTGAAGAATGCACGCGACGGCGGCCGCGAGGCTGCCTTCAAGTCGCCCGCCGCGTTCTCGATCGAGCGTCTCGCCGATGAAATCCTTGTTGGATACGGCAACCAACACAAGATGACCCAGCGCGGCGATTTCGCCGAGGCGGCGTATGAGCTCGAGCGAGTGGTGCGTGTTCTTGTTCAGGTCCAGTCCGGGATCGACGATGATGCGCTCGGCCGGAACCCCGCAGCGGACCGCGAGCTCCACTTTGTCCTGAAGGAACTCGGCCACCTCGGCCACGACATCGGTATAGCGCGGACCCGGATGGGCGGTGCGTGGCGGGGCTACGCTGTGGGTGATGATCAAACTGGCGGCACTGTCGGCGACGACTCGCGCCATCGCCCGATCGTGCAGGCCGCTGGTGTCGTTGATCA